>Ga0315330_10000178_pt1 | contig 35308 bp, 22 predicted proteins | sample M140m34915metaG_FD_203453 | JGI IMG/M metagenome (GOLD analysis project Ga0315330, IMG submission 203453) | Ammonia-oxidizing marine archaeal communities from Monterey Bay, California, United States - M1 40m 34915 | ecosystem: Environmental > Aquatic > Marine > Intertidal zone | place: USA...
AGGGTTATTGAGATTAAGGAACAAACGCTTTCGTAACGACAGCAGGCCACTTGATGTTAATTGTGATTGCTATACTTGCAAAAATTTTTCTCGAGCTTATTTGCATCATCTCGACAAGTGTAAGGAAATGTTAGGTGCTCAGCTCAACACGATTCACAATCTTTCTTACTATCAAAGCGTGATGTCCGGTTTGCGTGGAGCCATAGAAAAAGGTAGATTGTCGAGCTTTGTAGATGAGTTCTTAACTGGGCAAAGCCAGATGAGCGACGCCATTTGTTAGGTCGCTTTCTTAGTTGCTCACAACAAGTCTTTTCGTCGATCGGCTTTGAGGTTCAAATTTTCTCAGTTCCGGTATCAATGCAGAAGTGATTGATTACGACGCACTAGATTTTTTAATAAATAAAGTCTGTCGAGAAGATCACTCGATTATATAAAGAGGTTAATGATGAATTTTTTATTCCCCGTAGCGTATGCTCAAACAGCCCAGGGCGAACCAAATGTGATGAGCACTCTCCTTCTTTTTGGAGGTATGTTTTTACTGATGTATCTACTTATTATTCGGCCTCAATCGAAGCGTGCAAAGGAGCATAAAGCGCTTGTTACTTCGATAACCAAGGGTGACGAGGTTTTAACTTCAGGTGGTGTTTTAGGGAGGGTGACTCGCGTCTCAGACGACTACTTGGCAATTGAGGTTTCAGATGGAGTCGAGTTAAAAGTCCAAAAAGTGGCTATAGCTACCGCGCTTCCAAAAGGTACGCTCGCTAAAATCTAATGATTTTAGATACAAGAATTTAGGTGAATAACATTAGTAAAACAAACAACTTATAAGGAAGAGCTTTAAGCTCAGTAAAAGTTATGCTGAACAAGTACCCTATGTGGAAGAACCTTCTGGTTCTTTTAATAGTTTTGCTCGGATTTATCTATGCCATCCCAAACCTATACCCGGATGATGAAGCGATTCAAGTAAATAATGAATTCGGCTTAATAACTGACGCAGATCTTGAGCGCGCAACGACCGCGCTCGAGGCGGCGCAGCTGGAATTTTTCGGTGCGAACATCGATGAGAATGGTTTGCTCTTGCGTTTCTCAAGCGTTGAAGAGCAGCTTCGCGGTAAAACAGCTTTAGAGAACGCTTTCGGTCAAAATTACATCATCGCCTTAAATTTAGCACCGACGACACCGAGTTGGCTTCAGGCGATCGGCGCAGGGAAAATGAATCTTGGACTGGACTTGCAAGGTGGTGTTCATTTTCTAATGGAAGTTGATATGGCGTCTGCGGTAGAGAGACGAATGCGCGATAATCTGAGTAATATTCGCACAATTTTGAGAGAGGAACGTATTCGCTCTCGAGGCCTTACTCTAAATACGAGCACCCATCTTCAGGCAAGGTTTGCCAGTGCCAGCGATCGGAGCAAGGCAAGGTCAGCGCTCGTTACTAATTTTCCAGATTTGCAGTTCCAAAACAACGAGCAGGGTGATTTCTTTATTCTCGATCTTCGATTGCCCGATGAGGCTATCATCCAGATTCAGCGAGACACCTTGGCGGCGAATAGGACGACTCTTCTTAACCGAGTTGATGCACTTGGCGTGTCGGAGCCAACTGTTCAGCAGCAGGGTGCGGATCGAATAGTGGTCGAACTGCCTGGGGTCCAGGACCCGGCTCAGGCCATTCGTATTCTGCAAAGAATTGCGACTTTGGAGTTCCACCTTGAAGCAGGCCTGGGAGCTTCCAGTCTCTCATATGAGGTTTTTGATTATCTTGGGCAGCAAATTAGTGTCGATAACGACGTCATTTTGCAAGGTGATCGTATCAGTAATGTACGCTCCTCATTGGACCAAAATGGTTTGCCTCAGGTGCAGATTAGTCTGGATGCGCAAGGCGGAAACCAACTGAATCGCGTGACTCGCGATAATGTCGGACGATTGATGGACATCCTGTTAATTGAAACCAAGTCGAGAAACATCGAAGGCTTAGATGAATCAGGAAGTCCGGTCGAACAAGTCGAATTTTACGAGGAAAAAAGGTTAATTAGTCATGCAAGAATAAATTCTGCACTTGGTCGGCAATTCGTCATAACCGGCCTGACAACCCGCGAAGCTAATGACCTATCTCTGCTCATTAGCTCAGGCTCCCTTGCGGCTCCGATGACTATTGTTGAGCAATCGGTTATCGGTCCATCGATGGGCCAAGATAATTTGAATAAAGGTTTGCTCGGAGTTCAGGTCGCGGCTTTTGCGGTTATACTTTTTATGATTGGGTACTATCGAATTTTTGGGCTCGCGGCAAACCTTGCGCTGGTCATGAACATTCTTCTGATCTTCGCAATTATGTCTTCTATTATCCCTGCAACGTTAACTCTCCCTGGAATAGTAGGAATAGTGTTGACTGTGGGCATGGCGGTTGATGCAAACGTTTTAATTTTTACCAGAGTCCGAGAGGAAATCGCAGATGGAAGCCCTCCCCAACGGGCGATCGACAGCGGCTATGATCGAGCATTTACGACTATCCTTGACGCAAACCTTACAACTTTTTTAGTCGCGATGGTCTTGTTTGCTATTGGATCTGGGCCTGTAAAGGGATTTGCAATTACACTAATGATTGGGATTATTACTTCAGTATTCACGGCCGTTGTTGGGACCAGGGCGCTGGTAAATATTATTTACGGTGGAAGGAATGTTAAACGTCTTTCCATAGGTGGCGTTTCGACTTTGCCTGCGGAGCAGTAAATAACATGACTAAAATGAATTTTAATTTCATGGGCTATCGACGTATTACTGCGCTGATGTCCTCTATTTTCGTGTTGATATCGATTATATCGCTCTTTGCTCGCGGTCTAGATTTAGGATTAGACTTTACAAGTGGCACGTCGGTTCGTCTGAGTTTTGCGCAGTCGGTTAATATCAACGACATTAGCTCAAAATTGTCTGCCGCTGGATATGACGATGCAGTGGTGGTTAGCTTCGGCTCTGATCGGGATATTCGTGTCATTCTTGGCGTGGATGAATCTATCGACCAAGAGGATCAAGCAAGTCAAGCGGTTGAAGTAGGCGAGAAAATTGCAGCATTGATGCAAAGCGGCAGTCAATCCGAGGTAGTGCTTCTTGGTTCGGATTATGTCAGTGCAAAAGTTGGCACAGAGCTTGCGGAGCAGGGTGGGCTGGGCATGCTTGTAGCGCTGGCAATAATTACGGTTTACATAGCCATAAGATTTCAATTTAAGTTTTCGGTTGGAGCAGTGGTCGCTCTTGGTCATGACCTCATTATTACATTGGGTATTTTTTCGCTCACCGGTATGGAGTTTAATCTCAACACGTTGGCAGCGATGCTCGCAATAATTGGCTATTCACTGAATGACACTATAGTGGTGTCGGATCGAATAAGAGAGAATTTTCGTAGGATGCGGAAAGGGTCACCGCTTGAGATGGTCAACGCCTCCCTCAATCAGACTTTTAGCCGCACAATTGTGACTTCGTTTACAACGTTATTGGTGTTGTTCTCTATTCTTTTTGTGGGAGGAGATAGCACTGAGGGGTTTGCTATTGCCCTTATCATCGGTGTGTTGATTGGCACTTACTCTTCAATTTATGTTGCGTCTAATGTCATTTTGCTAATGAACGTTACGAGAGAAGACCTCATGCTTCCCATCAAAGAAGACCCTGAACTTGACGATATACCCTAAACTGAGGTTTTTAATGTGTTGGTGATTATTGCAACCTGGCTTATATGACTACAACACCGACTTTTTTCAATTGCATAAGGGTGCTTTTATCAAGTTTCTAAATATTACCCTCCCAGTACGTTTTTCGTTTCAACCCATAGTTGTTGCGTCTTTTTTGCTTGCGTGCATCTCTCCAACTAATGCGCAGGTAAATGCCGAGCTCTTCCCAAGGCCCGTATCATTGGAAATTGCAGTAAATTTCTGGATAAGGGTTTACACAGAAGTTGATACTAGCAGTGGTTTCCTGCATGACTCCGAAAACTTGTCAATTATTTATGCCCGCCTTGATCAAGATCGACGCGCAATTGAGGCGCGTCGAAAGTCAGTTGAGCAAGACCTCGTAGTTCTTGGGTCAGGCAAGAGAACTGACTTGACTCCCAGCCAAGAGAGAATTCTGGCGCTTTGGCCCGACAACGTCAGTAATCAGAGGCTTCGGGAGGCAGCTGATCATGTGCGTTGGCAGCTCGGTCAGTCTGATGCTTTTTTAGCGGGTTTGGAGCGTTCTGGTGCTTACAGAGAACATATCAGGGATGTGATACGAGATAAAAATCTACCACCGGAGCTTGCCGTTCTCCCTCATGTTGAGTCCTCTTTTAATCCGAGTGCATATTCTTCAGCGGCAGCAACGGGCATGTGGCAATTTACTCGGTCAACCGGCCAGCGCTTTATGCGTATTGATCACATTGTAGATGAGCGAATGGATCCATACATCGCGGCAGATGCTGCAATGAGCCTGCTGGAATATAACTATCGTGCCCTAGGGGCATGGCCTCTCGCACTCACAGCCTATAATCATGGGGCTGGTGGAATTTCGCGCGCAGTTAGAGAAACTGGCACTTCAGCGATAGATGTAATTGTTGCTCAATATAAAGGCCCACGTTTTGGTTTTGCATCCCGAAATTTCTACGCTCAGTTTTTGGCAGTTAACGATGTCGAAAAAGATGCAGAACGATATTTTGGGCGAATTGATTTCGCCCAAGCACCAGATTATGTTGAAGTAAGAACAGATGCATTTATTGACGCTCAAGTATTTGCAGATTCAATAGGAATCAGCCTAGATCGTTTACGAAGAGATAATCCGGCATTACGCACCGTAGTTTGGGACGGAGTGAAACGAATCCCCAGAGGATTCAGGATAAAACTCCCCGCCTCGGAATTCTCATCCGAGAGCCAATTGTTAGCACGTATAGGGCAGGATTTTAAGTATCCAGTTCAAACTCCAGATATTTCATATCAAGTTGAACGAGGTGATAGTCTATCAGTCATCGCCGAGCGATTTAACACCACTGTTGGCCAATTAGTATCTCTTAATCAGTTGCGAAGTAGGAATAGTATCCAGATCGGGCAGCGGCTTTTGCTGCCGCAATCAGAAGCACAAGCTGCTAAGGTTGCGGTTTCCGATGAAGGGATCTATACCATTACGCGTGGGGATACGATTTCTACTATTGCAAGGCGGTTTAATGTTAATGCTGGTGAGTTGCTGAGATTAAATGGGGTCGCAGATGCTCGTCTAATTTATCCTGGGCAAGAGCTAAAGTTGCCAGGGCTGTTTGATCAGGATGCCCAGTTGGCTGAAGCTTCGGCAATAGCCAGTAATGCAACAGTGATAGCTGAGAATACTACAAATGGACCGAATATTAGAACTCAAGACATAAGAGAAGTCGAAAACACCAACGCAAGCGCCGTTTCGCAGGAAGAAATAGCGAGCAATTCTGGTTCTCAGGTGGCTTTAGTTGAAACTCCAAAAATAGGGGAGGGTGTTAGAACACCGAGTAGTTCGCGAAATCAGATGCTGGAGGAAAGTCCAGGGTCTAGCGACGGACCTGTTGATTTAGCATCAAAAAATCAGCCGGGTTTTCTTGATGAAGATTTTGAATTAGATCAAGGTGAAGGTGTCGAGAATGGTGCGGACGCACAGATTAGTGTCGCGGAGAGCGAAGCAATAGCGCTTGAATCCGATATCGAAATTTTACTAACTGAGACTCAATTAGCTGAATTTTTAGCCGCCGACCCCTCGGATTACTCAGTAGCCTCTGACGGGTCAATTGAGGCGCAAGCATCAGAGACTCTTGGACACTTTGCCGATTGGTTAGATATAAGAGCTTGGGACATCAGGCGACTCAATAACATGGCCTATCGCGACCCCGTGATTATTGGTAAACGGCTAAGCTTAAACTTCGACAAAGTATCACGCGCAGATTTCGAGCTACGTAGACGTGACTTTCACTTCAATATGCAGCGTGAGTTCTTCGCTACTTATCGCATCCAGGATGTTGAGGAATACGAGATCAGGCGGGGTGATAACATTAGCCGGATTGCTCGCAGTCAATATTCAGCCCCGCTATGGTTGATTCGTCAGTACAATCCAGACATAGACTTTAATCGCATCCGAGTTGGCCAAAGGGTAGTTTTTCCCTTGCTTGCTGCAACTCAATTATAAAATATCTCTATTTTTCAAACATTTTATCGGTGATGAGTTCGCTCGAGAACCCCTTTGCTTTCGCTCATGTCCAGGATTTCTTTGATGTTATCTTCTATATCCTCAACGGAGGCATTCAACCCTAAATCAACTCCTACATTTTCTCGAACGTCCGCTGAGTAATAACGTCCGCCAGCTGCCTGAATTATGCGGCCATTTGGCGCTTTTTCTGAACATAGGTAAACAACCGCTGGTGTGATGAGTTCAGGGGCTAGGCGCTCTGAACTTCCTTCGAATCCAGGAAGATTTTCTGTCATCCGTGTCGAGGCAATTGGAGCTATTGAGTTGGTAAATATATTATACTTTGCTCCTTCCAAACGAAGTGTATTCATCAGCCCAACTAGGCCAAGTTTTGCCGCGCCGTAATTGCTTTGACCGAAGTTACCAAACAGTCCTGATGTTGACGTTGTCATCACTATCCGGCCGTATCCTTGGTTCACCATTATTGGCCATATGCATTTGGTGCAGTTTGCACTCCCGTTAAGGTGAACATCGAGCACGGTGTGCCAGTTTTCCATCTCTAATTTTGAGAAAGTTTTATCTCTGAGTATTCCCGCGTTATTGACCAAGGCGTCTACACGTCCCCACTTTGACATGACTTCCTCGACCATCTCCTCCACTGAGTTCATGTCGGTAACGGAAGCGCCGTTTGCGATGGCTGTGCCGCCGTTGTTTGCGATCTCCTGCGCTACGCTCTCTGCAGCAGTGAGCGACCCTCCGCTGCCGTCAACGGTGCCTCCTAGGTCATTCACAACGACCTTTGCCCCTCTTTTGCCAAGCTCTAACGCGTGTTGGCGACCCAGGCCGCCGCCGGCACCAGTTACAATAGCGACTTGATCATCAAAGCGAATTTCCATAATTTTCCTCTGTTGTGTTTGTTTGTTGCAACCTACAAATCGCTCAAGATTCTATTCGTTCATTACGCCTGGTGCAAATTTTGTAATTAAGAGAGATAAAAAGAGTCGACAATCAAGACTTACCGGCCATTATGGGCTAGGATAATTTGGTTTTATAAGTGTGAGAAGGGCGTGATGAATAAGTCAGGAGAAAAGCTGGATTTAACAAAGTTGCGTCAAGCTGCCGAAAATAGCGTGCATTCCTCAGCGGGATCGAAAGAAATTGTTCCAGTCCCTGCAGCAACAGTAATGCTCGTTCGACAGGTTGATTCAATAGAGGTTTTATTGCTTCGGCGAAACAAGAAATTAGTTTTTCATGGAGGGCATTGGGTTTTTCCGGGCGGCCGAATAGATGCTGCCGATTACGTCAGTAATCGTGGAGGCTTGGAGTATCCGGCAGCAGTTGCGGCTGCCGTGAGAGAAACCAGAGAAGAGGCGGGCCTCGATATACAGCCAGATGAATTGATTCACATCGCTCATTGGACTACCCCTCCGGAGTTACCAAGACGTTTTTGTACTTGGTTTTTTGTTTGCGAAGTAGAGGCTAATTTGAATGTGTCGGTTGACAACGCTGAAATTCATGATTTTCGGTGGATTAATCTAAAGGACGCTTTAGTTGAAGCCAAAGCTGGAAATATTGTGCTTCCTCAGCCTACTGCAGCGACTCTGCGTTCGTTTCAAGAGCACGATTCAGTCGAACAATTATTATCCTCAGCGCGATCGGGAAGCGTGCATGTATTTCCCGACGGTTCCCCTTACTACAATCCGGATGCCATGGGCCTCTCAAATGATTAACAAAACAATCTTACTCTTTGGTTTACTTGATTTGTATGTGGTGTTAATGGGATAGTAATCCTGCGGCTGGGTAGTTTGCGTTCATGAGCATTCAATGGAAAAAGTGGCTACTATTTTTTTTATTGTTTAAAACATAATCAGGTTTATAAGTTTCGAATGTCGTCTTCTAATATCAATAGCCTAAAACTTACTTTAAACGCGTTGCGTCGCCGGCGTAACGTGCTCCTCCTTACTCGATTCTTAGGCATTTTTTGTGTGTGCTCTTCCGGTCTGTTTTTGGGTGCGTCCGGCCTTATATATCTGGTGTCTCCCGGTAAAATATTGAGCCTCCTCATATCTCTTCTTTTTTTGGTCTCTGTAGGCCTTGTTTTGTGGAGGCTCGTGTTTGCATTTTCTCGCGGCCAGGGAAATGACTTGCGTCTTGCCCATTACGTTGAAGATCGCTTCCCCGACCTGGAACAGCGACTTTTAACTTCACTCGAATTTAGTGATGCAGATCTTGTTAATCATCGAGCAGGTGTCTCATCACAGTTTGTTCGTGAGCTTTGGAAAGACGCTGAGCAACAAGTGGCAACGCAAAAATCAAAAGTTGAGTCAATTGAGCCCGTAAGGGAAAGTGGAATTGCGGTTGCGACGGCGGTCGCCAGTTTGTCGGTCTGTGTGCTTTTGTTTAATTTATCGGATGATTGGAACGAGGCAAGCTTAGCTGTTGTTTGGCCTTTTAATTCTGAAACTGTGGTTTCTGTTGAACCAGTTTTTTTACCAGTAGAAATTTCGGTTGAACCGGGTGATATCCGGCAGCAGCGCGGCGATGACTTGACTGTTTTGGTTCAAATCATGAACTCTGAGCCGAATGCTGTCAATTTAAGGCTGCAACAGGACCGAGTCAATTGGATAGATTTTCCAATGACGCTGGAGAGTTCAGAGGGCGAGGTATTAACTTATAGTTTTTATTTTTCGAGTGTTGAAAAGAGTGCGACGTACTACATCAGTTTTAATGATCAGGGAGACCAAACCTCACGGGAATATGCTATAGATGTTTATGAGTTGCCTCGCGTAGAACAAATTGATGTCGCTTTTAGCTACCCTCAGTACACGGGTATGGAAGATAAAGTTCAGGAAGATAATGGAGATATATTCGCTCCCGAGGGTACCGAACTAGATTTAACTTTCTCTTTCAATAAATCGATTAATTCAGCTTTGGTGGAGTTTGTAGCTGCCCAGGACGAACAATCAATGAACCAGAGCGAGAATAAAAAGTATCGAGATTTGAATATTGAAATTGATCCTGGAGGGCTTGCCGGTAGCGCTAAATTTTTCGCCCTTGCCGACGCGACGTACAGGGTGAGGGCAACAGATAAAGATGCTTTGGAAAGTGAAGAAGATTTTGAATATTTCATAAGGGTAAAAAAAGATCAGCCTCCGTCACTTGAATTGATCAAACCGGGTCGTGATGAGGAAGTTATGCCATTGGAAGAGGTCGGTTTGCTTGTCGATGCAATAGATGATTATGGACTGAGTGAATTCACATTAGTTTATAGTGTGGCGGGTGGAGAGGAATTTGCTGTAGATTTTTTGGATCAGACGAAATCGAGTCGGGTTCAAGGATCTGAGCTGCTTTATTTGGAGGATCTTAAAGTTGAACCTGGAGATTTTATTAATTACCACTTTGAGATTGCTGACAACAATGGTTTGATGGGACCCGCTAAAATTATTTCTGATATTTATTTTTTACAGGTGGTGCCCACTGACCAAGAGTTTCGTCGTGCTCAGCAGCAAGGTGGGGGTAGTGGGGGAGGCCAAGGCGCAGACAGTAGCGCCTTAGTAACGATACAAAAGGACGTTATTTCAGCGACGTGGAAGCTTAAAAATAGACAGGGCTCCGTAGAACCTCAAAGTTTTTCTGATGATGCAAAAATTATTTCGGAGTCACAACGTGAAGCGACGAGTCGTGTCCGAATGTCGATAGATCGGCTGTCTGAGAGATTAAGTTTCTCAGATGATAGTTATGACAGCGCGGTCGAGAATTTGTCTCTGGCCATCGGACAAATGAATATAGCTGCAGGAGAACTTGATTTAGAACAGGTAACCAGTGCCCTGCGCCCAGAGCAATTAGCATTACAGTATATTCTTAAAGCTGAGGCCAATATCAATCGAACTGATATCAGTATGCAGCAAGGCGCTAGCGGTGGCGGTGGCGGTGGCGCGCAGCAGGAAAGGGAAGACTTAAGAGAACTTTTTGAAATGGAGCTTGGGCAGTTAGAAAATAGATATGAAACGCCCCAAGGTCGGGGTGGGCAAAGCGCTGGAGCGTCGGAGGAAAATGACAAACTGGAGGAGCTCGCTCGCCGCCAGGAGGGACTTACGAAAGCGCAGCGTAATTTGTCACGTCGAGGAGGACAGCTTACCGAGGAGCAGCAGCGCAGAGAACTTGAACGGCTGAGACGTCAGCAGGAAAAATTGAGCAACGAGGTAGAGCTTCTAGCTCAAGCGATGTCTGAGCGAAATACTCGGCAAAGTCAGTCGGAAAGTGAGTCGAGTGACAGACGTTTGGGAGAGAGAGGGAGCGGCGATCGCCCCCAGACTCAGGAGACTGGTGCTACTGGAGGGCGTTCGAGTTCTCTCCAGAGAGCTGCAGATCAGATGAGGGAGGCAGCGCAGAGCGATAGTCCTTCACTCGCGGCAGCACGAAGTCAAAAGGCGTTAGAAAGTTTGCGCCAACAACAACGTGAATTGCAGGAAAATGGGAACAGATCTATTGAGCAAGTAGCCCAAAATTTGGCAGGTCTTGGAGGAGACTTACTCCAAAAACAAAGGATTTTGCAAGACGAGCTTTCTGATTTGATACAGAACCAAGGTTTGGGTCAAACGAGGCGAGAGGCGAGTCGTGATTCGGAGCTACGGTCTGTAACTAACTCGCAACAGCAGCAGCAAAGGGATCTCGATGATATCGAAGACATGCTTCGCGCAGTAATAGCGAGAGGCGATTCTGATGACCAACGCCTGTTATCTCGAGCTCAGGCGGCGGCCCGAGAGTTGAGGCCTATTCGCGATGATATGCAAACGAGTAACCGAGTGCTTCGAAATGGTATGGCAAACCTGGCTGCTGATATGGAGGCTGAACTTGAAGAAAAAATTGAATCTTTTGCTCAATCCCTTGCGGAACTCGATCCGAGAGTAACTGGACAAAACCCTAATAAAGCAATTTCAGATGATGCCGAATTGCTGCAGGCTGTCGTGCAGAGTTTGGAGGAAAGTGTTGCTTCATATAATGCCGACTCTGTCTCTGACGATATTCCAAATAATACAAATCAGCCCTCATTGTCCGATATGCGAGGGCAGTTAGCTCAGGCGCAGCGTCTTGCAGAAAACCTCTCACGACAGATGATTCAGCAGTCACAGAACGGTGATGCTGGTGAGATTCAACAAGGTGGTTTTAGTCAAGAATTAGGCAACGCGCGCTCTGTTCGTCAGGAACTAACAAGGTCCGAAATAGAGGACTTTCTTGCGCAGCCTGAATTATTGCGAGCATTGATAGATCCAATAGTTGAGCTGTCGGGCGCTTTACGTGCGCGGGCTGAGTTAGAGAGTGTTGGTGAAAAACTTTTTTTAGAATTGGATCAAACTATACCGACAGAATATCGCGACCTTGTGAAGGAATACTATAGGGCGCTCTCTGAAGTCGAGCCGAGCGAGACGGAAGCTTTTTAGTCTTAACCCTTACTGGTTCTCAAAATATGGGCAATATGCAAGGCAATATATTCTCAGCGATTGCAGGGGGCGAAGTATCGTTCGCTTACGGAGTTTCCCCGTGGGTTTTTGCTGGTTTAGCGATTAGCGTCACATTTATTGTCTGGTTCGCTTATGGTGCGACCACTCGGTCTTTGTCATCGGCTTGGCGCACTGGCTTAACTGTGTTGCGTTCAGGTATTCTCCTGCTTCTCGGTTTTCTTCTTTTGCGTCCAGTCGTGAATACGATGGAATTGGCTCAGCAGGAAACCTACCTAGCCGTTCTCGTAGACGATTCTCGAAGCATGGATATTCGAGACATGCCCGACGGCACTTCAAGGCATGGGGCTTTGCAGATTTTTTTTTCTGATGAGACTGGTATCTTAGGCGACCTCGAAGAAGATTTTCAGACAAGAATTTTTGGTTTTGATCGCTCGGCAAAGAGGATTTCAAACCTCGAAGAATTAGATCAGGCGGGAGAGGAGACGTCTATTGGAGAAGCATTAAATGACGTTGCGCTTCAGCTTGGTGGTTTGCCTTTGGCAGGCGTTGTCTTAATTAGTGACGGTAATGATAATAGTGGAATTGATCCTGTAATTGCTGCGAGAGACCTTGGCGCGAGAGGTATACCGGTTTTTTCGATCGGTGTAGGAGAACAAGTGTTGCCTCGGGATATCGGTCTTGTTGATGTTAAGGTTTCACGGACTGTGCTTGAAAATTCAGTTTTTCGTGTACAGATAGGTCTTCACCAGACTGGGTTTGATGGAGAATCTGCCGATATTACCATCCGAGATAATGGCGAGCCCGTTGCCTCGAAGACCGTGACCCTCGCTAGCAATAGCATACAGCAACTTGAATTAGAACTAAGTCCGGATCGCGATGAGAGAATCGTTTACGATCTGGATATTTCGTTGAAGCCCGGGGAAATCATTGAGAGAAATAATACCTATCAGTTCCTAGTGGATAATCGACCCAAAGAGTCCCTTGATGTCTTATATTTGGAGGGACATCCGCGTAATGAATACAAGTTCATAAGGCGGGCTATTGAGGGCGACTTGAGTTTAAGACTGGCGACGTATCTCAGAACAGGGCCTGAAAAGTTCTACCGTCAAGGTGTCGAGTCGCCGACTGAACTCAGTGAAGGGTTCCCGCCGACGCAAGAGGATCTTTTTGAATACGAAGCCATAATATTGGGAGATATTGAAGCAGAGTTTTTCACTGCGGAGCAGTTAGAAATGCTCGAATCGTTTGTGTCAAAGCGCGGGGGTGGTCTTTTAACCAGCGGTCGTATTGATGAGGGCTTTATTGGAACGCCGCTGGCTGATCTATTGCCAGTGAGCTTGGTAGAAGAAAAATTCTTACCACCGAGCCTACAGGGCGGTCTTCGACGCGGAGATCATGCTACCGGAGGCTTATTTACTCCGAGGTTGACGTCGATAGGGCAGCGGTCTCCCCTGATGAGATTGTCTGTGGATCGGGAGGCAAATCGCGCAGCGTGGGCGGGATTACCGGAACTTCAAGGTATTTCGGTAACCGGACGCATTAAGTCGGGTGCGTCGGTTTTATTGGAGCATCCTTACTTAGAGTATCAGAACCAGCCGTTACCTTTACTGTTGAGCCAACGTTACGGCTCTGGACGTGCCGTTGCTTTAAATACCGCATCTACCTGGCGTTGGCAGATGATGTTGCCTTCCACCGATCAGTCGCAAGAGACTCTTTGGAGACAGATACTGCGTTGGCTTGCCGCTTCTGCCCCGACTCGGATAACAATTGATTTTGACCGGGAATATTATAATGTCGGTGAGAAGGTGGGTGTCAGTGCAACGATCTTGAACGCCGATTACCAGCCTTCAAATGATTCCTCACCGTGGCTCCAGGTTACTGATCCCCTCCAACAGGTCTTTGATGAACCTCTTGAATGGGATATTGAGGAGGACGGCGTGTATCGCTCCGAATTTATTGCAGAGTTGCCTGGCGTTTATGAGCTTTTTGTAGACGTTCCAAGCGCTGCGGGAGAAGCATCACGAACGGGTGCGGAGCAGTCAACCGCAATGGTGGTAACTCCATCTCTGCGTGAATATATAAATGCCCAGGGTGACTGGGATGTTCTTAAAAGAATCTCTTCCGAAAGTAGAGGTGCGTTTTTTCCTCTGAGCGACATTAGCCAACTGCAAGAGGTGATTCGCCAAACTCCCAATGCTCTCATGAAGGAGAGGACCATAGATCTTTGGAACAATAAATGGGTGTTTATATTGCTTGTTTTCTTAATGAGTTTAGATTGGTTTCTCCGCCGGCGTAAGGGGTTATCGTAATGGCCTTAAAAATGAAAGTTTTGAAAAGAGCTGAGTTTTTTATTGCGATTTTTTTTCTTTTGTTGCCGGATGTCTTCTGGGCGCAAGCTGTTGATCTAAGCAATATCGACGAAGCTTTTTCTCGTCCGGTCGTGGGTCAAAAAGCCGCTTTGATCGTGGTAGGTCCGTCTGTTACCGAGAAAGCTTCTCTTTCTTTCGGTCAATGGGGAGAGACCCTTTATGACGTCCTCTTGCGTGAATACGGCTACCTTACAGAAAACATAAGATTACTTTATGTTAGCGGAGATGAGGGTAAACTTCTTGGCGAGCGTGTTGTCGGTAAAGCCGATATTGAGACGCTTAAAATAGAGATTGAAACCCTGTCTGAAAAGCTCTCTTCCGGCGATCAAGTAAGTATTTTTTTAATTGGACATGGGACTGGTTCTGGCCTTGAAGCAAAATTTAATATCGTAGGGCCAGATATTACCGGAAGTTATTTTGCTGAATTGTTGAAGAGTTTTTCTAAACAAGACCTTGTTGTTGTCGACACGACAAGCGCGAGCTACGGATTTGCTCGCGCGTTGTCAAATAGAGGGCGTGTTGTAGTGAGTGCCACTAGATCAGCTTCCGAGAAATACGACCCTGTATTTGCTGAGTATTTTGTTAGGGGTCTTGAAAATCACAATGCTGACAGAGATAAAAATGGGCGGGTGTCGTTTTTTGAAGTCTTTCAGTACGCGCGGCTAAATGTAGCGTCGCATTATGAGGACCTCGATAGGCTCGCCTCAGAACACGCAGGACTAGATGATAATGGTGATAGTGTTTTTTCAGCGACGCTCGGGTTTGACGATTTAGACGGGAGACTAGCCGAGATTGCGTATGTTGACACTTCGTTTCGCAATGGAGCCCCCCTAGATTCTGCAGCACAAAAACTACAGCTAAAGATTGAAAATTTGGAACGTAAGATTTTTAATTTGCGCGCGCGCAAGAGGGATTTATTAGAGGACGAGTACTGGCCTCAAATGGAGGTTCTATTAATTGAGCTTGCGCGTACGACGGAGGTTTTTCTTGAAAAAACAAGTTTGCGATAACTTTTTTAGGTGCTTTTTTTGTTACGTTGGGTCGAGCCTCATACTAATCTCAAATTCTTTAGGCCAGAACTTTGAACAAAATATTTCGCAGGAATCCTCGGCACTTGGGTCTCCCTTGGAAAGGGCCAGGTCTTTTTTTCTTGCGGGTTCCTACAATGAGGCAAGCGAGATCTATCAACAGGCATTTGGGCTTGATCAAGAGGACGGGTTGGTTGGTGCAAGTCGATCGCTGGCCATGGTTGGTAATTTAAAAGCTGCTGTCTCTGTTATTGAGAGGAATCTTACTCGGTATGCGGATCTTCCCCTTGCCGCAACGGAGCTGGCGGAAGTTCGGCGAGAGCAAGGTCGGTCAAGTGAAGCACTCAAGATTTTCGATTCATTGACTTCGTTGGGTGATCAAATCCCGCTCCGCACGCTTGTGCAGTTTGGCGATTTGTTGCAGTTTGTGGGACGTCGAGAGGAGGCGAACGTTCACCTGAGTAAAGCCTTACAACGTTATAACGATGGGCTTGTCTTCGCATCTGAGGATATTGCGATGGTGGCCCTAGCGAGCTGGCGTTTGGACAATTTCCATCTGGCAAATAGTTTATTTGACGAAGCGACTAGGGCAAACCCCAATAATTTAGAGGCTTATCGACTTTGGGGGGACTTATTTTTAGAAAAGTACAATGCGGCGGATGCTGAACGCTCTTATCAAGAGGCACTTGAGGTTAATGATAGATATGTGCCTGCGCTGGCGGGGCTGGCTAGAGTCAACGGCGATGAGCGTGCTCTTGAAAAAGCATTGAGCGTAAATCCCAATTCAAGAGCTGCTAAAGAAACGTATGCTCAGTTGCTTTTTATTAATGGCCGCGAAGAGGATGCCTTAAACATATTGAATGAGGTATTGGTGATCAATCCAGAGGCTCTAAAATCGCTGAGCCTGCTAGGAGCTAAAGCGGCGCTGGAAGAACGTGAAGCGGATTTTCTCAAAATTCGGGAGAGGGTTGCTTTGTTTAGTCCGAAGAATCCGTATTTCCTCGGCGATGTTGCGGATACATTAGGTAAACAGTACCGGTTTGAGGAAGCTGTAGTGCTTCTTAGAGAGGCGCTTGAAAGTGATCCGCAATACTGGCAGGGATATGCCTTGTTGGGGACAAACTTGATTCGTTTGGGAGAGGAGGCTGAGGGGCGTAAAAATCTGGAAATTGGGTTTGAAAATGATCCTTTCAATGTAATGACATCAAATTTACTCGAGGTTTATGACACCCTCGATACCTATGTGACTCTACAGAGCGCGCATTTTCGTGTCAACATGAATGATAAAGACGCAAAAATTCTCTGGCCTTATATGGAACCTCTGTTGGAAAAGTCGTGGGATCGGCTCACACAGAAATATGAATTTATTCCAGAGAGTCCGGTGCTTGTTCAAGTTTTTGAAAACCGCCAAGACTTTGCAGTTAGGTCAGTTGGTCTCCCTGATATAGGTCCGTTAGTTGGAATTTGTTTTGGAAAAGTGATTACGCTTATTTCTCCTGACACGCTAAATGCAAATTGGCAGGAAATCGCGTGGCATGAATTCGCGCACGTTATTACGTTACAGATGACCAAGAATAAAATACCGCGTTGGTTATCTGAAGGGATTTCTGTGTGGGAGGAGCGGCAGGGTCAAAGTTACTGGGGCCGTAGCCAGGGTTTAGATTTGGTAAGGGCGGTTAATGAAGCAAAACTCTTACCTTTTGCATCGCTAAATGAGGGGTTTAGCGGTGCAAAGACTAATGCGGACCTTAGTTTTGCTTATTTTCAATCGTATTTAGTAGTTGAATATATTGCGAGCGCATATGGTTTTGAAACGCTTAGGTCGTTGATTGACCAGTACGGTGTTGTAAAGGAAGATGAGAAAAGGTTTCAGATAGTGTTCAATTTGTCTTTGAATGAATTTGATTCGCATTTTAAAGATTGGGCCAGTGACCGAGCCGCGGAAATAAACGTGCATGTTCATAGAGAGGATCAGCCTGATGACGGAGAAGGTCATGGTCATGGAAGAAGAGAAAATTCGAGCGCGATTTTGGCGGAACTGTATAACAATGCATCGTTAAAACAATATATGAACTCACGAATTGAAGCTAACTCTCGCGATTTTCAGGCGCATCTTCAGCTAGGGATTGTTCTATTTAAAGAAGAGGACTTTGCTGCGGCAAAGCAGTCCTTACAAACCGCATATGAATTATTGCCTACATATACTGGTTACCCAAGCCCGCCCTTGGTTTTGGCGCAAATATATGAGCAGGAGGGCGATATTGAGGCTCAAATGATTCAGCTTGAGATTTTGCTTGAGAATCAACAACACGATTACGACTCAGCGTTAACGCTGGCTAAATCAGCGCTGAACTCACAGCAAAATGGTAAAGCAGACTACTATTTAAATCGCGCGCTCGAGGTTGATCCCTACAAAGAGGAGGTCCACACATTAAGAGCCCGTTATGCTGAAGTTGTAGGTGATGCGGCCATGGAGGTAACTGAGAGGGAAGTGCTTTTGACTTTGGATGTTGATGACCCGGTTGAGGCGCAGACTGATCTTGCAGAAGCTTATTTGAAGAATAATCAGTGGTCGGCTGCTCGGGCCTCGGTTTTGATGGCTTTGGAAATAGCTCCGAGTTACCTTCGGGCCCAAAGACTGCTGTTGAGGACATTAACTGATGAAGAGCAATGATTTGATCGAGCGTATGATTTGTTTATGTTTGGTACTCTTCAGTTTGTCGACGAACGCGCTTGCGCAAATTATGGTCGACCCCATCTCTGATTTTGACGGAGAGGGTCCGAAGATTTATGGGACCGCAATAACCGATTTCCAGTGGGTGAGAGGCCGTTATACTAATTATCCGGGAGGTGGTCGCGGGTTTAGTCGGCGTCGTGGAGGGGGTTGGTGGGATACCGACTTTCCTGATTCCGATGAGAACTTCCTTAGAGGTGTTCAGCGGTATACAAACATCGATACAAATCCAAAGAATTATAAACATATCGGGTTAACAGATGAGAGTTTGTTCGAGCATATATTTCTTTACATGAACTGGAAAAGGGTGCCAATAGGAAATTCTTTCAGTGGTCCAAATTTTTCTGAAGAGGAAGTCGCGGCACTGAGAGAGTTTATGTATAGAGGCGGTTTTGTCATGGTGGATGATTTTTGGGGAGAGCCGCATTTAAATGACATGGTTTCAGAAGTGGCAAAAATCTTTCCGGAGCGGGAGTTAGTCAAGCTCAATACTGATCATGAGTTGTTTCATATTTTCTTCGACATTGAGCGAGTCGCACAGGTTCCAGGTCGCATGGTAACTTGGGATTATGGCGGGTTTTTGAGAATGGATGATCCGAGTTATCCCCCCGAAGTTTATGCCATTCTTGACGATGACAATCGTATAATGATGGTTGCAAATTACAATACGGACTTAGGTGATGGTTGGGAACATACGTTTTATGAGGGATACCCAACACAGTCAACTAATGATGCTTATAAAATTGGTATAAATTTCCTCATTTATGCTTTTAGTCATTAAATACTTTTTGTTAGGAGAATTGAATGAGCGATAATAATGATTCCGGGGAGGAGCTTGAGAATAACGATGATCTTGAGCTTGTAAAGCGGATGCAGGAAGGGCAGAAACAAATCGTATCTGAGCTTCGTAAAATTATCATTGGTCAAGAGACGGTTGTTGATGAGCTTTTGATTGCGTTATTTGCAGGTGGACATTGTCTGGTTACCGGTGTCCCTGGTCTTGCTAAAACGCTTTTAATTAAGACAGTTGCTGATATATTACAGGTTGATTTTAGCCGCATTCAGTTCACGCCAGATTTAATGCCATCGGATGTTGTAGGCGCTGAAATTGTTGAAGAGCGGGACGGGAATCGGTCTTTAAAATTTGTAAAAGGTCCTATTTTTACGAGTATTCTGTTAGCCGACGAGATTAATCGAACGCCGCCCAAAACACAGTCTTCGTTGCTTGAAGCGATGGAAGAAAGACAAGTTACGGCGGCTGGTGTTACCTATCCCATGACGAAGCCGTTTTTTGTGCTTGCTACTCAGAATCCTATTGAGTTAGAGGGCACATATCCATTGCCAGAAGCACAGCTTGATCGATTTATGTTTAAGATTGAGCTCGATTACCTTTCTGAAAGCGAAGAGGTCCGCGTGGTAACTAATACCACGCAGACCAATGACGCGGTCCTGAGCCATCCTTTAGGGGCTGAGGATATTTTAGATTTTCAGAGAATAGCCAGACAGGTACCTGCTGCAGAGGCTGTTGTTCAATACGCTGTTAAGCTTGTGCATGCCTCACGACCTCAATCCGATACTGCTCCTGAATTTGTTAGAGATTGGGTGAGCTGGGGAGGAGGTATTCGCGCTTCCCAGAATCTGATTTTGGCAGGCAAAGTTCGGGCTTTATTAAATGGCCGATATAATGTTTCTTATAATGATATTCGAGCGCTTGCGCCATCTGTTATGCGACATAGGATTTTGCTGAATTTTCACGCAGAGGCAGAGAGAATTACAACTGATGACGTAATAAGGAGATTATTGGACGAAGTCACTGAACCCCGCTCAGCTATTTGAACTTTTTTTAGTGAATGAACTAGAGTAGCAATATGTCAGAGTCATTAAACTTTCTCGATCCAAGTGTGCTTTCGGGGCTGAATAACTTAGAGCTTCGAGCACGTGTCGTTGTTGAAGGATTTCTCTCAGGATTACATAAAAGCCCTAAACGAGGGTTTAGTGTTGAGTTCAACGATTATCGCCATTATCAACGCGGGGATGATTTACGTCATGTAGATTGGAAACTTTATGGGCGAACAGATAAGTTGTTTATAAAGCAGTATGAGGATGAGACGAATGTTCGTGCAACGATCGTGCTGGACACCAGCGCGTCAATGGCGTTTGGTTCTGAATCAGGAAGTAAGCTAACGTATGGAGTTACATTAGCGTCAGCATTGGCTTACTTCGTTACACGCCAGCGAGACGCTGTTGGCTTGGTAACATTTGATGATCGAGTGCTAGAATTTTTGCCGCCCCAAAGCCGTCAGCCGCATCTGATGCGGATTTTAAGGACGCTTTCAGCAGTGACTCCGGGAGCAGCAACAGACGCCACAAAACCTCTCGGTGATCTTGCTGCGACTTTGAATAAACGCAGTATGGTTATTTTTATTAGCGATTTATTGGATGACGAGGAGCGTGTGATCTCAACTCTTCGAAATTTGCGGGCAATGGGGAATGACGTCATTGTCTTGCATCTATTAGACAACGCAGAGCTTCATTTCCCTTTCAATGAATCATCAGAATTTATCGATATGGAGACGTCGGAATCGTATCTTGCAAATCCTAACGCGATAAGGGCCGCCTATCTTGACAATCTCAATGCCTTTTTGAGTGATTGTAAAAAGAAATGTCAACGTTCAGATATAGACTATTGCTTACTAAATACTTCTGAACCCTTAGATTCGGCTTTGTCAACTTATATGGCGAGAAGAGCGAAGGGGGGATAATGGTTTTTGTTGCGCCTCTTTTTTTGCTTGGTTTGATTACGGCATTACTGCCACTACTGATACATCTGATTCGCAGAGAAAAGCCACCTAAAGTGGCTTTTAGTTCAATTCGATTTTTGCAGAAGACTTCACGAAAGTTGATTCTTTTTCAGAATATACAGCAGTGGTTGCTGCTGTTTTTGCGATCGCTTCTATTTTTGTTGCTCGCGATTGCCTTTGCTCGGCCCCTGCTAGACTCTTCAGTCGCGGAATTTATTGACGGTATTCCGGAGTCACATGTGGTGTTATTTGATAGATCAATGAGTATGAGCTACGGAGACGCTACAGCAAGAGCGAATACCGAAATGGCTGCAATTTTGGCGAATCTGGGTGCTGCTGATGAACTTGCGCTGGTTGAATTTGGAGAGGCACCTCTTCGGGTAGTTGATTTTTCTTCGGATAGGGCTTTACTAGAAGCCAGAATTTTGGCTATTAATGAAACTAGCTATCAAGGAACTAATTATTGGCCTGCCTTTAAGTTGGCTGATCAGTTGCTTGAGGATGCCGCTCATGAAAACAAAGTTATTACTCTCATATCAGATTTTCAATCCGGGGCCTTCGCAGAAGAAGAGAACGGGTGGAGGGCAAAAGTGGGAGTCAATATTCGGTTCATTGATGTTGGAGACGAGGAAGTATCCAACTTGGCAATTATGGATATTCGTGCTCCTGATTTCGTTCTTGAGGGGGAAGAGCCAACTTCTATTTTAGCGAGGATCCGATCAACTGGAACTGTTCCAATAACTACAGGTATTGCGAGTTTCAAAATTAATGGCCAGGTGAAAGAGCGCATGCCGTTTGACTTGGAGGAAAGATCTGAAGCTGTTTTAGAATTTCAGCATGATCTTTCTGAGCCAGGTACCTTTTTTGGAGAAATTTCTTTGAGCGGAGACAAATTTCTCACGGATAACGAAAAAGAATTCAGTGTTTTGGTATCGCCTCGAATCAATGTTCTTGTGCTTAATGGAGAACCATCTAAAAATTGGTATGACGATGAGGGGCACTGGTTTGGCTTGGCCGTAGATGCTGCCGGTCAGTCTCCTTTTTCAGTTAGTGAGGTTCCCTCCGTCAACTTTGATGATTCGAACTTAGACACCGTTGATGTAGTGGGTATTTTGAATGTGGATGAGCTTGAGCCGAGTCAAATTAATTCGCTCGTGAACTTCGTCGAAAACGGTGGAGGCGTTTTCTTAGCTCTGGGTGATAGGACTTTGCTGGATAGTTTTAATGATAATTTTTCTGGTTTTCTTCCCGGAACCATTCGCTCGAGAGGTAAATTAGCTCTTGGAGATTATCGCGTGCTGGCTGATTATGATCGTCGTCATCCTATCTTCTCGAATTTAGATAGTGACTGGCCTGCAAAGTTCGACGCTTACTGGTCGCTAGATCCGAGTGAGGACGCTGAAGTCCTAATGCAGTTCGACAGTGCGGAGCCAGCGCTATTGGCAGCGAAAAGGGGTGACGGTCTAACGCTAATGTTTGCGACATCCATGGATCTCGAGTGGGGTGATTTTCCTCTTCAGAATTCATACCTTCCGTTTATTCATGAATCATTGCGATTTTTAAATGGAGCGAGTAATTTCCCCCTAAACTATGAAATCGGTGATTCAATACTTTTGCCCTCGGAATATTCTAATAGATTAACAAATGTTGACGGTACCGAGTTGGAATATGATCGAGATATACCAAGTTTTACGCCAACGAAACCTGGGACTTATTTTTTAGATGCGAACGATAAATTAAATTCTTTTTCCGTCAAGACTTCTGCTACCGAGTCTATATTTAAGCGGATTGATACTTCGGTGATCTACGATAGCGTGGTAGGGCAGGGAACTATGCCGCCTCTTGCTCGAGAAGTAAGTACGGAGCGTTTGATTGAGGAGCGAGAAAATGCTCAACAAATTTGGTGGTGGATTTTGCTTGCTTCTACCATGCTTTTCTTTGCAGAACTTTTTATAGCCAACAGGACTTATCGTTGACCTTTTAAAGCCTATGTTGCAGTTACTGAGCGAACTTTACTGAAATACTTGTTCTTAGCAAGAGATCTAAAAGCTTCAGGAACTGCTAAGAGTGCCGGGGTCACGATCAGGGTTAAAACTGTTGCGAAAGACAGGCCAGAAACAATCGCGGAGGCCAAACCTACCCATTGTGAGGTGATTGGACCACCCAATTCTATTTCCGCGCCTATCAGGTCAACAGAGACATGCATCGCCAGCGGCAAAAGCCCAAATCCTGTAGTGAACGTTGTTAAGAAAACGGGTCTGAGCCTTTGAATTCCGGTTTGAACTATTACGTCCTTTAGAGACCAGTCTGTGTGCTTCTTGCGAAGGTAGTTGTATGTATCGATAAGAACGATATTGTTGTTAACGATGATTCCCGACAACGCCACAATACCAATCCCAGTAAGTATTATGCTGAAGGTTTGTCCGGTTAGTATTAGACCGAGGAGCACCCCTGAAGTAGACATGATAACGGAAGATAAAATTATGAGTGCTTGGTAGTAGCTATTGAACTGCGTTACTAACAGTATTCCCATCAAGACCATGGCGAGCGAGAACGCAGTTACGAGAAATTCTCCTGCTGCCTCTTGCTCTTCATTTGCGCCGCGGAATACAACATCAACGCCGCGTTGAGGCGGGTTTTCCCGAAGCCAAGTGCGCAGTTCTCCCACCTTTGAGTCCGCAAGGAATCCCTCGGCTGGGTTCGCTCTAACGGAAACAACGCGCGTGCCATTTACCCTTTGGATAGATGTTACTGCCGGATTTGGTACGCGTTTTACAAAGCTACTTATTGGAATAGGCCCGTTTGTTGTACTTATTCGAATAGAGTCTAATTGATCCAAGCCACGGTACTCGGCGGGATACCGAACGCGGATATCGACTTCCTCTTCGCTGTCATTTGGCCTGTAGTCACCCATGAAAACACCGTTGGTCATGAGCTGTATGGCTGTGCCTATTTCATTCATACTCGCACCCATCATCGCTGCGCGAGCTCTATCAACTTGTATTTCCCATTCAATGCCTGGTATCGGAGCGGTGTCGTCGATATCAATAAGACCTTTCATATCGTTTTCCATATGCTCTCGAATGCGGGTGGCTTCAGCAAAAAGGGGAGCTAGTTCTTCCCCTGAGAGCTGAATTTGAATCTCTTTGCCAACAGGTGGGCCTTGCTCAACAGACACAACTTCCCCTCGAGCACCAGGCAAATTCGCAATAGCGTCCCGATATAAATCTTCGACTTCAAACCCATTGATATCACGGTCCCTTCTGTCTGTAAGTTCAATAAAGATTGTGCCGATCAAATCGGGAGCCGCTTGCTGATCGCCGCCGAGGGATTGTCCAGCACCCGATTGTGTGATGATATTTTTAAAATGACCCACTTGGTCGATTCGAGTCTGAACGTCGATCATGATGTCGCGCACTTCGGCGGGAGAATGGTTGCCCCGCGCAAAAACATTAATTACAGTTTGAGCGGGTTCGACGTTTGTAAAAAACTCTACGCCGTTGCCGAACCGACCATACGCTGAGAAAATTGAGGCAAGCATAACGATACTAATTGAAAAGGTCGTGATCGGACGATTAACTGCAGCACTTAAAATGTTTTCATAGACTGCTACAATCCCAGTTGCTCTAACTCGTCCATCCGCACTTACATTCTTTGAGAAAACCGCACTAGCGGCGGTAGACTGTCCGATTAATGCACCAATAGTTGGTGCGAAAAGCAGAGCATAAAATAACGAGCCGATTAGGACAGCAAAAACTGTGACGGGTAAATAACTCATGAATTGCCCGGAGACACCGGGCCAAAACATAAGTGGTAAGAAAGCGGCTAGCGTGGTTGCGGTTGAGGCCATTATCGGCCAAAACATGCGATGCACGGCTTGGCGGTAGGCTGACATACTGTCCAGCCCCTCTGCCATCTTACGATCTGCATACTCCACCATCACAATAGCACCGTCGATGAGCATGCCGAGCCCCAACAACAAGCCAAAAATTACCATAAAGTTGTAGGTAAATCCGACTAGCGTTATCACGATAAAAGCAAAGAAAAAAGAAAACGGGACCGCTAGAGTAACGAGAAGTCCTGACCGAACCCCAACAGTTGCAATCACAACTATAAGGACTAGTATCATCGCGGTTGCCATGTTGCCTTGCAAACCCATATTCTGCTCTAAAACAAGAGGGGCCGTGTTGTTCAAATAGGAAACTTGCACAAGCGGCGGCAATGATGGTCGGGCTGTCTCAACGACAGATTCGATTTGTTCCATTACCTCGATTAGGTTCGCGCCTTTGCGTTTGTTAACGTTTAACGCAATTGCCTGTTGACCATTGGCATACGAATACCGTGTTGCGTCCTTAAAAGTTCTGCGAACATCAGCTACATCGGCTACCGTTAAAACTCCTAGTTCACTGGATGCGAGAGGAAGATTAAAGAGGTCTTCTGCCCCTTCGATTAAACCCGGCACCTTTACTGCAAAGCTGCCTCGACCAGTGTCCACTTGTCCTGCCGGAATTAAACGATTGTTGTTCAGTACTGTTTGCACCAAAACGCTATTTGGGATTCCGTAGGTCTCAAGTTTCGAAGGGTCAATTTGAGCCTCGAGGAGCTCTTCCCTGTTACCAATCATCACGGCCTCAAGAATTCCCGGTAAATTCTCAATATCCCGCTGGAGTTTCTCTGCAACGCGTAAGAGTGTCCTTTCGGGTACGCCTTCCCCTCCGATAGCTATTTGAACAACTGGAACACCTGCGGCTGAAACTTCTTGCATGATGGGTTCTTCAGTATTCGCCGGGAATCGCGCTTTTGCTCGGTTGATCGCTTCCCTTACTTCTGAAAGTGCTGTTTGTGAATCAAAATCCACATCAAATTCTGCGATGAGTGTTGCCGCGTTCTCGCTCGAAAACGATGTGTACTCTTTTATTCCATTTACTGATTTGAGCTCCAGCTCTGACGGTTTTGCTAGCAGCCGCTCGGCGTCTTCGGGAGAAATTCCCTCATGAATAATTGTTGTAACTATGATTGGGACTTGCACATCGGGATTTAGTTCGATCGGGATAGCAAGATAGGAAATAAAACCAGTGATCATTGTTGCTGCAAAGATACTGAGGGTTGTTCGTGCTCTTGAAACGGTCGCGTCGAGATAATTTTGCATTCGGTATATTTCCTTGGGCCTTAAGAGCGGTAGATTCTTGGTGTATCACCTAGTTCCTTTACAACCCCGTTGTGGTATTGACTCGTTGTCCATCAAAAACGATTTCCTGTCCGACCGTAATCAAATTGATGCTACCGGTCAGGCCGGTTACCCAAATTCGGTTCCCCAATTGTGTATTTTCATCTCCTATTATGGCGACGCTGCGGGATTTAACCTGATCATTTGAGTCAATCGTCTTAACCTCTAGCTCCCCGCTGTCGTTTAGAGTAAGAGACGAGGAGGGGATAAGATGCGCTGATACCGATTCTGTATCGACCATTATCTCGGCGGTAATTCCTTCACGCAGGCCCGTGAACCCCTCATCGATTACAACTTCGATCCGGTAGCTGCGTGAAGTTGCATCAGACGCTCTAGCTAAATAGCTTACCTTGCCGGTTAGAAGTTTTTCGTCCACAAGTTTTGCGTTAACGCTCGCTCCAACGACCAGAGAGCTTATATTCTGTTCTGGGATCATCCCGACCAGCAGCATTGGGCTGTCATCGAGTACAGAAGCGCAAATTGAGCCCCCGTTGAGTAAGTCTCCAACCTCGACGTTCCGTGTCTCTACTATGCCGGCAAATGGAGCCCGTATCTTTGTGCGAGCGAGGGCAAGTTTTGCTCGGACAACGGCAGCGGCAGCTGATTCTTTTGCAGCTTTGAGCTGCGCTACAACCACGTCAGATTGTAAGCCTCGTTCTTGGAGATCGAGCGCGGCTAAATACTCGAATTCCGCTTGCTCGCTGCGGCTTTCTGCTTCAGTGAGGTTGGCCGCGCGATCATCGATTGCAAGTTCGCAGAGTACTTCGCCCGCTTCCACGCGAGCGCCCCGAGGAATTGGCTCTTGCGCCAAACGACCTGCAGTTTCAGCACGAACCTGAACGTGCCTGGAGGCTTTTGTAACCCCCCTCACTCGGGTCTGCTTCATGTGTGTCTTTTCAGCAACTGGAAGAGTTTGTACAAGAAGGCTGTCAAGAATGTCGGTCGTAGGCTGACCAGCTTCAACGGCACTAACCGTCCTAATTTCTTCGAAGTTGTCTATGGTCTCTGTATCGCCACGTGGGACAACCATCCATACCACTACCAAAAAGAGGATTACCGTAGCTACAGTTTGCTGTTTTTTCACATGAACTCCAGTTTGTCCTTAAACAGTGAGTAAGGTACTTAAGATGTTGTACTAACGAAAAAAACCTTGTTGTGGTTCAATGAAACAATCTCGTCGGCGAGCGGGGCTAGCAAACGACAAAATAAAGCCGGCAATTCTAAAGCACAATGTATACGTTGTATACATCACGACCAGGAATACACGATAATGTTACATACGGTAACATAAGTAGGATGGCGAACAAAATGTTCCACTTAGTCTGTTTGTACCTATTATTTATGTTGTATCTGCAAGCATCATGAGGGAAGTTGAAAATGAAAGATTTACAGGGAAAGGTTGCAATCGTAACGGGCTCTAGTAGCGGTGTAGGTGCTGCGACGGCAAAACTGCTTGCATCGCAAGGTTGTCGCGTTGTAATCAACTACAATAGTAATGTAGCTGGAGCGGCCGCGACCCTTGAAGAATGCGAAAAGCTTGGAGGGGACGGGATTGTTGTCCAGGGAGATGTCTCGTTAGACTCTGACTGTATTACAATGGCTCAAGCGGCAGAGGACTCCTGGGGGCGCATTGATATACTCGTGAACAATGCAGGGACAACGAAGTTTGTTGATCATGGAGATTTAGGCGGACTAAATGCCGGAGATTTTCAGAGAATTTATGGGGTTAATGTCCTAGGCGCTTTTCAGATGACACGAGCAGTAACTGAGTCTATGAATTCGCAAAAAGAGGGAGGCGCCGTGGTAAACGTGGCTTCGACTGCAGCACTCACTGGTATTGGAAGCAGTATCGCTTATGCGGCGTCAAAGGGAGCTTTGGTGACAATGACGTTATCCCTTGCTCGCGTTTTGGGCCCCGGGGTTCGTGTCAATGCCGTTTGCCCAGGATTTATCGAAGGGGAATGGCTTTCAGAAGGTCTTGGCCAAGAAAAATATGCAGCGTTAATGAAGGCAAACCGAGACTCGGCTCCGCTGGGTGTAACCGCCACCGCTGATACGGTTGCCGAAGCAATACTTTATTTTATAACTGGCCCAAGCGCGGTAACCGGTGAAACGCTGATCGTGGACGGTGGCAAACATTTAACACAAACACCATTAGTCCGGCGTTAGCTCATTAATTAGCTGCTGACCGGGCGTTTTTGCAGTTTACGCTGCAATGTGCGACGGTGCATTTTAAGCTCTCTAGCAGTTTTGGAGATATTGCCTTCGTTTTCATTCAAAACCTTTTGTATGTGTTCCCATTCGAGCCGTTTCACTGACATTGGAGCCACATCTATTGAATTTCTTGGCGATTCATCGGCTGATGCAAATAAGGCATTTAAGACTTCATCTGTATCTGCTGGTTTCGCGAGATAATTATCTGCCCCGAGTTTTATTGCCTCAACAGCTGTTGCAATACTGGCATACCCCGTGAGTATCAAAATTTTCATTTCGTTGTTGTTATTTCGCAATGGCGCTATGAGAGAGAGTGAATTGTGATCTCCTAAATTGAGATCGAGAATTGCGAAATCAAAGCTCGCTTCCGCGATTTTCTTTTGAGCTGTTGTCGAATCGCCGGCATAGGCTAATTCAAACCCGCGCTGTGAGAGCGTTCGACCGATCACGTTGGAAAAAACTGGGTCGTCTTCAACTAGCAGTAGACTTTTTTGTTCCATATCAACTTTCCTCACCGTCAATCAGATCGATTTTCTAACAGCGGAAGTTGTATTGTCGTCAGTGCTCCACCGTCTTTTAAGTTTTCCATCATTATAGTTCCTCCGAAACGTTGTATCGAGGCATTAGCAAGGAAGAGCCCTAAACCCATGCCCCCACCCTGCATTGTTAAAAATGGCTCTCCCATCCCCTCTAAAATTTCTGAGGGGATTCCGGGTCCGTCATCTCGGATTCTCAAAGTAAGGACGGATTTCTTCTCAGAAGCGATTCTCACTGATACTTTTTTTCTCGAAGCTTTAATGGCATTTTCAATGATATTAATTAATCCGTGTTCAAGACTCGGATCAGAATTGATTTCGTGATAGTCATAAAATCTTAATTCGAAACTTAAATCAGCAAAGGGGTGTACGTTGGTTAGGTAATTTCGGACATTTTGAACAAACGAGGAGACCAAAATTTTTCCATGTTGTGACGTCTTTTCTTTGTGATAATGGTCAGTCAATTGATTAATTGAATTTTTGCAGCTGGCGACCTGATCACGAAGAATTGATATGTCTTGTTTGTTTCTGTCAGAGCCAAGCTGGTCGCTTCCCTGCTTGTCGAGTTCAGACAATAGAACACTCATCGTAGAAAGCGGTGTGCCAAGTGCATGAGCAGTTCCGGCCGCAAGGGTTCCAATCCCAATAAGTTGTTCATTTCTAATTTCAGTCTCTCTAGCTTCCGCTAAATTGCTCTCTCTTACCTTTATAGTTTCCGCCATTCTTGTTACGAACACCGTAATTAGGATAGCACTCACAACAAAAATCACCCACATGCCCTGTAAATGGACCTGAAAGTTCATTTGTCGGGCAGTCATGGGTCCGCTCATTTCATTACCTGGAGTTAAATCCAAAAGAAGGAAAGCAGTGTAGAAAGTTATGCAAAAAACAGAAAAACTATACACGTACATTTTTGGTAGTAAAGTCGCGCTTACCGCTAGCAGGACTAGAAGATAAGAAATCAGCGGGTTACTGAAACCGCCCTCATACGCTACAACGATGACCAAAAAGCCTGCATCTATGAGCAAATGAAAAAGTAATTCGTTATGCGTAATTGGCCAATTTCTATCTAATCGCCATGCAAGAATAAATACAACTGAGAAAACCATCCCAAGTAACAGAAACACGATCAACGGAAAGGGAATATTGGTCGGCGAGGCGCCAGAGAATAGGGCTAGACTGAGGAAAGAGGCAAAAATCATGAAAAGCCGTAAAAACATCAGACGGGTCAAACCAAGTCCCGCTGACCTCTTGCGAACGCCTCTTTCGTCGGACGCGCTCTTACTATTATTAACGTTTACTGAAAGCATTGATTTATTCTACCTAAAACTCAGTTAGATGAAAGCCAATGTGCTATGCAAAATCTGAAGGTAAGGGTATATTGACCTTTATAGATATCAAAAGAAGTTATCGAACGAGGATAGTGGTAAATCATCCGTTAATTAATATTTTGTAAAGCCTAAGCTTTCTGTGAGTCATCGCTTTGGAACTAGTGCGTAACCCGTCTGCAAAATTAGTGACCATCTCTGAAATTATTCGAAGTTTAGGAGAGGGTGACATCTCGATGCATTATGGTTTGATAAGTGCATCCTCAGAAAAAAGCTCGACCACGTCTTTGCTTCGAGCTATACGCGAAGGACAGGCTTTATTTCTTGAACATCTGGAAAGCAACATCATCTCACTTTTTGAAGGATCTAATTTAAGGGTTTTGTTAATAGGTCCGAGTCTCGGTCCATTAGCCGAACAATTTAAAAATGGTACGATTTCCTGTTGTTGGGACTCCCTCGGAAACCCGCATAAGTTTCCACTCGAAAAAGCGCCAAGTTATAAAATGGTATCGGCCAGCGATTTGGTCAAAGAAAAATCGGTATCGTATTTTGATTGCATTTTAATTGAGGGGACATGGAAACGTTATGATCAATTGTCACTAATAAATATGAGTCGAACGTTACTACGAGAGAACGGCACACTGATTATGTTTGGAGAGACAATTGGTGACGACTCGTTTAGGGTGCGCACGGATTTAGCCAATCAAAAATCGTTGTTAGCTCTTGCGGAACGTGTTGGATTTCAATTAAAAAAAAATCATGATTTTTCGAAACAGGCGCGAAACACACTTGTTGCCCTTGAAAAGTTTTTGCAAGAGACAGAGGGATCTAACGATGGCTCATCTGATGAGCAACAAACCTTAAAGCATCACTTCAGAACAATAAGGCAAGATTTCGAGTGTAATCGAAGGTTGTTTGGAGTCTATGCATTTAATTCAGGGAAAAAATTTTTAAAGTCGCACGCTGAAATTGAGTTTGGTTCTGGTGGAAGTTTTGAACCGGATGACCTCTCCTCTCTATTCGAGGACAGTTTTTCGGAGCCTTTTGACAATGCTCTTTGGGCTTGGAAGTATTCCTATACTGACTCAAGGTGTATTGTGGCGCGAGATATCGCTAGCGGTAGAATTGTTGCCCATTATGGCGGTGTTCCAAGGAACATTTCTTATTTTGGTGCGACAGAATTAGCAATTCAGCCGTGCGATGTAATGGTGCAGCCGGAGGTTCGCTTAAATTACGGGAAAGATAGTTTATATTTTAAAGTGGCCTCAACTTTCTTGGAGAGAGAAATTGGGTTTAGTGCAAAGCATTTGTTAGGTTTCGGGTTTCCAAATCTCAAGACAATGCATTTATCCACGCGATTAGGACTTTACGAGGCGACCGATGAGTTTATAGAGCTCTCTTACAATTGCAGTGAATCTCCAGACGAAAGTTTATATTCTTCTTTTTTGAGTCCCACAATGGATTTAACGCAGTTTGAGATCGACGCGTTATGGGTGTCGATGCGGGAAGATTTTTCTTCGTCAATCATCGGGTTTCGAGACTTTGAGTATTTAAATTATCGATATGTAAAACACCCCAAATCATCGGTATTCTCTTGGCTATTTATTCGCAACTGCTCGGGTCTACTTAGAGGTCTCGTCGTTTTAAAGAATCATGATGGGGTAGCGTTGATATTGGATATTATCGGAGCCAAGGCTGACTTCAGAGATATCCTCGTTGAGGTCCAGAGAGTAGTGGTGTCTCAATGGAAAGAAATGGGGTTAGTATCGCAGCAGATCAAGTTCTGGGTTACCGCGGGATGGAAAGAGTTGCTAAGTTTGCCCAGTGTCGTGGAAAAAGATTTAGGTATTAAAATTCCGTGTAATAGTTGGAATTCTGGACCTAAGTCCTCATTGCTTAATGGAGCTTGGTGGCTGACTGCGGGTGATATGGATTTTTTGTAGTGTTTGCTTCGGTAATTTTTAGGATTCAAGAACTTTATAGGGAATATTGTAGAAATGAATGGAAAAAATATCTATGAATTGGGGCTTGATAAAAATTCAGCAAATTTTGCGGCGCTAACACCTCTGAATTTTATCGAGCGAGCGGCATCGGTATATCCAGAGAAGACGTCAATTATTAACGGAGCGAAGAAATTTACTTGGAGTCAAACTTATCGTCGTAGCTGCTTACTTGCGTCTGCGCTCAGTAAGTTTGGTGTTGGTATTGGCGATACTGTTTCTTTTATGGGTGCAAATACTCCAGAAACGTTCGAGGCGCATTTTGGCGTTCCTATGGCTGGGGCAGTGCTGAACGCGCTGAACGTCAGGCTTGATTCAAAAGCGATAGCATTTATTTTGGAGCATGCTGAAACAAAAATACTTTTTACAGATCGCGAATATAGCTCAACGATATCCGGCGCATTGGCATTGATGCAGCACAAGCCCGTCGTTGTCGATATTAACGATACACAATTTGAAGGAGGAGAGTTGTTAGGGGAATTGGATTACGAGGATTTTATCAAAGGTGGTGACGAATCCTATCGAAATTTTAAGGTTGCTGATGAATGGCAAGCGATAGCACTCAATTACACATCAGGGACTACAGGCGATCCGAAAGGAGTGGTATCGCATCATCGCGGCGCTTACTTGAATGCTATATCGATGTCTCTCTGTTGGGAGCTCACGGGACACCCAGTATATCTTTGGACGCTTCCCATGTTTCATTGCAATGGTTGGTGCTTCCCTTGGACAATTGCACTTATGGCGGGAACTAATGTTTGTTTAAGACACGTTCGCGACAAAGCAATGTATGCAGCGATGCGGGATAACAAGGTTACTCATTTTTGCGGTGCTCCGGTTGTTTTAAATACTCTTTTAAATGCGTCGGATGAGGTTAAAGATGGGATGCGGAAGGGAATCAAAGCGATGACCGCCGGCGCGGCGCCCCCTGCCGCGGTATTGGCCGGGATGGATGAAATGGGATTTGAGGTTACTCACGTTTATGGATTAACAGAGACTTATGGTCCTTGTGTAGTTAATTCGCCGCAAGATAGCTGGGTAAGACTGGACGCTGAGCGGCGTGCTGAATTAGCAGCTCGGCAAGGAGTAAGGGCGCCGCTACAGGATGAGGTAATGGTAGCGGATCCAGAGAGCCTGGAGCCGGTACCTATGGATGGCGAGACAATGGGAGAGATCTTTATGCGAGGAAATCTCGTGATGAAGGGTTATCTCAAAAACCTAACCACGACGGAGGATGCCTTCAAGGGAGGTTGGTTTCACTCTGGAGATTTAGCTGTCTGGCATCCGGACGGGTACATAGAAATTAAGGATCGGTCAAAAGATATAATCATCTCTGGTGGAGAAAATATTTCATCACTAGAGATAGAGTCAGTACTTTTTCAACACCCTAAAATAATGGAAGCCGCAGTTGTTGCGAGTACTGATTTAAAATGGGGCGAAGTTCCTTGTGCTTTCGTGAGTTTAAAGTCGGGCGAGATGATGAGTGAAGAAGAGGTAGTGAGTTATTGTCGCTCTGAGTTAGCAGGATTTAAAGTACCGAAAAAAATCGTTTTTGGAGAGATCGAAAAAACATCGACAGGAAAGGTTCAAAAATACGTTCTCCGTAATCGAGCCAATAATGCAGCCTATGCGGAAAAAGCGTAAAAACCAGAATAAATTGCCACGGCATAAGCTGAGAGGGAAAAAATGAGAAAATCTAAAGAAATATTCAATTCTATAACTGTTATTTTGCTTTTATTCCCGCTCGCAGTTTTTGGTCAGGGCTTAGTTAAAGAATCAGAAACGCATCGGTTTGAAGAGGTTGCAAATGGTGTTTGGTTGGGAGCTGGGGTTGGGTCAGTTTTTACACAAAGCAATGTTATGGTGTTAGTTGGCGAATTTGATGTGCTCGTAGTCGATTCCCATGTTACGCCAGCTGCATCGCGTGCGCTGCTGGAGTCAATTCCGATTTTAAGCGACAAACCGATCAGATATTTAGTTAATAGCCACTATCATTTTGATCATGCCCATGGCAATCAGGCTTTCCCTGACGGGATTGAAATTATTGGGCATGAATATACGCGTGCGAAACTAAACGGAGATTTAGGAAATGTGTTAGAAGAAAATACTTTTAATAGTTTTACAAGCCGCGTTCCTGATCAGGTGTTGCGTCTTAATCAGGAGGCTGCTGTTTCAGAAAGCTCGGAGCGAAGAACTATGCTTTTAGACAGAAGCCATATGATGCAGAATCATATTGAGGAATTGAAAGAAGTTATTCCGACGCCACCTAATATCACCTTAGATAATAAACTCACCCTTTTTCAAGTGGTAGACTCGGGGAGCAGAGAAATACAGCTACTTCATTTTGGTCGGGCACATACAGGCGGCGATGTGGTTGTTTATCTTCCTTCAGAGCGAGTAGTGTTTACGGGCGATATGATGCTGCCGGGATTGTCTTATATGGGGGATGGGCATGTGGATGAGTGGCCTGACACGCTAGACGGGCTTAAATCTCTTGATTTCGATATCTGGCTTCCTGGGCACGGTCCAGTAATGCGGTCTAAGGATTTGATTGGCTATTTTCAAGAATACTTAAGAGATTTGTGGAGCAGGACGTCAGATTTCTACAATCAAGGGTTGAGTGCGGATACAGTCGCAGCGAGGATTGATATGACTGACCATAGCCAAAATTTTGCACAGATTGTTGATATTGGGGTCGACGTTCGAGCCGTTCGTCGTATCTATGAATTATTGGATGCTCGGCCATAAGTTCCCCGAAGCTTATGTATCTTTCTCTACTTTCGCGTTGTTAAGAAAGTAATGTTTACGGATCAATCTTTTGATACGGAGATATGCTTAAGGGCTGGTTGCTATAACTATTTATAATTGATTGCATTGCGGTGACGCCCAAGTCCTGTCTTGCATTAATGTGCCGATAGGATGTGATCTGCGTCAACATAATTCCAATCATGTTTTCGATCGGATCGACAAAAAATATAGTGCCCCAAGCGCCACCCCAAGTAAATGTGCTGGGAGTAAATGGGTCTCGAGCTTTGCCCGCATCATTGAGAATCCCGAAGCCCAAGCCAAATGTGTATCCGGGCCCCCGTATATAAATATCATTGTCCCCAGTATGATTTGTAATCATTAAGTTAATAGTTTTTGGGCTTAGTAACCGGACTCCATCCAATTCCCCTCCATTAAGGAGCATCTGACTAAATCGAAAATAGTCTGCTGCTGTTGAAGAGAGGCCTGCTGTGCCTCCAAAGTATTTAGTTTCTCTATATGCTGGGGCTCTGAACAGTTCTATTTTTTTGTCGGGGCCGGAAGGGCTGTAAACAGAGGCTACTCGCCTTACCTTTTCGCGGGGCACTACGTAATGAGTATCTTCCATTCTGAGTGGATTGAATATTCTCTGCTCTAGAAAGTCGGGTAAGGGTTGATCTGCTATTCTTTCTACTAGTAAGGCGA
>Ga0315330_10000179_pt1 | contig 35236 bp, 45 predicted proteins | sample M140m34915metaG_FD_203453 | JGI IMG/M metagenome (GOLD analysis project Ga0315330, IMG submission 203453) | Ammonia-oxidizing marine archaeal communities from Monterey Bay, California, United States - M1 40m 34915 | ecosystem: Environmental > Aquatic > Marine > Intertidal zone | place: USA...
ATCACCATACTCCCCTCAGATGCACAGAAAGTTTACTATGTAAAGAATGATGCAACCAAAACAGTTACATTTAGTCAAGGATCTGGAGCGACTACAGCGAACGTAGTCACAGGTTCTTTTGCAATCATATACGCTGACGGTAATAACAATGTTGTAAACCTATCACTTAATTCTGAACTAGGTCAGCTTAAACAGAACGGTGTTCTCATAACATCGACTGCTGCTGAACTTAATGTTCTTGATGGTGTAACCTCTACTTTAGAGGCTGCTGACTTAAATCAACTAGATGGCGCACAGCCGAATACTGTTGTTACGTCTAAGGCCGTTATCTACGGAACAAGCGGTGAGATTAAAGCCAATACAGTCGCCCTAGGTAGTTGGACTATACAAGAATCAGGAAGTGATTTGAAATTCTTCTACAATGGAAGTCCTAGATTTAAGATAACCTCTAGCGGTGCTACAGTAGCTATAAACGATGTAACGGCATTTGGAAGTGTATAATGGCTCTACCTGCATCTGGAAATCCATTAAGTTTATCTCAGATAGAGGGTGAATTTGGGGGAAGTGGCGCTAAAAGTTTAAGCGAATACTATTCTGCACATTCTAGTGTACCATCTGTAGGTAACCCCCTTTCTATAAGTGATTTTTACGGTCTATCAGATGTTGTTACTTTCTCATATACAATACAAGGGGCGGGTGGTTCAGGCGGTTACGGACTTTCTGATGGTGGATCAGGTACTACAGCACCCGGAGGAGGTGCTACTAGTATTTCAGGATCAGGCATGACAACAGTAACTGCTGCAGGTGGGTCAGGCGGCACTAACGCAATAAGTCTTTGGAATGATAATTCTAATAGAAATGGACAAGCCTCTTTCTATGGCGCAGGTGGCGCAGGTGGTGCAAATAATGCTCCTTCTGCAGGTCAAGCTCCTGCAACTACTTCTTACGGTGCAGGTGGTGGTGGAGGAGGTAGTGATGCCCCCGGTTATGGTGATAACGATGGTGCGGGTGGTATCGGTGGTAGCGCAGGTACAAGAAGTAATGGAAGTGCCACAGTTACTTCAGGAACTACTATTACAATAACAGTCGGTTCAGGTGGTAATAATCCACCAATAAGCCAAAGCCAAGGTCGTAATGGGGGTGATGGAGCGCAGGGTGTTGCGTTTATTACTTTTAATGGATCTACTACTACATACACCGCAGGTACTCACACACAAACATTATCGTAGGTAAAAATTATGACAATAGGTAATGATTTTAATTTTGTAAGCTCTGATCTTAACGATCTATCTGATGATATAAAAAACCAATTAACAGAAGTTATTCATAGTTGGCGAAATGACGTAGAAAGCGTTTGTGTTGTAACAGAAAGCCTTGAATGTTTAAGTAGTTTGTTAAGTAATAATGTTCCATCTAATGTATCAGAAGCTACAACTAGAAGATATGGCGTAGACTTAGAAAGCATCGGCACTGATAATTTAAGACTATATACAGACGATCAAGATCAAAGCATAGATATAGTTGGTTTTAAATATAATTCTAATTTAGATTTAATTGAAAAAAAGATATATAAAAGGGGTGAAGGCGTTACTTTAATAGATAAATATAATGCTTCTGGTGGATTAATTTCTTCCAATGAAACTGAATTTTTAATATCAAAAAGTGATTTTTTAGGTAGAGCTGAAATTGCCGACAGAATGGAACAAGTAGCCAATGACAACAATTATTCTATAAAGTTTTTAAAAAAAGGTAATTCTAATCAATCTTATATTAGGGTTTATAATTGGTTATACTCACGAGAGAGTTCATAAATGGTATTACAAAAACTTGAATTTAGACCCGGAATAAACACAGAGCTTCCTGATTACGCCAACGAAAACGGTTGGAAAGATGGGGATAAAATACGGTTTCGTGTAGGTTATCCAGAGAAAATAGGTGGGTGGGCCAAAAAGGGTAATAATCAATTCATAGGCGCTGCCCGTGCCATGAAGCAGTGGACTACGTTAGATAGAGACAATCTTATCGGTATAGGCACTTCTTTAAAGTATTTTATCGAAGACGGTGGTGTATTTTATGACATTACACCTATTAGAGAAACAACAGGTGCAGGTGATGTAACCTTTTCTGCCTCTCAGGGCAGTAGCGTTATAACCGTGAGCGACACTAATCATGGTGCTAGGGAAGGTGACTTCGTTACTTTTAGTGGGGCTGCTAGTTTAGGCGGTGCTATGACTGCGGCTGTTCTTAATCAAGAATATCAGATCCAAACTGCACCAACAACAGGCACATACACGATTAATGCAAGAGCAGCTACTACAGGTGTAAATCAATACTACACAGGCGGGGCTATAGATGACAGTGCCGCGTTAGTAACCGCTACATCAGGTGACACAAATACTGGAGGCTCATCTACTGTAGGCGCTTATCAAGTGCAGACAGGTATAGACGTTACATTGTTCGGTAATGGTTGGGGTGCAGGTGTTTGGTCTAGAGGTGCTTGGAACTCAAGAGCAACCATTGTGGTTCAGTCAGAAATCCTACGTTTATGGCAACACGATACCTTTGGAGAAGACCTTATTTTCAACATAAGAAACGGTCCTATATTCTATTGGGATGCATCTGGAGGCGCTTCTCAAAGAGGTATTTTTTTAAAAGATCTGACTAATGCTCAAAACTCACCGATTGTAGCTAAACAGGTAATGGTATCAGACGTTGATAGACATGTTATTGCTTTTGGCTGCAACCCACTTGGATCTAACGTACAAGATCCTTTGCTTATCAGGTTCTCAGCGCAAGAGAACCCTGCTGACTGGACACCGCTAACCACCAATACAGCAGGAGATCTTCGTATAGGTTCTGGTACAGCAATAGTCCAAGCTGTTGAGACAAGACAAGAGATACTTGTTTTTACAGACCAAGCTTTACACTCAATGCAGTTTATAGGCCCACCATATACTTTTGGTATTAACAGAATATCAGAAAATATAACCATTCGAAGCCCCAACGCTGCTGTTGCTATTGGCGATGCTGTGTACTGGATGGGTAAAGATCAGTTCTATGTTTATAACGGTAACGTAAACCAACTGCAGTGTACTGTAAGAGAGAAGATTTTAAGAGATATAAATGACGATCAATTAGAAAAAATATTTGTTGGGGTTAACTCTGGATATCAAGAGATATGGTGGTTCTATCCATCCCTAAACAGCAATGATGTAGATAAGTACGTTGTGTATAATTATGACGCTAACATCTGGTATTACGGCACTCTAAATAGAACCGCTTGGATTGATAGAGGTGTTACAGATTATCCAGTCGCTGCAGGTACAGATGGCATTCTATACAATCACGAGTATGAGGCAGATGATCAAAGCGGAACATCTCCTGTTGCTATAGAGTCTTTTATACAATCTGCACCTATAGATTTAGGAGATGGAGAGGTATTTAGTTACGTTAGAAAAATGATACCCGATGTTACTTTCAGAACAAGCACAAACCCTGCGCCTCAAGTAGACTTTACTATAGATGCTTTTAACTACAATGGCGGTCTGCAGGTAAGTTCAGACACGGCAAACATCGTTAAGTCTTCTTCTGTTCCTGTAGAGCAGTACACAGAAAAGGTTGACCTTAGAGTTAGAGGCAGAGCTATTTCTGTAAAGATAAGCTCAGATCAGGTAGGAACAACATGGAGAACTGGTTTAAATAGACTAGATATTAGGCCAGACGGGAAGCGGTAATGGCAGACAATCCACTTCCGCGATACTTTTTCGGTGTACCACCGAGAGACTACGATCCAAACTACATGCGTGAGTTGGTAAGAACTTTCTCTTTGTTCCAAGAACAACTGTCAAATCCGGGCAAGGTAACAGCTAATGAGTTAAACCTTAAACCTGAAGGTGGTGGTATAAGGCAGTTTGCGAACAATGTAGAAGCCTACGCTGCAGGTCTTCAGCCGGGCGATATGTGGATGCTTTCCACAGGTGAAGTTAGAATTACCATTGACCCTAACGTAACAGTACCAGTAAACATTGAGTTTTTTAGGTCGGGTACAGGTCAAGTAGGTCAGGTTGTAACCTTTGACGCCTCTGCAGAAATAGAGCAGCCAGTATTCTTTACAGGTCAGGGGCAGGTTAGTGCTGTTAATATAGAGAGTACATATACTATTGCAGGTACAACCGCGACTGCTACTACTGCAGCGGGTTCTGTGACTACAGCATCTGCCTATTCTTTGACTGGAACCGCTGCATCTGCTAGTTCTGGTGTGGGTGGGGTAACAATTAGTATAACATAAGGAGTTGTTATGTCTGATACAGTAATAAATATGCCTGATGGTTCAAAGTGGTCACCCTCCACTTCTGTAGATGTTGTGCAGTGCGAGAGCTGTGGAAACTTAGTAGATACACCTGCAGAAATAGCATCATATCCTGACGGAGATTGTCCAGATTGTGGCGAGTCTTGGACTGGCAGTGAGGTTCGAGCTACAACTATAACAGTAACAGCCCCTGCACAGATCAATGGGTCTACCTGATGTCTGATAAGTTACCAAAAGTAAGTATTGCTGTAGTCGGGGTTGTTATAGCCCAGATCGGTGGTTTTATTTGGTGGACTGCACAGCAAGCTAGTACAATATCTAACCTTGAAGAGACAGTAAATATCTTGACTGTTGAGAACAACGCTACTGATAAGACTAATCTAATCAGGGATGTGGAGCGTAATACAGACCACTTGCAAGAAATCATTGATATACTAGCAGAGATTTATGAAGAGATCGAAGATGGTGATAATGAGATCTGGGAAGAAACAGAAATGATTTGGGAAGATCTTGGTGGCATGGCAGATCATATGATGCAGATTATTAAGCTACAGTCTCGCATTGCAATTCTTGAAAAAACAGTAGAGTTTTCCAGACGCGATGGGATGTGATCATGGTCGATCCTATCACGATCCTCAGTGGCATAAAATTAGGTTTGCAAACAGGCAAATCTATAGCTGGACTTAGCAAGCAGATTGGACAATTCTTTGACGCAACTGACCAAGCTAAGAAAACGTTACAAAAAAAAGGTATATCAAGTAAAAGCTCCAATGCTACGGCGTTGGATCGTTGGGCGAAGGTTAGAGCAGCAGCAGAGGCTGAAAGCGAATTGCAGGAATGGATCACGCAAACCTATGGCAGGTCAAAATGGCTCGAACTCCTCCGCATAAGGAAAGAAGTTTTATTAGAGAAAAGAGAAGCGGAAGCTCAAGCTAGGCGTGACGCCATTCAACAACAGGAATTTATGGTTACGATAGTGGGTATAGCTGTGTTACTTATATTTACGTTTATAGGAGCTACTGGCTACCTGCATTACATGGGATGGTTAGATGTTTGGGATTATTTGCCATGATATATGTTTTAGTTTTTCTACACTTTATTAGCACAGACCGCTTACAATATTATCAGATCGGCACATATTCGGACAAAGAGCAATGCCTAAAACAAGCAGAAAAAGCACAAATACTAGTAACGCACAACTCAATGAAAGTGACTTGCCTAGAAGTGAACAGCCAACAATAGTAGAAAATGGAAAGAAGTTTGCAGCATATGATAAAAATGGTAAGCTTATAATACTAGGATACGATAGAAAAATAGTACAGGATTACGCAAATGCCCAAAAAAAACTATGATCTGAATGATAACGGCAAGATTGACCCAGATGAGCGTCAGATAATGCTCGAAGACAGACGCAGGATGATGGAAGACGCTGATGCCAAGCGTGATGCACAGTTACGAATGACTTGGTTTGCTCTAAGCGGCATGGTTTTATATCCCTTTGCTATTGTCGTGTCCTCTTGGCTAGGCTTGGAGCAAGCGTCTAAACTACTGGCAGATATAGCTGCTGTGTATGTTGTTGCCGTGTCAGGTGTAACTGCAGCATATTTTGGTTTTACAAATATGGGGAGTAACAAATAATGTTACAATTTTTAACACCAATAGCAAGTCTGGCAGGATCATGGATCGATGCCAAGACTACAAAGCAAGCTGCTGAAGCCAAATTAAAGCTTACAGAAGCCGAAGCGAAAGCAAAGATATTACTGTCTGAAAAGACAAGCGTTGCCGATTGGGAACGGGTTATGGCAGAGAACAGCGGATCGTCATGGAAAGACGAATTTTTCGTAATTGTGTTGTCAATCCCGCTTGTGCTTGCATTCATTCCGGGTGCAGAAGGTATTGTAGACAGGGGCTTTGAACAGCTTCATAAAGCACCAGACTGGTATTTTTACAGTTTGGGTATTGCAATTTCAGCCTCTTTTGGTGTGAAGGGCTACAAACAATTCGTTAGGAAAAAATAATGTACACTTATTTTGTAAAATCCATAGATAGAGTTGTTGATGGTGACACAATAGATATCAGCATAGATCTTGGCTTTAATCTTACTAAAAAAGAACGTGTCAGGCTCGCGGGTATAGATACACCAGAGAAGAGAACTAAAAACCCAAAAGAAAAAGAGATGGGTTATCAAGCTACAGAGTTCTTGGAGATGCATCTTATGGAAGCAACAAAGCTTACCGTAAGAACTGAAAAAGATGGTAAGTTCGGGCGTATGCTTGGTTGGCTATACAAAACAGATGAAGACACAATATCTATTAATCAGGTTATGATTGATAAGGGTTATGCTTGGCCTTACGATGGCGGCACTAAAGTAAGGAACCTTGAAGATCTTATGGCTAAAAGGAATGAAGCTGATGGCGTTTGAAGCATTAAAGATGCTGCAGGAAAAGTGTGGTGTAACTCCAGATGGAGCGTTTGGCCCCAATACAGCCAAAGCTATAGTAACACATTATGAGTTTTCTCCAGAAAGAGGCGCACACTTACTAGGTCAAGTTGTACATGAAAGCGGCACGTTTAGGTACACAAGAGAGAACCTGAACTACTCTGTAGAGGCTATGATGAAAGTATGGCCTAGCCGTTTTCCTACAGAAGAGAGCGCAGAGCCTTTTGCTAAAAACCCAAAAGCACTAGCTGAAAACGTGTATTTTGGCAGAATGGGGAACGATACGAAAGAAAAATCTAGCGCCTACATAGGCCGAGGATTTTTACAATTGACCGGATATAACAACGTCAGATCCTTTGCATCAGATATGCGTGTGCCAGAAGTTCTAGAAAATCCAAAGTTACTAGAAGAAGATTATGCTATGGACACCGCCATATGGTTCTTTAAAAAGAACAATCTATGGAAGATATGTGACGAAGGCGTTAGCGATGATACTATTAAGAGGCTAACAAAGCGTATCAATGGTGGATACACAGGTCTTGATCACCGTGTAAAAGAAACAAAAAAGATTTATGATTGGCTAAAATAATACTATAGTATAAATTATAATAAAATGTTAAAGTTCAATTGAACTTTTTGGAGATTTAAATGGTACTTCCCCTCTTAGGTAGCTTTTTAGGTTCAGCAATACTGCCCGGAATGTTTGGTTCAGCTTTAAGTCCATTAGCTGCAGGAGCTATAGGCTCTGGTTTAGGTAGTTTGCTTCAGGGTGATGATTTAGATGAAGCCATAGGCACAGGTTTAACAAGCTTCATGGGTGGTAAGCTTCTAGGTGGTCTTGGTAAAGAGTTTGCTGCTCCGAACCCAGATGCTACAGGACTAGCAAGACTTAAAGACATGGTGAACCCACAAATGGCGAATGCAGTAGCACCTGCAAACGTTGGAGATGGGCTTAAGAGTCTTAGTGGGGCTAAAAGTGCTTTAGACAGCACTATAAAATCAGGTGTAGAACTTGCCAAAACAAATCCATTCACAACCACAGGTTTAGTGGGTGGCACAATGTTAGCAGATGCTTCTAAACAACAAGAAGACCCTGCAAAAACACCATTTAAGCCAAGAGAAACTGTGCCGATACAACAGAATATACAACAGCCCCGCCCCGGATATAGGCCCGGAATAGATCCAGAATTTAACTATGGATTTAGAAACCCGTCTGCAGGTGAGCTAGAAACTAGGTTTATACAAGAGGGCGGTATAGCTGATTTAGCTCCAACAGCGGCCCCACCAAACGAGAAAGACCTTATTGTAAACGCTGTAAATGCCGTAAAAGGCAATATGGATGAGCAGTCAGCATCTATAGCTTTGGCACAATTCGTACAGAAGTACGGAGAAGAGGCTTTACAGGAGTTAGTTCAAGATGTTCAACAGGGTGAATATGATGAGGTCGGTGGCAAGGCTGAAGGAATGATTGATGGCGGTGGTGATGGAATGAGTGATTCAGTTCCTGCAACCATCGATGGAGAGCAAGATCTTCTTATAAGTAAAGATGAGTATGTAGTTGATGCTCCGACAGTTGCTATGATTGGTAACGGATCTAGTGATGCAGGTGCAGAAAAGCTAGATAAAATGAGAGAAGATGTTAGGAAAGCTGCAACAGGCTCTTCTATGCAGCCTGAAGAAATAGATGCTATGGGGATAATGGGTAAGGCGTTGTCATGAAAGATGTAAGGACAGGATTAATGTTTACTCCAGTTCCTGTTGAATTTCTTGATAGTGTTTGGACTAAAGTGTCTAATATAATGGAGAGGTCAGTCAAGACTGCAGAGGGAAAGTACAAAGTAGAAGATCTATATCCAGAGATTGTGGATAATCAGATTGTATTATGGATTGTTGCTGATCACGATAGAGATGATGAAATTATAGCCGCAATTACCACCAGATTAATAGAATATCCGCAAGGAAACTCTATGGCTATGGACTGGATTGGTGGTAAAAGAATGAAAGACTGGTTGCCGTTGGCACAAGAAAGAATATCTCACTACGCTAAAATACATAACTGTAAGTATTTAGAAGGTTATGGAAGAAGGGGTTGGGATCGTTGGCTTAGGAAATATGGATGGAAGCCAGATTATATCGCCTATAAAATGGAGTTAAACTAATGGGTAAGGGTAATAAGCAAGTAAAAGCGGGAGAACAGACGGTAATTAATTCATTACCTGACTACGCCCGTCCGTACTTTGAAAACCTTATGGAACGTGCTGAAGGTGAATCTTTACAAGGATATCAGCCATATCAAGGTCAAAGAATAGCTCAGTCTGGAAGCATAGCTGACATAGTTGACTCAAGAAATATGGCTAGAAACGTGGCAAATCAGGGTATGCCTGAGACACAAGAAGCCATAGGCGGAATTAGAGATCTCTCTCGACAAGGTCAGTTTACTGGGCAAATGGCTCAAGACTACATGAACCCATACATGGAGCAAGTTGTAGACAGGCAAAAGCAGGGTGCAATACAGGATTTTAACCGTATGGGCGCAGCTAGAAATGCCCAAGCTGTAAATGCAGGTGCGTTTGGTGGTTCTAGACAGGGCGTAGCTGACTATCTCGCCCAAGAAGGTCTTTCTCAACAACTAGGAGACATCGATGCCACTGGTAGAGAAGCTGCTTTTAGGGATGCTAGAGCAGGTTTTGATGCAGACAGACAAGCGGGTATGTCAGGGCTTGGTCAGCTTGCACAACTTGGAAGTGCTAGAAGAGCAGGTGACATACAGGGCGCACAACTTCTTGAGGGCATAGGAAAGCAACAGCTTGGAGAACAGCAAGCAGGTTTGGATATAGGTTATCAGGACTTTATGAACCAACAGAACTTCAATAAAGATCAGTTGGGTTTCTTTTCTAATATGCTCCAAGGTGTTCCTGTCAGCACTAACAAATCACAACAAAACTTTCAGCCTTATAACCCGATGCAACAGGCACTTGGGGCAGGAGTGGCAGGTCTAAGTCTTTATCGTGGATTAACGTAATGAACATAGTTGAAGTACAAGATAACCTTAAAAACTTTTCTCAAGAGCAGCTAGTTAGTGAAATAAATAAGCCATCTGGAATGGTTCCTCAGTTTCTGGTTCTTACAGAGCTAGGCAGACGCAACCGAATGAAGCAAGACATAGAAGGTCGGCAAGCTCAAAATCAACCTACAGTTGCTCAAGAAGTGGTTTCTGCAGCAGGTGTACCTCAAGGCGGCATAATGGACATGGCTAGATCTATGGCTCCAAAAAGTTCAATTGAACAAAATGATGGTGTCGAGATGATGGAAAAGGGTGGAAAGCCATCTCGCAATAGAATGGATATGCTGTTGGCATACCTAAGAAGTATAGGTGCTGATGAAGAAGAAGAAGTTAGGGAAGCTACTGGCGGCAAGTCTATCGCAGAAATGATTAACTTTGGTGGGGACTACAGACCTGTTGAAAAGAAAGCTGATGGTGGCGTTGTTAAGATGGCAACAGCAGGTAGCCCAACTAGAGAAGTTGTGTACGAGGGTCAAAGATACCTCACAGATGGTTCTGGCAGAGTATTCAAAGCTTCAAGAAGAGGCAGTATGAGGCGTGGGCAGGAAGTAACAAATCCTGAGATCGTAAATGCTGTTTTGAACACTGGGCCAAGTATTATGTCTGAAGTGGGTGGTATCGGAGATATATCATCAAACGCTCTTAATTTTGATCCTACAAATAATATCAATCAATTTTCTATGCCTGAAGGTGGTATTTTTGGCTCTCCTGCTTCAGTGCTTGATGACAATCAAAACATAGAATTTCCACCTCAAACTGACGCAAGTACACAAAAAGCTATAAGTGAAATAGCAGGTTTAGGTGATAATAATTTTCAAACAGCGATAGCTAAATCTGCAGAGTTAGAGGAAGCTGCTGCGAACAGGGAAAAAAGTTTTTTAAATAACACACCACCAAAAGAAATATTACCATTCAATCAGTTACCCAGTACACAAACTAGAAATGAAACACTTTTGCAGGATATGATTGCAAACAGTCAAAGACTTGTTCCCGGAGGGAACATACCTAGACAACAGACATTTTCAAGTAATCAACCACAAGTTCAAGAAGAATTAATTAAAGAAATTAAAAAGGCTCCAGATTATAATTTTTCTAACGATCCAACAAAAGGATATTCAGATCCGGGCGGTGGTTTAGAGTCTTATTTTGGAACAACAGAATCAATTAAAAATGATCCTTATAATTTAAAAAATATAATAAAAGCAGCTAGTCAAACATCAAACGCTGACGATTTTACTCAAAATGTTCAATCATTAGCTAGAAGTAAAGCAGAACTTGAGGGAGGAATCCCTAGTGATGAGCTATCTTTTGAACCATTCAACAATCAACCTATACCACCATTTCTTCCTTCAGGAAGTGAAGACACACCTGATGAGTTAATGGTTCCGTTTGATAACACGCCTTCTAAAGGCAAGGGTGGAGATGGCGGTGGAGATGGCGGTGGAGATGGCGGTGGAACTAAGGGTGGTTCTGCTATTAGCTCTTTAGAATCAGAAATCGCTAACATGTTGAAAGAAAACGAAGAAGATAGGGAGCAAGATAAGTATTTAGCTTTAGCTAAAATGGGTTTAGCACTTATGTCATCTAGCAATCCTACGTTTGGTGGTGCTTTGGGCGAAGCAGGTATGGCAGGTGTGGAAGATCTTCAGGCTTCTAGAAAATCATATAGAGCTGATAAGATTACATTACTCGATGCTCAAAGAAAGCTAGAACAAGCTAGAGCCACTGCCGCAGGTAAAGATAAGAGCGGTCTTACAGGAACGAATATAATTTCGCGCTTAAACAATATTCAAACAAGAAGATCCAGTCTTTTGCAAGAAATAGCTAAACTAGAAAATCCAACTACTCCTTATATAGATAATAGCGAGGAGGCTGTAAGAAAAAGAAATGAATCAATAGAACCTCTTAGAAGAGAGGCAGCTAGACTTGGTGTTGAAGAGAAAAAATTTGAATCTCTTCTCGGAGGAATAGGTTCTTTAGGTGTCGATCTTAATGCAACTACTGCGAACTAAATGAGGATTGGATTATGGGTATTATCCAACAAAAAGGTCAATTCTCAGGTAAAGCATACTCAGTTCAAATAGCAGGTGATACACCAACCGCTGCAGAGCAGCAAAAGATAGACAGCTTTCTTACACAGCAAGAGCAGCCTTACAAACAATCTTACGAATATTATTTCGGTCAAAGGACTAATGAGGACGTTCCTCAAGAAGTGCCTATCCAAGAAGAGGGTGGTTTTAGAAGAGCTGTAGGCGCAGGTGTCGATCAACTTCAACTAGCATATGGATCATCTTTAGAAGGCTTCGGTAAAGTTACTGGCCTAGAAGGTTTGGAAAACTATGGTGCTGATGTCGTTGAGAAAAACGAACAAGAATTTCAAGAAAAAGCCAAAGGTTTTACCAGTTTAGATGACGCTGATAGCTTTGGTGACTATGTAAAATTTTACACAGAAACCCTTGGTCAACAGGTTCCACAGCTTGGTTCTACGCTTGCAGGTGCAGGAACAGGCGCGGCTGCAGGTTCTTTTTTTGGCCCTGCAGGAACATTTATTGGTGGGATAGCAGGTGGTATGGCTGCTAACATACCTTATTTTTATGGAGATAACAGGGAAGCTCAAAAAGAAGCAATAGATAGGGGTCTCAGAACAGAGATGGATGAGGGCGCAGCCTTTTTATATTCCATACCCCAAGCTTCCTTAGATTTAATCGTAGATAGGTTACTTATCGGGGGCATTCTTCCAAAAGCTTTTGGCACTTCTGGTGGGTTATTTACTCGCGCAGTAAAAGGCGTAGGCATTGGTACTGCTGCAGAGGTTCCAACAGAAATTGGTCAAGAAGTTTTAAACAGATACCAAGCAGGTTTGCCTATTGATGACGAAGAGGCGTTAAAGGTTTACAGAGATGTAGCCATAGCCGCAGGTCTTGTTGGTGGTACTGTTCGCGGCGGCACTAACATAATTGCAGGGGATCAAAGGGTCAGGGATAAAGACAAAGAAGAGCAGGAAAAGGCTCTACAGCTTCAAGAAGATCAAGAAGAAGCAAGACAAAAAGCATTATTAAAGTCTCAAGAAGTAAACAAATCAAAAGCAATGATTGATGAGGATCTAGTAATAGATCCAGAAGAAGAGCAAAGAAAGTTAGAAGAAAAACAAGCGGAAGTAAAAAGATTAGCAGGGGTTGAAGAGCAACCACTACAGCTTGGGGTTATGGCTCCACCGCCTGACAATAATAGATTATCTGCTGACGAAGAGAAGATGGCACTTCTGCAAGCAGCTAGGGAAACAACTCTTCCTCTTATACCAGTAGACCTATCAACTTTACCTTTGGATGAGCAGACTAGAATTAGGAACTCTCGAAGGGCGCAGGGCGTAGATACAACATCACCTGTTTCAATAGACGAAATAAGAAGAGTTCTTGGTGAAGATATTGCGGAAAGAGAAGTTCGAAAGCAGAAGCCTCTAGGGGGCGGTGCAGCACACTTTGGCCCAATTAGCGGTAAGAACTTTACTCAGTCACAATATGACCGTGCCGTGCAAGAGGTTAAGGCTCAGAAGAAATATACTTTTAACGCGGTGCAAAAAGCTCTGAAGGCTACAGGCTTGAAAAGAGTACCACGACAAATGGTTCTTGATGTCAGAGATGAGATGGTAAGCCGTGGCTTATTGCGTAAATCTGACAGAGTTAGGACTGGGTATGTTGTTGAAGCAGATGTCGAATCTTCTTTCGATGAAGCGGCATCATACAGAAAAACTGTCAATGATATTAGGACAGTACTGGATGGAGAAAGAACTGCTAAGAAAAAAGCAGAGAACGAAACTGATGAAGAGTTTCAGTCAAGAAAATTAGGACTAAGATCTTACAGAAAGAAACTTCTTGAGGATGCTAGAAGAGCGCAACAAGTAGAAAATAATGTAAGAAAGGCTCGACAGCTAAATGCTAAGGCTGATTCACTTGAGGGTGAGATAGCTAGAGCAGAAAAGACTGTTACTGATTTAGAAAAGAAAATTGAGACAGATCCTCAAGGACAAGCAATTCCTGCTACAGAGAGACCAAGAGTACTATCATCCGAAGAAAAGCAAGCAGTCGGAAGTGAGGAAACAACTCAAGGTCAAAGAGAGGCTCTTCAAACTAGCGTTGATAGCAGAAAAGCAGAGCTTGATGAAAAGCGAAAAATGCTTCGTAGGCTGAAGTCTAGAAAAGCACCTGTACCTCAGATTGATCAAGTTGCCATACGAGAGCTTGAGAACGATATAGAAAGATTAAAATATTTTATTAAATCCGCTCAGTCCAAGATAGACGCACCATCATCTCCAGTGCAAGTAGCTCCAGAAGCTAAACAGGCTAAAACGGCTAGGACGGTCTCCGATCTGGCAATTAACAGAACAAAGAAGAGTGCATACACAGCCAAAGAGCAGCAAGTTTTTAATGCCTTAAGAAAAAGACTTACAAGGCTTGGACTTAGAGATGTAGCTCTAACGGCACAAAAAAGCTTATCGAGAACGCAAAATATTAATGGCGTAGATATGAATATAAGCCCAGAGGGTGAGTTTGATCCTAGGGATGGGAAAAGAATTATATCTTTGGCTATGGAAGTGGTTGATCCTAACGCAACAGCGCAGGAACAGTTTGATGCTCTAAAAGGAGTTATGAACCACGAGGTTATTCACGCTTTAAAAAATCTTGGTTTATTTACTGATCAAGAATATGCGTCACTAGTTAAAACAGCTAGGGCTAAAAAGTATGTTGCTATAAAAGATGGCGTTCCAACAGAGAGAAAATATACATACTTTGATAGAGCCAGATCTATGTACGAGGGCATAGGTTCATCTGAAGCGACTATAGAAGAAGAAGCAGTAGCAGAGTTATTTAGAGACTATGCGGATAACAAGATTAAACTATCTGGCAAGCCTCGAACACTTATGCAGCGCATCAAAGACTTCTTTGTTGGTCTTGTTAAAGGCCACAATGACGTAGGCATATCTAGTGTAGAAGATATATTTGAAAACATTAAAAGCGGTAACTTAGGTGCTAGAGGTATTATCTCTTCTGAGAAAAGACCGTTCCCAATGATTACTGAAAGAGATGTTCCACAAAGAGATTACAACAAAGATCTTACTGAAGTGGAAAAAGAATCTCTTGCATATTCACTTAAGGACTTCACTCCCAAGCTTCCGTTTGCTCCAGATGGGGCAAAGGCGCACAAGCTACCACATCAATTATTGATACAGGGATTAGGTAGACCAGAAACCATAAAAGTTACTCAAAAGTATACTAGAGGTAATGCCGAAAGAAATAATAGTTCAATTGAACAAATTTTAGAGCAACATCCAAACGCTACAGATTCTGTAGAAAACTGGATGGACGCAATGCACGATGCTTTCGGTGGTGAATATATTCCTGCTCCACCCCTTGTTGCTATACAGTATAGCTCTTCTCCTGAAGCTATGGCTGAGAAGCTTAAAGCTCTTACGCCAGAGTTAAGAAAGGGTGTGGATGAGGGCTTTAAGCATGTAAAGGATTTACAAGGCATATATACTAGTACTCAGGGTGGAGCCACACCTCGAATGACCCTAGATATGTTTATCTGGGGAATACTCTCAAGAGGTGCGGGGCCAGTTCAGCAAGAGTCAGCATTTATAGATATAATTGATAAAGCTCATCCACTGTTAGAAAAAGCTGCTCGTGAACCTCTGACAGAAGACGACCTTGATCGATGGATGCTTGAAGTTTCCACGGCAATTCCTGAAGGGTCACCCGGAAAACAAGTTACTATGAACGTAAATGCTGCCGCAAAATTAGTATCTGCAATGTCTCAATTAGTTCCCAACACGAACAGAACAACCTTAGACCTTGTTCATGAACAGATGACAGATCCAAATGTATCAGCCTATGAAGTAAGAGAGACATTTCTTGCAAATACAGAGGGAGCAGGAATAGATAACAAAGTGCTATCTTTTATCCTTCTTGTTGCAGGTAAAGATGATGTTCTCGTTATGGACAGAATACAAGGTAGACACCTATGGGATGATGGCAGATACGGTGGAGCTAATATTTATGATGGCATTGGGCCAAACGGTGAAGGTCTTAACGGAATATTTAGAGGCCCAAAAGGTATTCTTGTTACTCGTATGCTTGAAAATGGTATGCGTAAGAATATTAATAAGGCCTATGAATTAGTTGGAAGACCAAATGATGCCTCCCTAGGCAGGTTCCACTGGGAGACTTGGGTGATCGAAGGAGAGCAGGTTGTTAATCACGGCTCTTTGAAAGCGATCATAGACAGAACGACTGTAGGTACTAGAGTAACCGAAGGTAAAACAGATACCTTTTCTTCAGGCATGACCTATATGAAGGGAACTAATGCGTCAGTTGTAGAGTATCCTTTATCTGATGGTAATGTCGCCTATATGACACCTCAGACATTTAAAGATTTTACTGGTGTTATGTCTAAAGACGCTAGTAGAAAAAATTCTAAAACAGGTATATTTAAACAAGGTAATTTTAAAGTAACATCAAGAGCCGACATCCCTTGGTATGAAAGGGTTGATGATGTAGACAGAGGCTCTATAGATAAATTAGCAAGGGAGTATGAAGATGCAAAACCCAATGGCTCAGTTCTTAGAAGCGATGAGAGGACTGGAAAAAGCAAGGACGCCTCTAGAAGAGGGAACTCAGACCTCGACAGAAGATACAGTCTCGGCTTCCTCACAACAACAGACACAGAAAGACTCCTCAAAGAAAGACAATTAAAGGTTCGAAGGGACGAGAAGATTGGGGGCTTAAAAGGGTTTATACAAAATAATCCTGATGGCTTTACAATAAGCCCAGAAACAATGGAGCCAGTGTCTGGTGGATTTGTTGTTGCCCCATTAAAAGAGGCAGAGATTATAGTTGGTCAAGAATTACCTGAGCAGGTTTTGATTGATTATATTGAGGATAACAAGGCTATAGCAGAGGCCACTGCAAGAGATGTTTATCTTGGTGGTTGGTTCGATACTGAATCAAATCAATATTTCTTGGACAATACCCTTATAGTAGACAGCAAGGAAGAAGCATTGTATATTGCTGAAGCGTCAGAGCAGTTAGCAATATTTGATTTAAATACATTCGAAGAGGTCAGAACAAATGATGGAATCTCAGAACTCAAAGAAAGTGGTGCTTACCAAAGTGACACCGCAATCGGATACAAAAGAAACGCTGAAGAAATTGGTAGACGCTTTGCAGAAGCAAGGGATCAACGTAATACCCTCGAAAGAGAACAGCGTGTTAAAGGAGAAGTAGAAAGTTCAATTGAACCTTCCGCTTTCACTGAACAACAAGCACAAATAATTGAAGACCTTACATCAGAAGATCAAGCTGTTGAATCTACATCTTTTTCTTTAGGTAATATACCACCCACAACAATTATGAAGAGACCTGATCTCGATCCTGATGATATAAGAGCTAATGCTCATGGGTTTATAGGTCAAAAACCAGTGTTTCTTCGAGCAGGAGAAAATACAGAAGTATCTGGTATAGGGGTTGGCACTGGTCTTAGGCACATCTTAGATAGAAGACATGAAGGAGAGCTTAAGAGATACTCCAACTATAGTAAGTATCCAAGACCAGTTCAGAAAGCAATTATAGACATCCTTGAGAAATTTAAACGTCAGGGATTTAAAAGCGATCCAGAGGGAGTTGAGCTTTCTACTGAGATAGATAATGGAAGACCCACTGCTGTATTACAATGGACACAAAACACACCAGAGGTATCTCCACCTTTAACATTGGTTCTAGTTAAAGACAGACAAGCTCCTAATGGTGCTTTTGAGGTGAAAACCTTCTATGCAAACATACAGCCAGAAGACAGAGCTATTAGAAATGGTAAAGTTCAGTACAGCTTAAACCCTGCTAGTTTGCCAAATCAAATACAAGAAAAACAGTATTATCAAAACTATGCTAGATCAGCAGATTTTATTGCGAAAGCGTTTAGAATTGCACTACCTGCAGATAGGGCGCAAAAAGCCGCTGATGAGGTACTTAGAAGGTTTCAGGATAGCTTCTTGCCTGTAGGCAGAATGATACAAGAGCTAAAAGAAAAAGGCCTTACTATTGTTGATGCTATGGATACTTACCTGAAAGAGGAATTGTATCACCGCAAAACTACAAATGAATTACTCAAGAGAGAGAAAGGCATTTATAAGAATGCCACTGACGCACTAAACCAGTTAAATGTAACAGATGCAGAAATTAATAATTTACAAAGAATTTCTGATAGCGCTGCTAATGGTAAAGGTTTTGTCTCACAAGCTATAGAAAGCTCAAAAAACAAAGTTCTCGCTCTGGGGGATATTTATTTATATGCAAGTCACGCAAAAGAAAGAAACGCATACATTCGAGCTAACAAAGACTCTAATAATCCTGAAGGGTCTGCAATGTCTGATCGTGAGGCAGATGCAATATTAGATTGGTTCAATAGTCTTAGCTCAGAGAATAAAGTAGCGGTATCTAATTTTGGCACGGCTGTAAAAGGTATAATCGAAGATACAAACAAAGTTAGAATTGATTCAGGTTTAATTCCAAAAGAGTTTATAGAGTTTACAAATTACCAGAATTATGTCCCACTTCGAGGTGTTTTTGATCCAGAGAATGAACAAGACATAGGACTTAGTGTTTCTATGGGTGGATCTTTTGGGGGAAGAGGTAGGCAAGACCCAACAGCTCTTGGTCGATATAAATACGCCACAGACATTTTTGCTACAACGATAGCTCAAAACCAGAACTCAGTTGTTAAGTCAGAGAAAAATTTAGTTGGTCAATCTTTCCTAAAACTTCTGCGGGCAGATACTGAAAAAACTGGTGTTTATGCTAAAATATTAGATCGTATTCCAACTCAAAGAAGAACCGTCATGTCTGACGGTAGACCAGTAACAAAAGAAACTCCTGACTTTAATGCCGCTCAAGATCCTATGATCATGACAGTTAAAGAAAACGGTGCTGATGTATACATTAGGTTTGAAGACGAAAAGATAGCTAAAGCCATGAAGGGCAGCAGTGGCCTTGGCTCCTCTAGTATGAATGTAATTAACAGAGGTATGCTCAAGGTAAACAGATACCTTTCAAACATTAACACATCATACAACCCAGAGTTTGTTGTTAGCAACTTTTTACGAGACCTTCAGACAGCAGGTATCAACGTAAATCAGTACGAAGAAAAAGGAATGACAAAGGCCATACTTAAAGGTGTCGGCCCTGCTCTAAAGGGTATTCAAAAAGCCATTAGAAACAACGATTTTAATTCAGAATGGTCGAAGATATATAATGATTTTGTAGAAGCAGGTGGTAAGAACGCCACCAACCAAATGGATACTATTGCTGATCAAATGAATAATCTAAGAGGTATCTTAGGAGATATTGGTGATGCAGGTCAGAAGGGTAAATTTGGAGTTGTTAAGAATAAGTTCTTAGGAAAAGGTAAATCTCTTTTACAGTTCATGGAGGATTACAACACTATCGTTGAGAATGGTGTTCGTGTTGCAACCTATAAAGCTCTTTTAGATAGGGGATATACCAGAGAGCGAGCAGCTCAAGCCGCAGGAAGTGTCACTGTTAACTTTTCTAAAGGTGGTGAATATCGATCACTAATGAATGCTTGGTACTTATTTTACAACGCATCTTTGCAAGGTTCATTTGCACTTTTAAATGCTGCTACTCGATCTAAGAAGGTACAAAAACTTTGGATGGGTATTATAGCGGCAGGTGTTTTACAGGATCAGCTTAACGCACTTGTTTCAGACGAGGGTGATGACGGTAAGTTAACATACGATAAAATACCTGAGTATGTGTTAGAGCATAATTTGATTATCATGAACCCTTTCTCTGAAAGAGGATACATATCTATCCCAATGCCATACGGATTAAATATGGCTCACAATGTCGGGAGAGCTATGAGCCAACTTGCAAGGGGCGGCACAGATCTAAAAGGTGCAGGTAACTCTATAGTTGGTACAACCATTGATACCCTTAGCCCGATAGGTGGTATCTGGGATTACGGCATAGACAATGCTGTTGCGCCTACAATAGCTGATCCATTTATAGATATAATAAGCAATGAAGATTTTACAGGAAAACCAGTATTTAAAGAAGGCTTTCCGGGCGATAGAACTCCTTCTTCTCAACTGTACTGGTCTACGACATCACCTTCTGCAAAATGGATTTCTTCTAATGTAAACTCTTTGACAGGTGGATCAGCGGCAAGTAGTGGCCTTGTGGATGTATCTCCTGATGTTCTAGAGTTTTGGTTTGAATACATAACTGGTGGTGTCGGACGCTTCGCACAAAGAACGGCAGAGTTGCCAACCAAGGTTTCTGGTGATGGACTACAAGAAGAGCTATATCGATCTATACCGTTTAGTAGAAAGATCTACAGTAGTGTATCTCCAAGAGAAGATCTTGGTGATTATTTAGAGAAAAGAGATAGAATACTTGTAGGTTTAGATGAACTCAAGGCCGCATCTGAAGCAGGTAACGCAGAACGTATAACAAAAATCAGATCTGATTATGCTGATGAGATTAAATTTATAGGTATTGTTAGACAGATAGAAAATCAAAGACGTAAGATTACTAGTCAAATGAACAAAGTACGAGACAGCAGAACGCTTAGTGACGAGAAGAAAGAAGAACTATTAGATAAGTTAGATGAAGCAAAACAAAAATTAGTAACACGAGCTAATACTTTACTAAAAGAGTTCAATTGAACTTTTTGGTGAGGGGGTTCCTTGGGAAACCTGCCCCCCTCGATCAGGTGATAAATACCGTAACTGGAATTACGGGACTCCCAAGAATTTTTTTAGTTTTCTATTCTTTTTCCATTTATCTATAAAAGTAAATTTTTTATTTCCTTTCTCAGCTATATGTTTATATTCTTCTGGAGAAACTAATTTAGATACAACCTTTACTGGCCTCTCTGATAGAGGCATCAGATAACATATAGGTTGCCCTGCATCAATTTGAGTTTGCTCTTGATTAATAGGAGTTGAAATATTTATAGCTAAATGATGCTGATCTCTAAAGTTAGTTATGCCCTGTGTAACTCTCCAATCTTTTGAAAAATTATTGTAGTACGCATCAGTAAATAAAAACGGTATACCTTCTGGCTCAACCAATTCCCAACCCACCCCTGCTTTACAATGCCCTATATCAAAACCTTCTTTTTGTGTTTTGTTAAATTCAACAACCAGATCAACAATACGTTGACTTGGAGCAGACCAAGCCATTTCCCCATCGTCACATCTAAGAACTAAATCGTATGGTATGCGTACAGCTAATGGTCTACTTAAATAGTCTATTATAGCAGGGCAGTTTTTCATGGTTGATACTGGCAAATTTATAGGGCGACCTTGATTTCCGACTGTGGTTGGGTAAGTTTTTGACAGGTCTTTAAACCACTTTGGCAAATGCCTCATAGCACTTTCTATTTTGAACATATCATATATGTGTGCATCATTAGTGTATGCCGTAATAATAATAGGTTTCATTTTAACTTCTTATTTGATCTAGCCATTGATCAATCTCTGATTTTTTCCAACGAACACCTCTTTCACCAACTTTGTAAGACTTAGGCATTCGATCATCAGTTTTTACAATTCTCCACAGCGTTGCTTTTGAAACAGACATATAGTTTCTAAGCTCTACAGTATTCATGTATTTATCTTCTTCTACTTCGTCCATTTCTTATACTCCTCACGGATTTCAATAAATTTTTCTCTAGCAATTACATTATCTCTAAATTCTGTTCTAGATGATATTCCACACTTCTCTCTGATCATACTTACAGCGGCATCTTCATCGTCAACACCAAGGTAGGTCTGGAAATCTATCTCCCTACATAGTAACCCACAGGACGATATAATCCTCTGTATGGCCTGTTCATTCTGTCTGGTCTCTATCTCATCTTGATCGTTTAACTTAACCATAGCGACCATATAACGGCTCCCAACCCAATCTGTGTGCAAATCAGATGGGCAGTCATTTGGATGAACAGCTAATCTTAACATAACTCCATCTTTATTTTGTTGCATTGAAACCTTTACTGCCTCAAAATTCATAGCGTTACTTCTAACTTCACTCATCTTTTTCCTCCGATATTTGCCTAAAAACAGATGCTAAACGCATTAGCTCTTCAGCCATTCCTTTCTCAATAAAACCTGTAAACAAAGGTCTTCTGTCTTTTGCATTCACAGCTTCACAAGCCTTTAAACAGAAAGTCTTATTCTTTCTGCTATATTCGAAAGTAATGTGACCAACCTGTATGCATTGTCGATCTGCATCGGGATGCCTACGATTAGCTTTCAGTGTGTGTGTACTCATTTACCTAACTTTCTTTTTAATTTATAAAAAAGTCTTTCTTTTTCTTTTTTTTGAGCGAGTTCCATTCTAGCATGATGACTTCTTGATTTATCTTTTCTGTGACCACAAGATTCACCAGATTTTGCTTTGCACTTTGGACATACATATTTCTGTATAGTTTTTTTAGTTATCACTAAGTTCAATGTATCTCTCCCAATTTCTTCTTGCCCATTCGATTACATCGATACCTTCTAGGTTCCACCATTTCTGTTCATTACCAAATCGATGCAAGTCTGTATGACAATTGCGGCACAGAGGCACTGCCCAGTTATCCCCTGAGCGATAACCCAATCCACGTTCCCCCACGCACATTAGGTGATGCGCCTCTGCGCCACGACCACAGACCAAACAAGGAAACCCTCGTATGGTCTTCAGGTATTCTTCACTCCTAATCCTTTTTGTTTTCGGGATTAGAGTCATTATTAAACATCCAATACTCTTTTATTCTTTTACCAGAAGGAGTTTTGATCCACTGACTTTCTACTGGAAAACCAGTTTCTTTTATGTCGAGAATCCTTCTTGGCAAACACATGCATCCAAATTTATTAAGGGCATCTAGTCCAGTAATGCTGTTTCCATTTTTAAGATAATTTTTTATTAATTTATTTTGAGAATCTATTTCCATCTTCAACTCCTAAAATGGTATTTCATCATTAAGATCATCATCCTTTTTCTCAGGGATGCTTGCCCTAACACTCATGTAAGGCTGACCAGATTTTGCGATGTTTTCCCAACAGGCAAGATCAATCTTAAAATGTTCGTTAGCATACTTACTAGCGTTTGATTTGATCTCGGCTACAATCTGTTTAACCATATCAATACTTAGCTCAATATTGCCAGTATGGTCTGGTTGACTTTCTTTTGTTTTGTTTTTTTGTTTAAACAATACACCGCTTGGTTTTTTTAGTTGCTCTGTCATGATAGTTCCTTCTTTTTATATTTGAGCTTATCTATTACTGACTCGTATGAGGTCAGGCTTTCGTGTTGTGCGAGGTTAATAGACCTCTTATTTGCATTAGCAAATTTCTGTAATTGTTCGACACTCTTTGCTCCATCTATCCAAGCGCAAAGAACGTCAGCCCATGAATGCCAATCATAAAATCTAAATGGGGTTTTGTATTTCTTATCCCATGAAATAGTATTTTTGATAACACCCAAAGGCTTGTCGTCTTCCATTAAAAATCTAAGCCATCAATTTCAGTTACGGCCTGTTCTTTTTTTTCGGGTAAATTCCCTGAAGGTTCCGCCGGGGGACTTGGTTTGTTTTCGGGTTTTTGTTCAATTGAACTTTTTTTAGGTTTAGTTCCTGATGCTTTATTTCCATCGTCATCGTCAGGATTTTCATCTGGCTCCATACCAGACAAGCTAAGTAACCCATATCGCTTCGCGTATGTAACCGCGCTACCCACGCCCTGCATATTATTCTTATCCAACTCAAGATAAATTTTACTAGAGAAAATCTCACCTGTTATATGAACAAATTTTGTATCGACAAAATGACCAAGCTCATCTTTGCCGCCCGACTGAACGAGGGCAAAACCATTCTTATGTAAAGCAGGTTTTATTGCACTAATACAGCTATCCAAACTAGCATACTTATTGCCAAGATATGCGTTTGTCATATCCTTATTAGGTGTCTGAAATTCTTGTTGAGCTTTTTGAAGGCTCTCAACAGCCTTTGCGAAATTGGCACTCATGTTTTTCTCCATCCGTTAAACTGATCGCAATACTCTGAAACAGAACAATATCCTTCGCACCTAGTTCTTTCACCTTGTCGAAATTCAATTGCTAAGTTTTTATTATCACCAATATAATCTTTGGCTTCTTCTTCGGAATTAAGAACTCTTTTGGCTCTTACCTTCCCTTTCTCTTTAACTGCAAATGTATCTGGTTTTGCCCACATTTCTTCTGAGCTACACAATGGCAGTCTATCCTCAGTGTCGTACATAATCTGTGCGTCCTGATGATGGGTAATTCTTTCATGGATATAATCGTTAGATTTTCTTCCAGACCAAACAGGAAGCTCTACAATCACTATGGGAGCTTGTGGGTAGTCTTTGTCAAACAAAGCCTTCTTCCTCTGCCAGTCACGCAGTATGGCACAGATGCGTAAGCTGCTTACATCTCTGCCCCTATTCTTTCCGTCTATAGAATTTTTGATGAGCCAAGCATAACAATTCTGCTGTAAAGCCCATTCATCTTTCCCAAGAATAACTGACCAAGCTGAAGTAACTTTATAATCTGTAATTCGAACAGTGCCATCATCCAAAAGTTCCTGATGGTCTATTGCTCCACTAAGCGTCCACCCAAGTGCCTGACCAAACAACCGTTCCTCGATTGTTACGTCATCAGTATTCTTTGAGCTTTCTAAAATATGGTGGACTGCTGTACCGAATAGAGGCCAGATCATATCGACAACATCTGCTTCTAATTTGTCGGCATGAAGATCCTTCATGATTCGAACACGAGGACTATCAATTAATGTTGTTACGCTGATATCAGCTTTGCCCTTCGTGTACTTGTCATCACGGGCAAAATTGACAAAAGAATCTGGTAACCCAGTTTTGTTTGTTATTTTCATTGTTTACTCCGAACATCTATGCTTAAATCATATTATTAATTGGGGGTCAATAGGGTTTTTTGGGGTATACTTCGTTAACAATTTATGGCGAACCTGCCAGTAAAGCAAATAGTCGTAAGGCTGTTTTGATTGGGGGTAAGCCTAGGTTTATAAAATCAAAAAAAGCTTTGGACTATGTCAAAGCCTTTGATTCGCAATGCCCAGTTCTCGATCATTTAATTACCGAAGATGTAAAAGTTGAGATGATAATTTATTACGCATCAAGAAGACCTGATCTTGATGAGAGCCTGATTCTCGATTGTATGCAAAATAAGATTTATGCCAATGATCGTCAGGTAAAACAGAAGATGATTTACTGGCAATTGGATAAAGAGAATCCTAGAACTATTATTCGCGTGAGCGCGTGTAATATAAATAATATAATTAATATATAATATATATAATATATCTCTCTCTCTAAGAGAGAGATTATATAGTATTTATATATAGGGGTAACCACTAAATTTAGTGGCTTGACTGACTGGCACTCTGAAATCTATGCTAGACGGATCAGAGTAGGAAATAACGTGCAAGTAGAACAAGAATTGCGCGGTCAGGCTAACAGGTTAGGTCAAGGTCAATATAAAATATCATGCCCAAGCTGTGGTCACAGCCGCAAAAAGAAAAACGAAAAGACTTTATCATTTAGGATAGATGGCGATAAGGCGCTGTACCATTGTTGGCACTGCGGTATGAACGGCATTGTTCCTTTGCGTGATGAGTTGCCAAAAATAAAAATTCAGAGAAGGGTAGAAGTAGTGTCCGTTGCAAAAAAAATTGAGACATCTCCACTTGGCGAGAACGCGATAAGCTTTCTGCGTCACAGGGGCATCTCGGAAGAGACCGCCAAAAAAGTAAATCTAAAATACGCTAAAAATTATATACAATCTGCTAAAGCAGAAGTTGATTGTATACTTTTTCCATACACAAATAAGGGTGAGGATTACGCTCAAAAAATTAGATCGATTGAAGGAAAAGGTTTTTCCTGCAACGGTGCGCCTCAAACTTTTTTTAACATTGATAACGTTGAGCAAGGCAAAGATCTTATAATTTGTGAAGGCGAAATGGATGCATTGGCACTTATCGAAGCAGGGTATACAAGCTCTGTTTCGGTTCCAAATGGTGCAGTAATGAAGGTTGCCGAAAATCAAGTTGACCCGAAAGAAGATAATAAATTCAAGTTCTTATGGAATGCGAAGAAGCAAATTGATGAGGCAGGAAAAATTATAATCGCAACTGACGCTGATGATGCAGGTCAAGCTATGGCTGAAGAAATTGCAAGGCGCATTGGTAAGGATAAAGTTTTTAAAATTCATTATCCAGAGGGCTGTAAAGACGCCAACGATGTTCTTTTGAAGCACGGTAAAGATGGTGTGGATAGCTTAATTACTGGGGCATCACCTTGGCCTGTTGCAGGTCTTTTTGATGCCAAACATTTCTTTGAGGACGTTGATGAGATCTATGAAAAGGGGGTGGGTTCAGGTGTATCAACTGGCTACAAAAATGTAGACGAATTGTATTCAATTGTTGAAGGTCAGCTTACGGTAGTGACTGGTCACCCAAGCTCTGGCAAATCAGAATTTATAGATCAATTGATGGTAAACTTGGCGGAGCGTGAGGGATGGAAGTTTGCAATTTGTAGTTTTGAAAACGAGCCACGAATACACATTGCCAAGTTGATAAGTAAGTTTTTACGACTGCCGTTCTTTGATGGTAAAACACCAAGAATGACAAAAGAAGAAATGGAGGGGGGAAAGCAATTTGTTCAATCGAACTTTTCTTTTCTCTATCAAGCTGATGGAACTTTATCATCTGTTGATAGCATTATCGAGCGATTGAAGGTTGCCGTTCTACGGCATGGAATAAGGGGAGCAATCATAGACCCTTATAATTATATTCAGAAGGATAAATCAGATACTTCTGAAACAGAATGGGTATCAGATGTTCTGACACGATTAAGAGTTTTCGCACAAGCACACGGGATACATTTATGGTTTGTAGCGCACCCAACTAAGATGATGCGTGATAGTAACGGAGAAGTACCTGCCCCGAAGGGATACGATATATCTGGGTCAGCCGCTTGGTTTGCTAAGGCTGATGTTGGCCTCACGGTACACAGACCTGATCCTGTACATTCTGCTTTATCAAAAATAATTGTGTGGAAATGCCGCTTCTCTTGGGCGGGAAAGCAGGGTGATACTGAGCTTTCTTTCGATAGTCCTACTAGTACATACAACTTACCTTACGCCACAAGTGTTGCGTCAATAGCACATGATTTAGATTTGGATATTGATCTATGAGTAAGTACGTTACTGTAAGAGAGGGCGATAAGTGTGTGAATTTACACGTTTATTCAAATGGAGAAGAAGTAGAGGTGATAAGTATAGATATTAGAACCACTCTAAATCTTATAAAAGATTTGTCTGACAAACTAAACAAAAGTGTTTGACGTTAATATGTGCGAGTGCTAGATCTTGTGGCAGGACATTTGTTTTTCACTTCCGCTTGTTGTGAACTGACGATAATCCTGCTCTGAACGGATCTGAGGTGGCTTAGGCCACCTCTTTTTTTGTTCAATTGAACTTTTATAATTTAGGGGAGAAGGCTGACACTTCTCCCCTAGTGTAAGATCACCAGTAAAGGTTCAGGCTCTTACTGCTATGGTTAAGGACTGTTCGTCATTTCACATGTTCAGTTCGCCCTCAGCGCACTCATAGCTTACGCATAATTAGTGTTCCTTATTTTTTTGTAGGAAGGTTATATTTTGTTATTAAGCTGCTGATATACTTTATGTTTTCATATAAAGATTTAGCTACTTGCCTAGGTGATTTACCCTCAGCCAACATGTTATTAACTATTTTTGCCTGTTTTGGTAACTGAGGTTTCTTTACTGGTTTTGTACTTTTGAAAAAAGATTTTATTCTAAGCTCAGGCTTCTCGGAAAGATCTTTTTGGTTTTGTATTAACCAAGCTTTTTTATACGCTTCTTCATATCTTATTTTGTGCGCTTCATCTCTGTATTCGAAGCCTTTTGTTCTAGCTACAATGCCCATGATCTTCTCCCATTTTCTATAGAGACACCTGATTTTTTTAAATTTTCTACATAATCGTCAAGCTCCTCACGCGCAGCGAAAAGCTCCTGTTCTATTCGCGGCCTAGCATCACTTCGTCTGCTTTCATCCGCGAGGTTATCCACCTGTCTTTTTAACCATTTCAATTGACTGGCTTGAAACATGGTTAACTGCTCATCTCCCATTCATTTTATCTCCCAAATGTTTTCTACTGTCCAGTCGTGACCCTCATCGGTTTGCTCCCAATCCGCTTCACAGTCACCCTTTGCTATCTTCCAAGCTTCTTCTTCGGTATCGGCTTCGATAACAGCGGCATATCCCACATCACATGTGGCGGTTACTTTATATTTTGGCATTTACTTCTCCTACCAAGGTCTGATTTTAGGTCTAACTACATGTGATGCGACCTCGCTAACGTCACAATGACCTTCTGTTGCATTTAGCTGATCGTAGAGAGAGTTGTTGGTCATAAGAAAATCCCAACATTCTTTCTCACTATTTAACCAAATACTAAACTCCATCTGATATTCTAAAAAAGGATATACGATGGTCAAAATGGTGTAATACTCCATCAGATAAAATACTCCTCAAGTCTAGCTTGAGCGATAAGCTGTTGCACATAAACTGTGTTGCACCACTCATCATTGTCTATGAGAAATTCTGCTTGCAATCTTTCTCGCTCATCACACTCACCATCAATATACTTGCTGATAAGAATGCCACGCTGAACTAAATCAGTGTCTCCAACTTTAATACTCACGTTCATATATTCCTTTCTCAATTATCTTAACAATAAAATAGTCATCACCAAGCATGTCTATAATCTGGTCTCTATGATACGCCATAATGTAAACAAAATCAGATTTTTCTTCTGCCCAATCATCAAGGGTTTCAGATGTTCTTATGGATCTCGTGTGGCGCTTTAATTCAACTTGAAATCTTTGCATTCCACCTTTTAAATTACCCATATTTTTCTCCTTATGCTGCGGTTTTTTTAGGGGCATGATACCCCTTCTTAATTCCAAAGGCAGGATGCCCTGCCCAATAGCCATGAATCCATTTGTATGGTTTACCATTTTTATACATCACATTCTTGTGATGCGGTTCAGCGGTTTTGGGGTGACCCCTGTTGTAATGAAGTGGCAAACGCCATCCACCACGCTCACCTTCTTTGATCTCAACCGTATCCTCATCCACATTCCATGAAATTTGATGCCATGCTTCTAAAGGTATATCTTGCTCACGCTTCATTTGCTTTCTTTGCGCCCTTGTACCTGCCGGTTGGTTTACGATAAACTTAGGATTGTTTATTAATTCAAAAGCACCTGCCACTAAAAAACACGCATTAGCAAAAGGTTCATGCAAATCTTCTGGCGTATCTTTTGGAAAATAAATACCATGATCAGGATGATAAGCACCTATTGGTCTCGGTGCTGCCAATGGAGCAGCCATAGTAATAGCGGTTGTTTTGTCTTCATAATATTCAGTAATAAAACCATAGTTTGGTACAGAATGAGTAGGTTCATTTGCCATGATAAGTTTGGTAAGATGGTTAATACGCATATAACATATTCTGGAACATGGTCTGGTAAATTCACTAAATCGCATGGATGACCAATTGATTCCGTCAAACTGATTAGCATAATCTATTAGTATATCTTCAAAGCTATCGTTCATGAAGTATAGATCTGCACGTTTAATTTTTTCAACGGCATCCCTCATGAGCATTTTTTCATCAAAAGATAAGTCGCTTTTGTGATTAGGTTCTAATAAACCTCTATAAAGAGTTAAGGTATCACTGATGGTCTCAATAAAACCTGAACGATTACCTATTATTGGTTTATCTTCAGTCATAAAACTTCTCCTATAAAAAAGTTCAATTGAACAAAAAAAAAGGGAGAGCCGCAGCTCCCCCCAAGTTTTCTAGGCGTTCTGTAGGTAAGGCAGTAGAATGGATCTAATACCTACAGTGAGTTTATCTTTGCCTAGAGGTCCATAAGCACACCAAGTGCCTTGTCTTTGATTCTACGTCTAATCAAGCTCTCAGCTTTGCTGAAGCTATCGGATATAGACAACACAACATCACCACCTGCATCGTATTTTAAAACAGTGGCATTTTCTACAGTGCATACTTTATGCTTTCGCTTGACTGCTCGAACAGCCCAACAACGTATGTGATCATTGTTAAGCCTAGCTATCTTGCGCTCTTTGCAATCCAAGATAAATCTTGCTCCATCACCTGCCTGTACAATAGATATACCTTCTTCATATATCTTTTTGTTCCAACTGATAGGAACGGTAACAAGCGCACCGCCCTCAACAAGACTATCCCATCTGTTGTACAAATCTCTTACAGCAACCTCTTCACCGACCTCACACTTGGTCTCTACTGTGGCAGAGGGAAATGCATCTGAAAAGGCTCGGTATGCATTGCTTTTGCTTTCATACCTAGCCTCGTCTAGCTTTGATGAATTATCAACACTGCGAAGCATTTTACGACTTTTGTGGATTTCGTGTACACAATTAACAAATGAAGAAATTAATATTTTTGAAGATGTGGAGTTTAAGCCCATGATAGAAGACGCAGCCCTGTGGCTTACATAATTATTTTCTCTAGCATGTTCTGCCAACTGCTTAACAGCATCTTGTGACAGATCCATCTGTTTAAAGGTGTACTGAGCATTTAGTCTTAATGCATCAATTGACCTACAAATAGTTGGGTAATCTATATTAGAAGTTTCCATTTTACATCGCTCCAAATACGGTTATGGCACTCTTTGCCAGTGATATCCAAACGCCAACAACAATAGAAATTGGCAATACGCACAGCACTATAAATGCTATTATATCTAAAAACTTTTCCATTATTCAATTGCCCCCCAAGGTGTGAGAATGTCATAGTCTTCGCCTGACTCAAGTTTATCCCAATAGGATTCGTAGTAATGATCCCAAGTTCCGCTATCTCTATCGTCACTTTCTTGATCAGCTAGTAAGCAAGCCCAGTGGTTTAAACTAGGCTCATGATCTAAATTTAATTCTGGATATTCCATTTACTTTTCCCTTTAAAAAAAGAAGACCGCATCAAGCGGCCTTCATCCAAGTTGACTTGCCCCAAGGGGCAGGTTTCGATCTTATGTCTGGGCTAACCCAAAGCACTGGGTAATCAGCAGGGCGCTCAGGATAGTCAAAGATGCACATATCAGACAAAACAATTGAGTAGTCACAAGGCAACCGCTCATCTTCTACATACTTGAATACAGGGCTGATTAATGTGCCACCCCTGCCAGTAAGCTCAAGATTAGGTATTGTTTGACCCTGAGCGTACTTTGTGACGGTTCGAACCTTTGTATCCCAAGTAATGATAGTAACAGATTCAGGTTGCTTCTCTTCGACAAACTGATTGCAGATACCAAGGAAATACTGAAGCTCTTCGCTCCTGACTGATGCACTACTGTCGATCTTGATAATAACGTGACCGACAGAATGCTTGGCAATGGTTGGTGATACCATGTCGAGCATCATGTAAGAGCGCCTGTTGATCTTCCTATAGCTGAAGTCAGCAGGAACATCTCCACCAACAAAGCGAGAGATTACTGTCTCTAAGTCAACTTGTGACCGCTTCATAATATCAACAAGCTCCTGCACTTCAGATGGTAGCTTTCCTGCGGCTCTGGCAGTGTCAGCAGCTATGATAACCTTTTGATCGATATCATCTGATAACTGCTCAAGCTCTGCTTCCTGCATCGCATCACCATTGCCATCTTTAGGCTCTTGGAAGTCACCCATCTGCCACTGGTCACGACCACCAGTTATGTTGTCGATCTCATCATCAGACATGTCTTTGATTAGATCATAAATCTGCTCGGCTGACATGCCCTCGTATTGAGGATCGTAAAGGCCACCTTCTGGCATAGCATCTTTGCCAAACATTTTGATAAGAATTGCATTAATAGCAAAGTCACATGCAATGTTCCACAGCTTGTGATTGCGCTTGCCTATCCTGAACATATGTTTGAACGCAACATGCAACACCTCATGAGTAATAACAAACATCACTTGTAAGGGATCAAGAGTAGCAACAAAGTTAGCGCTCCACTTGATTGATTTGCCATCAGTACACATGGTGTCGATAGTGTCATCTCGTATCATGGTCAAAGCTAGGGCAAGTGATCCATAGAATGGATACTGAAGCAAAAGCTTTGTAACAGCACGAGCAACTAATAATTTGGGTTCCATATTACCTCACTAAAAAAAAGTTCAATTGAACAAATTAAAGAAAAGATACCTCGCGCTGACGCAAGGTATCTGTTTGTTTTTTAGAGTAGCAACTCTTTGCCACCACTATTCAAAACCCAGTCTCTGATGTCTGGGTTCTGCTTGTAGTTTGGTATTGCCTGTATTGCTGTTTTCATAACGAAAGCAGAATACTCAGCACCCATGCCAACCTCTTCAAGTCGATTAATATACTTGATAATGTTGCCAATGTTTTTGTCGTTAGCTTTTGACGCTAGTGACTGACAAAGAGCAAAGACAACGTCTGGACGATCAGGGATGGGGGCAGATGCAGGATTTTTGATAATGTCATCAACATCACCAATCTCATCATATACCGCGAGAAAAGCAAAGAACTCTGCCGCCACAGACGCACCAACTAACCCTGCTACAGCATTTCTGCGTTGTGCCACGGGTAAGCTTGCGTAGATGATCATAGCAGTACAGACCTTATCCCATGATCTGGGCGTAGGCCAAACATCTTCATCAGGGTTGAACGCATGTAAGGCAGTAGGCTTGAAGCCAATAAAAGCACAGACCTGTTCACCTCTTTTACGCGACATCATATGACTGATCCAATCCCAATGGTTGGCTTCAACTGGCAAGAACATCAACCTGTCTTTGAGATGACTAGGCATTTGGTTCGTACCTGCGCGGTCTGACGTTCTGTTACCTGCGGCAACAACAACCCATGTGTCTGGTATCTGCCAATCACCAACACGATGCTCGTTGATAATCTGAGCCGCTACGTTTTGATTTGCAACGATAGCTTGGGGTAGCTCATCAAAAAATAGAACACCGTATGTACCTTCTTCTGGCATCCAGTCTGGCTTAATTCTGTTCATTTTGGTTTTGTCTTCATTTGGCAAAAGCCACCCTGCAATATCCTCTGGGGAATATTGAGCAAGGCTGAAAATGTTACAGCCAAAATCAACACCGCGCACTGTGCTTAACAGTTTGGCTAGTGCCTTGACCGCTTGGGTTTTACCAAGCCCTGCCGCTCCAACCCAGTAGGGTACAAGTATTTCTGACTCCGCAACTTTACCGCGATTGTCTAATTGATGTATTAACGCACTCTCTGAAAGAATGCTTGCTTCTGATAATCTCATTTCTGAACTTCCTTATATGAGGCGACCTGAACGACCGCGAAATTTTTTAAAACGGATAATCATGATAGATACATACTTATCCAAGTGACGATAAGCACGAGCGACATTGAAGCGCCCACGCCATGTGCGAAGCCAAACGCATAACCTACACGTTTGGCCTCTTTTTGTTGTCGGATACTCATGCCGCTAAAGCATCTAATGATGCGTTAACTGTATCGTTTTCGACACCGACCTTAGCACCTGCTTTTTTGGCAGCTTCAGCATCGCGGTATGCAAATCGCTCTGCAATAGCTACCGCCAACTGATCCTGAAAAGACTGCAAGTCTTCATCAGATAAACCATCTTTGTATACTGGCTGATCTAGATCAACTTTCTTTCCCTTCACAGTTTTCTGAGTAACCAAGTGACCTGATACCTTGCGTACCAGTGCAGCTACAGCATCAACTTTTTCTTTGCCAAGTGAGGCTAAGTTTGATTCTGTAGATACGCCATTGCTCACTAAGTGTTCGCGTATTGCTGAGGCGGTTGCATTGTCGCCTGATGGGAGTTTGTCCTCATCTTTTGATACGACATTGAAATGCTTGACAGCCTTGAAACTGTTTTCATAAAGACGCTTTGCTTTAGCATCAGCGCCCTTGCCATTGCCAAGAGCAACACCAATTTCGCCTTTGATTGCAAGTGCATCCTCACGGTACAGCTTGTTCTTTGCGTTAAGCTTACAGCCGTTCATTACAGCAATGACCTCAGAGTACATTGCTAGGTTGTAGCTTTCGCCTTTTTCTTTCTCGACACCGATTGCGTCTTTAGTTGCAGAATAGGCAACATATGCATCTGTGATGTTGTTTGTTGCTTCGATTGAGAAAGATACGTTTGATACTTTAGCCATGATTGGCCTCCTTTTAGGTTGATAAAAATATTGGGGTTATCGGCATACTGCCGCCATTGCAGCCCTCGTGATAGTAGAAGGCTGCAAGTGAAGCATTATATCTTTTCGATAAGCTCTTCAGTCTTTTCGTATATGTCGTATACATACTTTCTGACTGCTTTCATTTTACTTCGATCTTCTGGGTTTATTATTTCACGCATCATTTGACACAGTGTTATGTCCAACTGATCAAGTTGCTTGTCTAGCTTTTCCATTTGCTGTTGAGCTATACTAAGTGTTCTTTGGTGATGTGCATCAATTCCTTCTTCCCATGATCTGTCGTCTTTAAACGCTTTTTCCATTATGCTGCTTCCTTTTCTTTTCTCTGATCTGCTTCGTAAGTGCGAAAGAATTTTGCTACTGCTAATTCTTTTATTCTGTTTTGTATTTCTACAAGCTCTGCCAGTTCGTTGGCATCTTTACTTAGCCAACCGATTTGACCAACGCCCCAAGTCCAACGCTCGACAAATTCATCTAAACCTATTTGTCTATCGCCATTGTAGTCTGAAACTTTTACTGTGATTGAATTGCTCATGGTTATTTCCTTTCTAAGTTAAACCAAGACTACAGCCCAATCAGGGCTGCACTCGTTTCATTTAACTTTTTGTGCTGATCGCTGCGCCGCTACTACTTAAGGCTTTTATTCTCTCAATTTAACCAACTCACTTACCCGTACCTAAGTGTCAGAACCCGAAGCGTTTATACTAAGCAGAAATCTTTACGCACATATTACAGGGTTATTCCTCGGAGTGAGCGTGTCGGGTGATCAAGCAATTTCGTCTGCCACCGTGAGCCTATTGGCGTTAGTTTAAGAATGTACGAAGGGGTGGGGACGAATCAACCCGAATCAAAAACCCTCGGTACATGACCTTAATGACACTTCTTGAAACCTTATGCAACCCTAAAGATTAAAGAAAGTTCAAATGAACTTTTAATGTGGGTTTAATTTGGGGGGTAAACGTACCTTTTGGGGGGCAGACGTACCTAATGTAATGAAAACAATGACTTAGCAGGAGGAAGTGCCAAAAAGTGAGAACATA
>Ga0315330_10000181_pt1 | contig 34854 bp, 29 predicted proteins | sample M140m34915metaG_FD_203453 | JGI IMG/M metagenome (GOLD analysis project Ga0315330, IMG submission 203453) | Ammonia-oxidizing marine archaeal communities from Monterey Bay, California, United States - M1 40m 34915 | ecosystem: Environmental > Aquatic > Marine > Intertidal zone | place: USA...
TGAATACGATAGTGTTGAGGGTATAATTGAAAACAAAGATAAAATAAAAGGTTCTGTCGGTTTAAAAATTCAGGAGAATCAACATTCAGCTCTTATGTCAAAAGAACTAGCGATAATTAAAATAGACGTTCCTTTAGATTTGGGTTTGTCTGATTTAAAAATTAAAAAAGCAGACAGCAAAAATCTTAATTCTCTCTTGGATGAGATGGAGTTTAGAACTATTAAAACCAGAATGATTAATGCTGGTATTTTATCCGAAAAAGAAGAAGGTCAACTCAGTTTTTTTTCAGAAGAAAGGCTGGATAAAAAGTCAGCGGTAAATTATAAAATGATTTCGGAAGAAGAAATAGATAGTTTTTTAATGAAGTTAAATTCGGTTGATGAGCTTTGTGTAGATACAGAAACTTCAAGTTTAAATATTCAGGAAGCGGAATTAGCCGGTATAGCGTTGTGTTTCAAAGAAAATGAAGGATATTATTTACCTACCCTTAAAAACAGAGAAAGTATAATCGGGAAAATTAAACCCTATCTCGAAAACCCAAAAACAAAAATAATTGGTCACAACTTAAAATATGACATACAGATTTTAAGAAAGTTTGGCATTAATATATCAAACAATATTTTTGATACAATGTTAGCCCATTATTTAATTAGCCCCGAGGCTAGCCACAAGCTAGATGTATTATCTGAAAATTATCTAAACCATAAGTGTGTGCCTATAGAGGATATTATTGGTAAGCCGGGTGTAAATCAAAAAAAAATGACAGACTTACTCCCTGAAGATATATGTCATTATGCTTGTGAGGATGCTGATGTTACCTTTACACTTAAAAAAATTCTTGATAAAGAGTTAACAAACTTTAAACTATCTAAGCTTCTTTATGATGTTGAACAACCATTGATGTTAGTTTTGTGCGACATAGAGAACAACGGGGTTAAAATAGATGTTGATTTTTTATCAATAATGTCAAACCAACTTACAAAGCTGATAGAAGATTCAGAAAAAAAAATCTTCTCTATAGCTGGCGAATCCTTTAACATAGCCTCACCAAAGCAACTCGGGGTTATTTTGTTTGATAAATTAAAAATTGACGAAAACCCTAAGAAAACGAAATCTGGACAGTATTCAACAGGAGAGGAAGTTCTTTTGAAGCTCTCAAAAAAAAATAAAATAGTTGATTTGATTCTAGAGTTTAGAGAATATAAAAAACTTCTATCAACCTATGTAAACGCTCTTCCTAAAATGGTCTCGCCATCGGACGGCTTAATCCATACTGATTATACTCAAGCGGTAACGGCAACAGGAAGATTGAGCTCCAATAAACCTAACCTTCAAAATATCCCCATTCGAACATCATTAGGAAGAGAAACTCGCTCTGCATTTGTCTCACGAAATGAAGGAGATTTTATATTAGCAGCTGATTATTCTCAAATTGAGCTTAGAATTATTGCGTCGTTTAGTGGTGACCCAGAAATGATAAATGCCTTCAAAAACGAGAAAGACATTCATTCCATAACAGCCTCAAAGGTTTTTAATGTACCCCTTGAAGATGTTACGGGAGATATGAGAAGGAGAGCTAAAGAGGTTAACTTTGGAATTATTTATGGGATATCACCTTTTGGGTTATCTCAAAACCTAGACATATCTCGCTCAGAAGCTAAAGAAATTATAGACTCATATTTTTCAGAGTTTAGTTTAGTTAAGGAGTATATGGATAACTCCATAAAAAAAGCTAAAGAGAAAAAATATGTTGAAACAATATTGGGTAGGAGAAGGTACCTTAGAGATATAGACTCTAGAAACTTTACTCTTCGTGGGTTTGCTGAAAGAAACGCTATTAATTCACCAATCCAAGGAAGTGCTGCAGATATAATTAAATTAGCAATGATTAAAATTTCTGAATGGATCAAGACAAAAGAGCTTAAGTCGAAAATGATTATGCAAGTTCATGATGAGTTAGTATTCGATGTAATTAAGTCAGAAAGAGATGAGCTCAAAGAAAACATAAAATCAATTATGGAGAATATAGTTAAAATTAATGTCCCGTTAACCGTGGATGTAGGTATAGGAAAGACATGGTTAGAAGCACATTAGATTTAGAAAATTATCAATCAAAAATCTTATCTGCTCATGATAGGATCGGTGACCATATTCATAACACCCCATTATTAAGCTCATCGGCTATTAACAAAATATCAGGAGCCGACCTTTATTTTAAATGCGAGAATTTTCAGAAGATTGGAGCGTTTAAAATGCGAGGTGCGATAAATGCTGTGTTATCTTATTCAGAAAAGGAAAGGGATAATGGCTTTGTAACACACTCATCTGGAAATCATGCTCAGGCGGTAGCTCTATCTTCTAAAATCGTTAACTCTAAAGCGCACATAGTCATGCCAAAAGGAGCTCCTGAAATCAAAGTTAAGGCTGTCAAAGGATATGGTGCTGAAGTTTATTTGTGTGAGAATAATGAAAAATCCAGGATTGACACTTGCAACAATATAATACAAAAAACAAACGCAAATTTCATCCACCCTTTTGATAATGAAGATGTTATTTGTGGTCAGGCTACATGTGCTAAAGAAATTTATGATATAACTAAAGATTTAGATTTCATAATGTGTCCTATTGGAGGTGGGGGGTTAGCTTCAGGTACAGTTATATCTACAAAACTTTTTTCTTCAAGAACAAAAGTTGTCTTAGCAGAACCACTTAATGCATCAGATGCGTATGAATCATTTAATAAAAAAAAGTTAGTACCTGTTCAGTCACCAAACACAATTGCAGATGGGTTGAAAACGTCCTTATCAGAGAGAACGTTTAATATAATATTAAACGGCGCAAATAAAATCATAACAGTTACTGAAGAAGAAATTATCTCAGCAATGCGGTTAATTTGGGAGAGGTTAAAAATAGTCTGTGAACCTTCTTGTTCTGTGCCTTTAGCAGCTCTTTTAAAAGAGCCAGCGGAATTTCAAAATAAAAAAGTTGTGATTATTTTAACTGGAGGAAATGTGGATATTCAAAAACTTCCCTTTTAATTATTAAACCTATCAAAGTCACTTTTTACCTCTACTCTAGGGTAGTTATTATCTTTAATATTTACATCTGCCGTTTCTTTATTTGGATCAAGAATAATGTTTTTAACAACTTTATCTTTAACAAAAACCTTACTTACAACCTTTTCATTAAATCGCCATATTTCTGCAGGAATCTTTTCAACCTCCTTTGAACCGTCAATATATGTCCACTCAATAATTAAGGGTGTTACAAGACCTCCTTTGTTTTCAAAAGTTACTTCATAAAAGTTCTTATCAGCATTTTCAAGTTTAATAGCGTTGTCATTAACTTCGTTTCTGAACTCTCTATACTCGTTTTTGTTTGTGTCCGAGAAATTAAATTCAGTAGGTTTAAATGGCAGAGAATATTTTGGATCATCAGAAGCTACCTTTTTGTTACCCCTAATATCTTTTTCTTTGACGCTTGCTTGATTTTCAAACTGTTCATCAACATTTTTCATTTTATACCATTTTACATTCTCAACAGATACGTCGACGTTGTCTGTTGAGTAGAACCACCCCCTCCAAAACCAGTCTAGGTCTATAGCGCTGGCGTCTTCCATAGTCCTAAAGAAATCAGCAGGGTCAGGATGCTTGAAAGCCCACCTTCTTGAATACTCTTTGAAAGCATAATCAAAAAGCTCAGGCCCCATTATTGTTTCTCTTAATACACTTAAAGCTGAGGCGGGTTTAGCATATGCATTAGCGCCAAACTCTCTACCTGCAATTTGCTCTGAATTTGTCATTATTGGCCTCAACATATCTTTAGGCATTCTCATGTAGTTTACAATGCTTTCTGCCGTCCCTCTTCTTAGCGGTCCATCACTGTAATATTCTCTTTGAGTTAAAGATTGAACAAAAGTATTAAGGCCTTCGTCCATCCATGTCCACTGCCTTTCATCGGAGTTGATGATCATTGGAATAAAAAAGTGTCCAACCTCATGTATAATTACACTTATCATACCCCACTTTGTAGCATCTGAGTATGTTCCATCATCGTTTGGTCTTCCGAAGTTAAAACAAATCATAGGGTATTCCATTCCTATCGAGGCGGCATGAACTGATATCGCAACAGGGTAGGGATATTCGATTGTATGTTTAGAAAACGTTTTTAGGGTATTTGCCACAGCTTTGGTAGACTCTTCCTCCCACAGAGGGTTTCCTTCTTTGGAATAATAAGACATAGCAAGAGGAGTGTAGTTGTCTAATTGAACAGCCATCGCATCCCAAATAAATTTTCTAGAGGTAGCAAAAGCCACATCTCGCACCATATCAGCCTTGTATCTCCACGTTTTAGTCTTGTTTCTTACAGGATTGTTTTCTTTCTTTATTGCTTCTTCTTGAGTTGTAATTATTACAGGTTTATCAAATGTTGTTTTTGCTCTTTCGTACCTTTCAAGTTCTTTTCTGGTTAACACTTCTTTAGCGTTTTGCAGATCACCTGTTGCCGCTACAATAAAGTCTGCTGGAACAGTAATATTTAATTCATAGTCTCCAAAAGGTAAAGCAAACTCACCTCTTCCTAAAAATTGTTTATTTTGCCAACCTTCTTTATCATCATATACAGCCATTCTAGGAAACCATTGTGCAATGGTATAACTAAAGTTTTTATCTTTTGGAAAATATTCATAACCTCCTCTTCCACCTATTTTCATTCTATCATTTATTTCATAAGACCACTTAATATTAAAGGTGTAAGAGTCACCTGTTGACATTGGCTCATCAAGATCTATCCTCATCATTGTGCTTACTACTGAATAATTAAGATCTTTTCCGTTAGAGTCTTTAACATGTGCTATTTTATACCCACCATTATATTTATCCCCTTTAATATTTGTGTATTCGTTAGTAAGTCTTTGTAAGCCTTTACCACTGTAGGAGTTAGACATTTTAGAAGGTGATACAAGTGGTGTATTAGAGTCGTTAGCTCTCACGTTTTGATCAAGCTGAACCCATAGGTATCTCAAAACATCAGGCGAGTTGTTTATATAGGTTATCTCTTCTTCTCCATAAAGCATCTGAGTTTCATCATCAATTCTCACATCGATTTTATAGTCAGCTTTTTGTTGCCAATAATCGATGCCGGGGGCACCAGAAGCTGTCCTGTATGCGTTAGGAGTAGGTAACATAGTACCAAGCTGTTCAAATTTTTTATCCCACTCTCCATAAGATCCTTGTGAAAAAGAAGAGTGACTAATAACTATAAATAATAAAAATAAAAATCTTTTCATTTTACCAGAATTTTGCATTTAACGTTAACATCAAACTTATACCAAAAATTGCAGAAGACACAAATAACACCCAGTTTTCTCTTTTTTTGAAAAGATAATTTGAGCCAAAGTAACTACATGCTAAGAAAATAAAAACAATAACAAGCTGAGCCGCCTCAATACCCACATTAAAAGAAAATAATTCTAAAATAATGTTTCCTTCAAACAGTAAAGCTTTAAGGTAATTAGCAAAACCAAGCCCATGAATGAGACCAAAAACTAGAGCTATTATATAATTAGAATTGACAGCTTTTTTTATTTCTTTTTTTCTGTTGTAAATGTTATTTAAAGACGTTAATACAATTGTTAATGGTATGGCAAACTCAATAACCTTTTGGTCATATGTGATTAAATCTAATGCTGATATTATTAGTGTTATAGAATGACCTATTGTAAAAGCGGTAATTAGTATAACAATTTGTTTTATCATATTGGGCCTGTAAACCACTATAAGCGCTAAAACAAATAGTATGTGGTCTAATGCGGCAACATTTAAAATGTGATCAAAACCAACCAGAAACCATGTATTAAACTCTTCCATATTCTTTCAGTTAAAATTTGTTGTTAAATTTATTAAAATATTTATGATCAACATACTATCTATTCTTTCATTTTTATTTGCACATGAGTTTTATGTTAGTGTTTCTTACATGGAATATGACTCAGACAGGAAAGCTATTGAGGTTCAAAAAAAAATATTTTTTGATGATTTTGAGGTTGCTTTAAAAAAACAAAACAATTTAAAAAAATTTGATATTTTAAAATCTAAAAAAGAACTAGTTGATAGTTATATAGAAATATATTTGAATGAAAATATCGGATTTGAAATTAACGGAAGAGAATATAAAATAAATTATTTAGGACACGAATATATAAACGGCACTATTAATTGTTATTTTGAAGTTTTAAAAATCAAAAAAATAAAGAAACTAATAATCACAGATAGGTCACTCTTTTCTGATTTTGAAGATCAAGAAAACTTAATTTATTTCGAGATGTTAAACGATCTTTCTGTTTTAAGATTAAAAAACCCACAACAAAAAGAAGAAATTATATTTACACAATAAACACTATTATGAAAAACACATTTTTAAAATTATTTGTTTCGATTTTTATGTTCGCAACAACTCAAATATCCTTTTCTCAGTCAAACTCAATAAAATCTTTTACTGAAGGTTTTGAAAAAAAAGAAGGGTTTCTAAACTATTATTGGGATGAAAATAAAGGAAAGGTTTATCTAGAAATAAAGAGACTTAATCAAGAAATGATTTATGTTAATTATTTATCTGCAGGTGTAGGCTCAAATGATATTGGTTTAGATAGAGGACAAATTGGAGGAACCAGGATAATTAAGTTTGTTAAAATAGGACCAAAAATTTTAATGGTTCAGCCAAACTATAAGTATAGAGCGGTTTCAAATAACCTAGAAGAAATTAAATCTGTTGAAGACGCATTTGCCAAATCTACTTTGTGGGGATTTGAAATTATTTCAAAAGATAAAAGCTCGTATCTAATAGACGTTTCTGAATTTCTACTTAGAGACTCTCACAAAATATCTCAAAGACTAGCCCAAAGAAAACAAGGCTCTTTCAAAATTGATAAAAAATCCTCGTCATTTGATAATGTGAAATCAAAAAACTTTCCACTTAACTCTGAATTAGAAGCTTATTTGACTTATAGAGGTAATGTGACAGGGGGTTGGTTAAGATCTGTTTCGCCAGACTCAGAAAGCTTTTCAGTTCGCACAAGACACTCTTTTGTTCAGCTTCCAGATGATGGTTACACACCAAGAAAATTTGACCCTAGAGCGGGTTATGGGGCTTTGACATTTTATGATTACGCAAGTCCAATTGAAGAAGATCTTCATGTAAAATATATAAGAAGACATCGTCTAATAAAAAAAGATCCTGCAAAAAAAATAAGTGAAGCTGTGGATCCAATAATTTATTATCTAGACAGAGGTGTTCCCGAACCGGTTAAGTCAGCATTATTGGAGGGTGCTTCATGGTGGAATGAAGCTTTTGAGGCTGCAGGCTTTAAAAACGCTTTTCAAATCAAAGTTCTCCCTGAAGGAGCAGACATGTTAGACGTAAGATATAATGTTATTCAGTGGGTTCACAGGTCTACAAGAGGTTGGTCATATGGCTCATCTGTTGTTGATCCTAGGACAGGCGAAATTATAAAAGGGCACGTTTCTCTTGGTTCTCTTAGAGTTAGGCAAGATTATTTAATTGCAGAAGGGTTGTTAAGGCCATATTCTAAAAATGAAGAAACTAATTTAATGGAGGATATGGCAATAAAAAGACTAAGACAGCTTTCTGCACATGAGGTTGGACACACTATAGGCTTATCTCATAATTTTATATCTAGTGCAAGAAACAGAAAGTCTGTTATGGATTATCCTCACCCGTTGATTAAATTTTCTGATAATACAGTTGATCTCTCTGAGGCTTATGATCATGGAATTGGAGATTGGGATAAGCTCGCAATTAACTGGGGTTATAGACAATTTGACTCTAACGAGGAATATCATTTAAATAAAATCCTACAGGAAGGATACAAAGAAGATATTTATTTTATTTCTGATCAAGACTCAAGACCAGCTTCAAGCTCTCATCCAAGGTCGCACCTTTGGGATAATGGTTACTCTGCTGCAGAGGAGTTAAACAGGATGCTAAAAATGAGACGATATATTTTAGATAATTTTTTAGATAATGCAATAAAAAAAGGAGAGCCAATGTCAAGTATCGAAGAGGTTTTGGTTCCTATGTACCTTCTTCATAGATATCAGATTGAGGCAGCTTCTAAAGTCATTGGAGGATTAGAATATAACTATGCCTTAAAAGGAGATGGACAGTTAATAACAAAATTATTGCCTTATAACCAACAAATAAAAGCTTTAAATTCTTTGTTAGCTTCTATAGACCCAAAACATCTTTCCCTCCCCGAAAGTCTTATAGAGTTAATACCACCAAGGGCATTTGGCCACCCAAGGACTAGAGAAACTTTTAGGTCAAGAACAGGACTAACATTTGATTATTTAGCTGCTGCTGAAACTGCAACTAATCTAACTTTAAAAATGCTGCTTAACCCAGAACGTGCGTCTCGTTTGTTAACCCTTAAAGCTCGTGATGAAAATTCACAGCTAGGACTTTCTATGGTTATAGAAAAAATAATAGATGAAACAATCTTAAAAACCGTGAACTATAAAAAACTTAATTTAAACAATATCGAGGTTGAAATTTCAAAAATGGTTAACCACAATGTTTTAAATTATTTGTTTATGTTGGCAAATAGCAAGTCAACACACGAAGAGGTAAATGCTAGAGTTTATAACTCCCTTAAAGTTTTGAAAAACAAACTAGACGAAATGAGTTCTGATAAATATCATTATCAATATTTATCAAATAAAATAGAAAAATTTATGTTGGGAGAGGTTGATGTTAGTTACCCAGACGAGTTAAAACCACCTGACGGTTCTCCTATAGGTTCCTTTATGAACACCGACCATGTTTGCGAGAGCGAATTATAATTTTTCTTCATGAAGGGCGGTGCCTGTTCCATCTACAACTAAGTTGTTTTCTGTGTCAAATATTTGAGTTTTAAAAACACCAAAGTGCTTATCCTTTATAATCTTAACTAATTCTATATATACAATATATTTTTGATCAGGATAAAGTGGTTTTTTAAAACTTAAGTTTTGCCCCACATGTATAGATCCGTGTCCAGGGAACTTCGTGCCCATCACCTTACCAAAAGATGTTACCGAAAACAGCCCATGGACAATAGGTTTTTTAAACCTTGTTTTTGCCGCAAACTCTTTATCTAAATGTAATGGGTTTTTATCACCACTAAGTTCAGCAAATTTATTTACCATTTCTTGAGTAATTATAAACTCTTCTTTATAGTTGTCTCCAATTTTTAATTTCATACAAAGGCATTTTTAATGTTATTAAAATTATTTCTTGTTGTTAAAATTATTCCTGGAAAGAATGAAGCTATTAACGAAACAAACATGACCATACTTGCCACGATAAGAAGATCCTCTAACATTAAGCTTACAGGATATGCTGTTAAAATAGAGCTTGTCATTTGTATTTGAATTAAACCAAATTTTTGTTGGAGTAAGGTTAGACAAACCCCTAAAAAGAATCCAATTATTACGCTGGTAAAACCAATTATAAGACCTTGGTTAATAAAGATATTTCTTACTTGATGTCTTTTTGCGCCAAATGAAAACATTACCGATATGTCTTTTCTTTTTTCTACACCCATCATTATTAACAAAAAGAAAATATTTATAGCGCTCAAAAATAAAACTATCAAGAAAACAAAGTAAACAACAAGCTTTTCAGTTTGCAGAATTTTATACAGTCCAGCCCTCTGCTCAATATCAGTTAAAACAACAAATTCAGGGCCTATTGTTTTCTTAATTTCATTTTTAGTTACATTAATATTTTCTTTATTCTTTACAATTATTTCATATGAAGAGATTAATTCTTTTTTATTAAATAAATTTTGTGCAAAGTCTAAGGATGTGAAGATATAGTTGTTATCAAACCCACTTTCGATAGCAAATACTCCGCTTGTTTTTAAAAAATCTTGATTATAAATATTTTGTTGCATTAAAGATGGGCTAAGTTTCTTCCCTTCGTTTAAAGAAAAAACTTTTATGCTTTGAAAATTGGAGTTTGTTCTTATGCCTAGAGAATATTTAATTCCCCTTCCAATGACACAGTAATCTATGTTATCCATTTTAAAAACAAACTCTCCTTCTGTGAGTTTATCGGAGACCTTATTTAGTCTTTTAAAGTTATCATCTACTCCCTTTAAGTAAGTTACCACCTCTTTTTTTTCATTTTGAACAACAACTTTATTTTCAATTATAGCTGAAACCTCTTTTACATTTTCTATTCCTTTAATTATATTAGAATATTTGTTTTCAAAATATTTAGAGTCAACTTTTTCAATCTTTATTTCAGGGTCAAAATCTTGATAAACAGATTTCAGCGTATTCTCTAAGCCGTTATATACTGACAAAATAATAATCATTGATGCCGTTCCAATACTGAGAGCTATTATTGAAATATAGGATAAAAAGTTTATGAATGTTTTTTTCTTTTTTGAGAAAATTAGTCGCAAAGCGGCTCTAGTTGAAAACCCCATATTACTCTTTTGGAATATCTAGATTTGAAATGATATTATTTATTCTTGAGGCATCATGTTCAGAGCTGTCGATAATAAATTTTATTTCTGGTATTTTTCTAATTTTTTTTCCTATAGATCTTGCCAGAAATTGTTTTACGTCATACTTTTTTTCTAGAAGTTTTTTTTCAACGAATTCAGATTTTTCATTATTTAGCACACTAACAAAAATAAGAGCAACGCTTAAGTCTGGAGACAACTTTATACCCATAATAGTTATAAATTCATTTTCTAAAAACGATTTGCCCTCTCTAATTAAGTATTCGTTTATTACCTGATGAATTAAACTTTCATGTTTTTCAATTCTTTGTCTTTTCATACTAACAATCAATTTTATCAACTCTTCTTTTGTGTCTACCCCCTTGAAAATCAGCACTAACGAAAGTTTCAAATATGTTTTTTTGCTCTTGTTTTGATATAAACCTTGCAGGTATACATATTATATTCGCGTTATTGTGGGTGGCGGCTAGTTCAGAGGTTTTTTTGTTCCAACAAATTGCTGCTCGTATGCCTCTGTGTTTATTTGCGGCCATTGCAACACCATTAGCGCTTCCACATATTAACACCCCTAACGAATCTTTTTGTTTTAGAACATTAAGTGATACATCGTGAGCAAAATCAGGGTAATCAACTGATTCGGGACTATCACATCCGCAGTCAATAAAGTTAATATTCTTCTTTTTAAATATTTCCTTGAGACTCTCTTTATACTCGAAGCCAGCATGATCAGAACCAATTATTATTTTCATTTATATGTTTTTTTTACCACTCCAGATATCAATATACTTATTTCGTATAACCCAACCAAAGGCACAGCCATTACAATTTGACTAAATGGATCCGGTGGTGTAAGCATAGCTCCAAAAACTAAAATAATAACGATCGCGTGTTTCCTATAATTTTTGAGCATTTGTTTGTTAACAATTCCAGCTTTAGTTAAAAAGTATATTACCATAGGTAGCTGAAAAAGCATTCCAGAAGCTAAAACTAGAGTTGTTATGGTAGATACGTAAGATATAATATCAAACTCATTTAAGATTGATGGATCTATTTGATAATTAGCTAAAAAGTTGATAGAGATTGGGGTCAGGATAAAATATCCAAACAGCACCCCTATAAAAAATAGTAACGAAACATAAAAAGTAGCTCCCCTAGCTGCTTTTTTCTCATTAATGTAAAGACCAGGTGAAATAAACCTCCAAAACTCCCAGAAAGCATATGGAAAAGAAAAAATAATACCTATTACAAATGATGAGGAAATATGCATCATAAACTGACCCGCCATTTGTCTGCTTTGAATAATGAACGGAAGTTCGTCTATACAAAAAGCAGAAACACCAACCTTCTGGCCTAAATCACACAGAGCTTGGTATGTCCAAAAATCACTTTTTGAAGGACCAAGTAATATTATTCCAAAAACAATATCCTTCGAAACAAAGGCAATGATAGCAAAGACAACAATAGCAAGTAATGATCTTATTAAATGCCACCTAAGCTCTTCTAGATGGTCAATGAATGACATTTCTTTTTCTTTTTTCATTTACTTGTGAAGCGGAAAGCTATTTGCCCAACTATTTATCTCTTTTCTCACAATATCTATTTCATTATCATCTTTTAAAACCCTATCTATAAATTCAACTATTTTTATCATGTCTCCTTCACCCATCCCTCTAGTAGTTATTGCTGCAGTCCCAATTCTCATTCCTGATGTGACAAATGGAGATTCCGTATCAAAAGGGACCATATTCTTATTTATTGTTATGTCCGCTTTTCCTAAGTTTTCTTCAGCCTCTTTTCCAGTTAAATTTTTGTTTCTAAGGTCTATAAGCATTAGATGGTTTTCTGTACCTCCAGATATAATATCATAACCCTTCTTAACAAATTCTTTTGCCATAGTGCTTGCGTTCTTTTTTACCTGAACAACGTATTCGAGGTATTTATCCGATAAAGCTTCCTTAAATGCTACTGCTTTTGCTCCAATTATATGTTCAAGGGGTCCACCCTGAGTTCCTGGAAACACTCCAGAATCTAATAACGAGGAAACTTTTCTTAAAACACCTTTTGGTGTTTTGATCCCAAATGGATTTTCAAAATCATTTCGCATCATTATGATTCCACCTCTAGGCCCTCTCAAAGTTTTATGAGTTGTTGATGTAACAACATGACAATAATCTAAAGGATCATTTAGAAGGCCTCTTGATATAAGTCCTGATGGATGAGCAATATCTGCTAAAACTAAAGCTCCGACTGAGTCAGCAACTTCTCTAATTTTTTTATAATTCCAGTCTCTACTATAGGATGACGCCCCACAAATAATGAGTTTAGGTTTTTCTTTTTTTGCAGTTTTTTCTAAGCTTTCGTAATCTATAAACCCATCTTCTTTATTGACACCATAAAAGAAAGGGGTATAAATTTTTCCAGAATAGTTTACAGGCGAACCGTGGGTTAGGTGACCCCCATGGGCAAGGTCAAAACCTAAAATTTTATCACCAGGTTTTAAAAGTGCTAACATTACAGCTGCGTTAGCTTGAGCTCCAGAGTGAGGCTGAACATTAACCCAACTTGCATCAAATAATTTTTTTAGCCTATCCCTACAAAGGTCTTCTATTTCATCAACGACTAAACATCCACCATAATATCTTTTGCCAGGGAGTCCTTCTGCGTATTTATTGGTTAGAATACTTCCCGCTGCTGCCATAACCTCTTCAGAAGCGTAGTTTTCTGATGCAATTAACTCTATTCCTTCTGTCTGTCTTATTTTTTCTTTCTGAATTAAATCAAATAATTTTGTGTCTCTCATAATACTATAAATAATGATTAATTTTTACGGGATAAATAGTTATTTTGTGAAATAAATTAATCCTACTATAAAAGTAATGAACATTGAAGAATTAAGAACAAAAATAGATAAAATTGACACAGATATTTTGAATCTTTTGAATCAAAGAATGGATATTGTTCATGAAATAGGTTTAATTAAGTCTGCATCAAATGAAAGTGTTTATAGGCCTGAAAGAGAGAAAGAAATAATTGATAGGTTAAATACTCTTTCTGAAGGTAAGTTAAACGTTGAATCTATTAAGGCAATTTTTCAAGAGGTTTTTGCTGCAGCAAGAAACATTGAGCTGCCGGAGAGAATATCTTATTTAGGGCCTGAGGGTAGCTTTACTCATCAAGCAGCAGAAAATAATTTTGGGTCACAAGCAAAGTATTTACCCATAAACTCTATTAAGTCGGTTTTTAATTCAGTAGAATCAAAGAAAACAAAATACGCAATAATTCCATTGGAAAATAACCAAGAAGGAATTGTCCAAGAGACTGTTGACTTACTTGGTGTTAGTAACTTAAAAATAATTTCTGAGCTACCAATGTCTATAAGTTTTTCTTTCGCAACGAGAGCTAAAGACATTAATAAAATAAAAAAAATATACTCAAAGGATATAGCCTTTAAACAGTGTAAGGATTTTATTGAAAATTACTTCTCAGATGAGGTAAAGTGTATACCGGTTAATAGTACAAGCGCCGCAGTTAAATACGCAGATAATCAAGAAGAATCTGCTGCAATTTGTTCTAGATTTGCCGCTGTACAGAGAGGTGTTCCTATCCTTTATGATAAAATTGAAGACTCCAAGGATAACCACACCAGGTTTATAGTACTGTCTTTATCAGAAAATCTAGTAAAGTCAAAAAACGATAAGACCTCGATACTTGTAAATTTATCAGACGGCCATGGTGTTTTGGCTGAGTTTTTACAAGAGTTTCACGACGCAAAAATAAATCTTACTAAACTTGAGAGTAGGCCAGCAAAAAAAGGAACCGACTTTAAATATGTTTTTTATATTGATTTTGAGGGTCACTTTTTGAATAGTAATTTTCAAATTATCTTGAAAAGATACGAAGAGAACATAAAGCTTTTAGGTAGTTACCCTAGAATGATTTAGTGGTTTTCTGGCGCCTCATATTTTTTCCATTTAGAAATTACACTTTGTATATCTTCTGGTAAATCAGTTTCAAAATATACTTTCTTTTTTGTTTTTGGGTGTACGAAACCTAAGCTTTTAGCGTGAAGAGCCTGTCTGTTAATTAATTTAAAACTGTTTTCAACAAATCTCTTATAGTTAGAGAATCGATTGCCCTTAACTATTGCGTTCCCACCATATGTTTTATCACAAAAAATAGGATGACCTAAATGTTTCATATGTGCTCTTATTTGATGTGTTCTGCCAGTTTCTAATTCACACTCAATTAAAGACAGGTAATGAATGTTTTCTAAAACCCTGTAATGTGTAATAGCTTTTTTTCCTAATGTGTTTTCAGGGTAACCCTCGACAATTCTTCTGTCTTTTAAAGATCTTCTTAAGTTAACACTTATAGTCCCCTCTGTTTCTTTTGGGTTTCCCCAAATGAGTGCTTGATATTTTCTTTCTATGCTGTGGTCTTTAAATTGAATCGCTAGAGAATCCATTGCGTTGTTTGTTTTCGCTATAACTAAAAGCCCTGAAGTTTCCTTATCAATTCTATGAACCAACCCTGGTCTTCCATCATTTCCTTCCATCTCAGGTAAGTTTTTAAAATGATACATAAGAGCATTTACTAGTGTTCCTTGCCAATTTTCATGAGCAGGGTGTACAACCATTCCTGCCGGTTTATTAACTATTAACAGTTCTTCATCTTCATATAAGATGTCTATATCAATGTTCTCAGGTTTAATTTCAGTTGGCTTTATGGCCTTTAAAATTTCTACTTCAATAGAATCACCAACTTTTACCTTATAACTTGGCTTAACTTTATTTTTATTAACTAAAACCTGACCAAGTTTAATACCTTCTTGAATTTTGTTTCTTGTAACATTAGGTATTCTATCAAATAAGAAAAGATCTAGCCTTATAGCGGTTTGTTTTTCCTCTATTTTAATGGTTGATCTTTCAAAAAATTTATTGCTATTTTCTTTCATTTTTTTTTGCCAATTCCCAGTATTCATCCATCTCTGAAAGAGACATTTTATTTAGATCTTTACCTTTTTCTAATATACTTTTTTCCATAGAACTAAATCTTTTAATAAACTTAACATTTGTCTTTTCAAGAGATTTCTCTGGGTCAATACCTATAAACCTTGCAAAGTTAATAACTGAGAAGAGAAGATCTCCTATCTCATTTTCTATCTTATCATTATTTTGTTTTTTCTGGACTTCTTTTTTTAGTTCTTTTAGCTCTTCATCAACTTTACTTAACACCTGCTCTTTTTTTTCCCAGTCAAAACCAACGGTTTTAACTTTTTCTTGAATCCTCATAGCCTTTACTAAAGGTGGGAGTTTCCTAGATACATTCGAGAGTGTTTCTTTAGATTTTCTTTTTCTCTTTTTGATTTTTTCCCAGTTAGCTTCAACTTCTTCTGAAGTGTCTGCTTTTAAGTTTCCATAAATATGTGGATGCCTTTCTTTTAATTTGTCAATTAATTTTTCAATAATGGTGTTAATTGAAAAAAGATTTTTTTCCTCTCCTAGTTTTGCATAAAAAAGAATATGTAATAATAAATCGCCCGCCTCCTCTTCAATGTTTTTTGGGTCTTGATTTATTATGGCTTCAGAAAGCTCATACACCTCTTCAATTGTTAAGCTCCTTAATGACTGGAAAGTTTGATTTTTGTCCCATGGACACTTTTCTCTTAGCACAGAAACAACTGATTTTAATTCATTAAATTTATTTTTAGACATTAGGTGTAAAAGAAATATTTATATTAATTAAAGATAAGAAACTGATTTCATAACTTTGTAATAATGACAGAAACTATAATAGCAATTGTTCTTGTTGGGTTTTTCTTTTTAGCTCTTTCTTTAAGACTTATTTTAATTAAAGGAGGAGAGTTTAAAGGTACGTGTGCGTCCCAGAATCCATATCTCAACCCTAAGGGGGAGGAATGTGGTTATTGTGGTAAAACCGTTACCCCTGGCACAGACTGTAAAAAAGGTTAAAATGACATTAATAAAATCTATCTCTGGGATTAGAGGGACATTAGAGAATATCCCAGGAGAGTCTTTATCAGACTATGACATCAAACAATTTACTTTAGCATATCATCAGGAGATAATATCAAAATATAACAATCAGGTGGTTGTAATTGGAAGAGACGCAAGGAAATCAGGTAAACGAATAGCTAAAATTGTTTCAGATATTTTAATTAATGAAGGTTGTGACATAATTAACATAGGTCTTGTAACCACACCTACTCTTGGTGTTTTTACAAACAAAATGAAAGCTTCAGGTGGAATTATGATATCGGCCAGCCATAACGATGAAAAATGGAACGCTTTAAAACTTTTAAATAACAATGGCGAATTTCTCTCTCCAGAAAATGTTGCATTGATCATTAAAGATGTTGAGCGAACCTCAAACCCCTCCTCCAAAGGTAAAATAACTCAATACAATGAAGCTTTGAAAGATCATATAGAGTTAGTGCTTTCACAAAAAGAAGTGTCTAAAGATAAAATTTCATCAAAGTCATTTTCTGTTGCTGTAGATGGTATTAACTCTGTAGGTGGCATTGCTATCCCTGAGTTCTTGAACAGGTTAGGGATTAAAAAGATTAAAAAAATTAATTGTGTTCCTGATGGAGAGTTTGCACACAACCCTGAGCCTCTTCCTGAGAATCTGACTGAGATATGTGATGTTATTAAAAAAGGAAGTTTTGATATGGGGATTGTTGTTGACCCGGATGCCGATAGGCTATGTTTGATAGATGAGAAGGGAGAGCCTTTTGGTGAGGAATACACATTAGTTGCAGCAGCAGAACACATAATATCAAAAATAAGTAAACCTATAACTTGCTCTAACATGTCTTCTTCCTTAGCTCTAAAAAAAATTACTGATCGGTACATGGGAGAATATTTTTCCTCTCCTGTAGGAGAGATTAATGTTGTTGAGAAGATGAAAGAAAAAAGCGCAGATATTGGTGGTGAAGGTAATGGTGGCGTTATTTTTCCTTCAACACATTATGGTAGAGACTCCTTAATAGGTATTGGTTTAATCTTAACTTTACTCTCCGAAAGAGACATATCTTTATCTCAACTAAAAAAATCACTTCCTGTTTATTTTATATACAAAACGAAAACAACATTTAATAAAAGTCTTGATAAAGTTATTTCTTTCTTTTCCAAGGAATATTCAAATTTTGATATTGATTTGAGAGATGGTATAAGAATAGATTTTTCTAATTCATGGACACATATAAGAAAATCAAATACTGAGCCGGTTGTGAGAATTTATTCAGAAGCAGAAACTCTTCAAAAAGCTAGAGAACTCTCTAACAAAATTATTTCTAAATTACAGGTATTATGAATGTTTACTTTGATAATGCAGCTACTACTCCTATATCTAAAAAAGTACTAGATAAGATGATTCCTTTTATGGAAGACGGGTTTGGCAACCCTTCTTCTATTCATAAAAGAGGAAGAGAGATAAAATCTGTGATTGAAAAGTCTAGGTCAAAAGTTGCTGATATTCTTTCTTGTGAACCTGGAGAAATATTTTTTACCTCAGGCGGCACTGAGGCTGATAATATGTTCATAATTAATACTGTATTAGAAAAAAAAATTGACACAATTATTACATCTAAAATTGAACATCATGCTGTTCTACATTGTTGTGATTATTTAAATAAGATACATAATACAAATATTAAATACGTTTCAATAAATGAGAGAGGAGAAGTAGATTTAGAAGGCCTTGAAAAAATTATTTCTAATAACAAAAACTCACTTGTATCCCTAATGCATGGGAACAATGAAATTGGAAATATTAATGATTTAAAAAACATTTCGAAAGTTTGCGAAAAAAATAATGTGATTTTTCATTCTGATACAGTTCAAACGGTTGGACATTACCCTATAAATCTAAATGAAATAAACATTCACGGAATAGTTGGTTCTGCACATAAGTTTCATGGTCCAAAAGGAATAGGTTTTCTTTATTTAAATAATAAGCATAAGATTTCTCCTTTTATTCACGGAGGCGCTCAGGAAAGAAATATGAGGGGAGGCACAGAAAATGTTTATGGAATCGTGGGTTTATCTGAAGCTTTAACTTTAGCGTTCGAAAATATGAACCCTCATAAGAATCAAATTACAGCGTTAAAGAGTTACATGATAGAGTCTCTACAGCAAAAAGTAAAAGGAGTAAAGTTTAATGGATTGTCTTCAGACCCTGACAAAAGCTTATATACTGTTTTGAATGTAAGTATTCCAAATGTTGATGACCAGCAAATGTTTTTATTTAATTTAGACATTAATAATATTGCGGCTTCTGCAGGAAGTGCCTGCTCAAGCGGTTCAGATTCAGGATCTCATGTTTTAAAAGAAATCAAAACTGAAGAAGGATTTGTTAATGTTCGATTTTCATTTAACAAGTATAATTCCGCTGAAGAAGTTGACTATGTTGTTAATAAAATTGTAGAGATTGCCAATCTTTAAAAAGGATGTGCCAACCAAATAAAAAACCCATATATAGCATATCTTATAAATCTTGCAAGAGAATAAATTAGATATTTTCTGCTATCAAATCCAACGGCTCCAACGACTGCACATGTTGCAGAAAATGGTAGGGGAGTTATTGCCGCAACTACAATAAATAACCAACCAAAAGTACTTATTTTTCTTTCGTATTTACCAATTACATTTTTCTTCATGAAATCATATAACCATGTATTGTGCAGGTATTTTCCAAAATTAAAAGCAACAATACCGGCTGCATAAGAAAGTACTGAAAAAAACAGCACGTAAAAAAAATAAGATGTTATAGGTTTTGATGTTATAGCCCATATCATGAAGAGTTCTGGTGGAATTAAACCCAATATTAACTCTGACATGAAAAAAAGCAGGAAAACAAATACTGAAGGTAGATCTAATGAAACCTGATCTTTCAGTGTAGAAAGATCCAGATAGCTAAATGTTATTTTATAAAAAGCTATTGCAAAGGCAAAGAAAAGCATACCTTTCAAAAAGTTTTTTAACAAAAAGATTAGTCTAACCTTATCTCTCTTTAACATTTTAACTTCGTTTAGCTTTAAAATTAATAATATAAACTAATTATATATATTTTTGTTGCATGAATAAAAAAATGTCACTTTCTGCAAATTCTTTATTAAAAAAATATGGATCAAAAACAGTTGTTGATAATGTTTCTGTTGAAGTAAAGCAAGGAGAAATTGTAGGTTTACTGGGTCCAAATGGGGCTGGAAAAACCACAACTTTTTATTCAATTGTAGGTCTTATTAAACCTGATTTAGGTAAGGTTTTTATAGGCGAAGAAAACATCACGAAATTACCTATGTACCAGAGAGCTAGAAAGGGTGTTGGGTATTTAGCACAGGAGGCTTCTATTTTTAGAAATTTATCTGTTAGAGACAATATTTTAGCTGTACTTGAAGGAACAGAGCTTAGTAAAGAAGAGCAACTAACAAGGACTGATAAGCTTTTGTCGGAGTTTAGCTTAGAGGATGTTCAAGATAGCATGGGAATAGTTCTTTCTGGAGGAGAGAGAAGAAGAACAGAAATAGCCAGGGCTTTGGCAACCGAACCAAAATTTATTTTGCTTGACGAGCCTTTCGCTGGAGTTGATCCAATTGCTGTCGAAGAAATTCAGTCAATAGTTTATTCCCTAAAAAAGAAAAATATTGGGATATTAATTACAGATCATAATGTTGATGAGACACTATCAATTACAGACAGGTCATATCTGATGTTTGAGGGAAAGTTACTTAAGTCAGGAACCTCAGAAGAACTTGCCTCAGACGAGCAAGTAAGGAAACTATATTTAGGTCAGAGGTTTGAGCTTAAAAGAAAGTTGTAGCAATGGGCATAGTAACTTCTTTTGCTCGTTTTTTTTTAAAATTTAGGGAGAAATACATCTCAAATTTTATAAAAAACACATCAGAAGATCAAAAACAGATTTTTTATTCGCTTATAAATAAAGGAAGAAATACTTATTACGGAGAGAAATATAAATTTGATTTTATAAAATCTTATGAAGATTACTCTTCAAAAGTTCCTGTTGTTGATTACGAAGATTTTTTTATCCAAATAAAAAAAGTTTTAGATGGAGATAAAAACACCATATGGCCTGATCAAATTAAATGGTTTGCAAAGTCATCGGGCACCACAAATGATGTGAGTAAGTTTATACCCGTTTCTCAAGATTCATTAGACCTTAATCATATGAAAGCAGGAAGAGATTTGCTTTCGGTTTATTTAAGGAATAACAAAAAATCAAAATTATTTGATGGATTAGCATTAGCGCTTGGTGGAAGTAAGCAGATAACCCCATTTGATGAAAAGAAAAAAATTTTCACTGGAGACATATCTGCAATTTTATTAAAAAATCTTCCTACTTGGGCATCTTATCTAAGAACCCCAAAAATGGATGTGGCTTTAATGCCAGAATGGGAAAATAAAATTAAATTGATGGCTGAGGCTACCTCAAAACAAAATATTACAAATTTATCAGGCGTTCCTACATGGACTATAGTTTTAATAAAGGAAGTATTAAAGATTACAGGTAAAAAAAACATACTAGAGGTATGGCCTAACCTTGAACTTTTTATTCATGGAGCGGTTTCTTTTGTGCCTTACAAAAATTTATTTCAAGATTTAATTCCAAGTAAAGCGATGAATTATCTTGAGACCTATAATGCTTCTGAAGGGTTTTTTGCTTTCCAGGATGACCCTGACTCTAGCGCAATGTTGCTCCTCACAAACCATGGCGTTTTCTATGAATTCGAAGAAACTAAGTCTAGGAAGATAACTGATATTTCAGGGATTGAGATTGATAAGGATTATGCACTTATCATCTCTACTTTTTCGGGTTTATGGAGATATAGAATTGGTGATACAATTAAATTTGTTTCCTTAAATCCATATAAAATTTTAATAACCGGGAGAACTAAACATTATATTAATGCATTTGGTGAAGAAGTAATTGTAGAAAACACAGACAAGGCGTTATCAAAAACATGTCAAAAACTTTCTCTATCATTTTATAATTATTCAGCTGCACCAATTTTTATAACTGGAGAGAAAAGAGGTGCCCACGAGTGGATTATTGAATTTATAAAAGAGCCAAAAAATAAAGACTCTTTTGTAACACTTTTAGATAAAGAGTTGAGAAAAGTAAATTCAGATTATGATGCTAAAAGATATAAAGACATTGCTATTAAAAAGCCAACGGTTCATTTTGTAGGTGAGGGCTTTTTTGATTATTGGCTTAAAACAAAGAAAAAACTAGGAGGACAAAATAAAGTTCCTAGACTAGCTAACAACAGAAAATACTTAGATAGTATGCTAGAACATATTAGTCTTTTTCAATAAAATCAAAAGAAGACAAAATTTTAGGTTTTCCATCTATTACTGCTATGTTATGTTCAAAATGGGCTGAGGGTTTTCTGTCTTTAGTGATTACTGTCCATCCATCACTTCCTTGTTCTACCTCTTTCCCCCCAAGGTTAATCATTGGCTCTATAGCAACAACTAAACCATTTTGGATTTTAGGTCCTGTATTTTCAGTTCCGAAGTTTGGTATGTCTGGTTCTTCGTGCAGGCTTTTTCCTAATCCGTGCCCAACAAGCTCTCTGACAACACCATACCCATGACTCTCTGTGAATTGTTGTATTTCAGCACTCACATCTCCAATCCTATTTCCAACTTTTAATTTTTTAATTCCCTTGTAAAGAGATTCCTTAGTTACCTCCAGTAGTTTTTTTATATCTTCTTTTACCTCCCCAACAGTAAAGGTGTAGGCGTGATCACCGTAATATTCATTCATTAGCACCCCACAATCAATAGAAATAATGTCTCCACTTTGTAAGGGTTTATTTCCAGGGATACCATGTACTACTTCTTCATTAATTGATATACATAATGAATTAGGAAAACCATACATTCCAAGAAAACCAGGCTCTCCTCCATGATCTCTTATAAAAGTCTCAGCAATTTTATCTAAATCTATAGGTAATGTTCCTGGGAGAATATATTTTTTGAGTTCGCCTAGAGTTTTAGACACCATTAGAGCGCTTTCTTTTATAAGCTCGATTTCTTCTAATTTTTTATAGATAATCATTAGTTATCCAATCATCTTTTTGGGATCTACCCATTTTTTGAAGTCTTTTTCAGAAACTAGTTTTAGTTTAAGTGCAGCTTCCTTTAGAGTCAGACCTTCTTCATGAGCTTTTTTTGCAATTTTTGCAGCGCTATCATAACCTATATGGGTGTTTAGCGCAGTAACTAACATTAAGGATTTATCAAGTTTATCTTTAATCACGGTTTCATTTGCCTTTATTCCCACTACACAGTTTATATTAAAAGAGGAAGCAACATCTCCAAGTAATCTTGCAGAATTCAAAACGTTATGTGCAATCATTGGTTTAAAAACATTGAGTTCAAAGTGACCGCTCATTCCCCCGATTGAAACAGCTACATCATTTCCAATGACCTGTGAACAAACCATTGTTGCTGCCTCACATTGTGTAGGATTAACCTTTCCGGGCATAATTGATGAACCAGGCTCATTAGCTGGTAATATAATTTCACCAATTCCGCTTCTTGGTCCTGATGATAACATTCTAATGTCATTTGCTATTTTCATGAAGGATACAGCACACCCTTTTAAGGCCGCAGAAGCTTTTACCATTGCGTCGTTAGCAGCAAGAGCTTCAAATTTATTTTTTGCAGATTTAAATTTATATCCTGTAATGTCAGAAATTTTTTCGGCAACCATTTTAGAATATCCTTTGGGAGTATTAAGACCTGTTCCTACGGCAGTTCCTCCTAAGGCTAACTCAGAAAGATGAGCCAGAGACTCTTTCATTGTTTTAATTGAATTTTCAAGTTGGGTATAATATCCACTGAATTCCATTCCAAGAGTAAGTGGAGTTGCGTCCATAAAATGTGTTCGTCCTATTTTTACTATATTACTAAACTCTTTGGATTTGTTATTTATTTCTTTTGCTAAGTTTTCGATACAAGGGATAGTGTAACTTTTTATTAGATGATATGCAGACATATTCATAGCTGTTGGAAAAGTGTCGTTAGATGATTGAGACTTATTCACATCATCATTAGGATGAATTTTTTTCTCTTTATCTGTCAGCTTACCACCCATTACTACATGGGCTCTATTTGCTATCACCTCATTAACATTCATATTAGATTGTGTTCCCGATCCAGTTTGCCATACCGATAAAGGAAAGTGGTCCATAAGCTTACCATCTATAATTTCTCCACATACACCAACAATAACTTCCATTTTCTTCTTATCTAATACACCAAGCTCATAATTTGTTTCTGCCGCAGCCATTTTAAGAACAGCAAAACTTTCAATGATTTCCCAAGGCATCTTTTCATAACCAATGTCAAAATTTTGAAGAGATCTTTGTGTTTGAGCACCCCAATATTTACTTGAATCAACCTGAATGTTTCCAATAGAATCTTTTTCTGTTCTTTTACTCATAGCAGTAAAATTAACCATAAAAATTTTTAAACCTTTATCATTAATAAGGTCTTTACTGTTTTTTAAAAAATATTTAGTTTATTTGCAGTTTGGAATTAATCTAAATAAGAAATTATGAAAAAATTATTGTTAGGTCTTTTGATGTTTGTTGCGTCTTGTTCATCTAGAAAAGAATCAACCCAAGAAGTTAATTTATATAGTCAAAGACACTATCCTGTTGATGAGTTACAATATAAAAACTTTGAAGAAATTACAGGAATTAAGGTTAATGTCGTAAAGGCAAACGCTGATGAGCTTATAGAAAGACTAAAAAACGAAGGTAAAAGCTCACCTGCAGATTTATTTATCACTGTTGATGCAGGAAAGTTATATAAAGCTAGAGAATCAGATCTTTTACAAAAAGTTTCGACCGAAGTTATTAATGAAAATGTTAATCAAGAACTTATGGACCCAGACGGTTACTGGACACCAATCACCTACAGAGCTCGAATTCTTGTTTATAGTAAAGAAAGAGTTCAAAAGTCTGAACTAAGTACTTACGAAGACTTAATTAACCAAAAATGGAAAAATAAATTATTAGCTAGATCCTCTTCTAATGCATATAACCAAGCCCTAATGTCTTCTCTAGTTGCAAACTTGGGACCGGAAAGTGCAGCAAGTTGGTCTGAAGGAGTGGTTTCTAATTTTGCAAGAGATCCTAAGGGCAGTGACAGAGATCAGGTAAGAGCTATTGCTGCTGGTCAAGGAGATGTTGCGATTGTGAACTCATATTACATAGGAATACTACTTTCGTCAGAAAAAGAACAAGACGTAATGGCAGGCAATTCAGTTGAGGTTTTTTTTCCTAACCAAGGGGACAACGATAGAGGAAGTCATATCAATGTTTCTGCTATAGGTTTAACAAAAAACTCACCAAATAGAGAGAATGCGATTAGATTAATTGAATACTTGACAAGTATTGAAGCTCAGAAAGTTTATGTAAATAATAGCTACGAATATCCAGTAAACGTTAAAGTAGAACCAGCTCAAATTGTAAAAAATTGGGGAGAATTTAAGGTTGATAGGCTTAATTTAAATAAGCTTGGAGAGTATAGAGAGGAAGCTATTAAAATATTTGACTCGACAGGTTGGAAGTAAAAAACAGCAGATTTATTATTGAAAACAAGAGGTGGGTTTTTTCAAGCCTTTTGTTCTCTGTTTTAATTTTATTACCGGTCTTAGTTCTCTTGTTAAACTTTTTTAATGGAGACCAGACTACTTTAAATTATTTGTTCGGCACCGTTCTGTTTGACTATAGTTTTAATACACTATATCTAATATTATTAACGTCTTTTACCTCTTTTGTTCTGGGTGTTTTCCCTGCATGGATTATCAGTAATTATGATTTTGTTGGAAGAAAGTTTTTTGATATAGCATTATATCTCCCATTAGCTATACCATCATATATTATGGCTTTTACTTATATTGATGTCTTAAACTTTACAGGGCCTTTCCAGTCTTTCCTTAGAAGCTATGCTTTCTTACCTTCAGATTTATTTAATATTGATTATCTGCAAATTGAGACTTTAGGAATATTGATGGGCTTGTCTCTCTATCCTTATGTTTATACCGCGTCAAGAGTTTCATTTAGTTTAATTGGTTCTAACTACATTAACGTATCAAAAAACTTGGGCCTTTCTAGTGCGCAAACTTTTTTCAAAGTGATTTTACCTTTATCAAAACCAGCAATAATATCTGGATTGTTTTTGGTAATTATGGAAGTTCTAAACGAGTATGGAGCTGTAAAATATTTTGGAGTTAACACTTACACGTCTGGTATTTTCAGATCTTGGTTTTCTTTAGGTGATATAAATGGTGCAATACAGTTAGCATGTATATTGATAATCTTTGTTCTCTTATTGTTTTATATAGAAAAAAAATCAATTAAAAACTCTCAGTTTTATTACTCTAAAAACTCTGATGTATTTAGCGGAAAGCTAAAGCGGTCAAATAAGAATATTTTATTTTTTTTAATATGCCTAATCCCTTTCCTTTTAGGATTTATTATTCCTGTAATCTCAATAACCAATAATGTATTTAATAATTTTCATGAGACTAACTTTACTAAGTTATTTGAACTAACAAGAAACTCAATATTTGTATCTTCTTTATCAGCGGTTATTATAATAATTATAGCCTTGTTTTTTCTATTTGTAAATAGAATATCAAAGATTAAATCACTTTCATTTATAAACAATTTAATATCTCTTGGTTATGCATTACCTGGTGCAGTTATTGGTCTTGGTTTAATCTTGTTGTTTAGTTCTTATTCTTTAATTGGAACTTTCTATGTTCTTTTCTATGCGTACATTATTAGATTTCTTGCAGTAGGTAAATCACCTATTAAATCAAGTATTGAAAAGCAACCTGAAAGTTTTGATGATACTGGTAAAAACTTAGGGTTAGGTCCCTTCAAGCTTTTAAGACAAATTCATCTTCCTGTAAATAAGTACGCACTGGTTAGTGCTTTTATTTTGGTGTTTATTGATGTTATGAAAGAACTACCAATCACTTTAATTTTAAGGCCGTTTAACTTTGATACATTAGCGACTCAAACCTACGAGTTTGCTGTTGAAGAAATGCTTCCTTTGTCTAGCATTTATTCTCTTATAATTATAGTATTGTCAAGCGTGATGTTATTAATTTTGAAAAAATTTGTTGACAAACAATTAAATGTATCTTGAAGTAAAAAACTTAGCTAAATTTTATAATAGTAGTTTTCCTATTATAAAAGATCTGACTTTCTCAGTAAAGAAAGGAGAGTTGATTTCCTTTTTGGGAGAAAGCGGTTCAGGAAAAACCACCTTTTTAAAGTGCCTTGCTGGACTTGAAGGGGTAAATAGCGGTTCTATATCTTTAAATTCTAATTTTTTAAATAATGAACAAATATTTGTTAAGCCTCAAAAAAGAAAAATTGGTTTTGTTTTTCAGGACTATCCTTTATTTCCTCACTTAAATATATTAGATAATATCATCTTTAACCTTGAAAGAAAATATCATTCTAAGCTCGATTATATTTTAAAATTAACAGGATTACAGTTTTTGGTTGATAGGTTTCCTCATGAAATATCAGGTGGTGAGCAACAAAGAGCTTGTATAGCTCGTGCATTAATTCGTGAACCCGAACTATTACTGCTTGATGAGCCTTTCAGTAACTTAGACTCTACAATTAAAGAGTCTATGAAAGAAGAAATTTTTAAAATAGTAAAAGAAACCAATACTACCACAATCCTAGTCACACATGATATTAATGATGCTTTAAATATATCTGATAAAATTTTAATTTTTAAGGCAGGGATACTTCAGCAGTATGATGACCCTGTAAAAATGTACTGTGAGCCTGCTAATTGTTATTGTGCTGAAGTTCTAGGGGATATGAATAAACTATTTCACAAAAACGAAACATATTACATAAGACCAGAAAAAGTTAACATTTCCAATAAAAAATCAAATTATCAGGTTAAAGTTGAAAAATGTTTTTTTCAAGGAAAAGAATATAAAGTTAAGGGAAGGATTAACAATGAAACTTGGCATTTTTTTTCCTCAGAAAAAATTGACAAAGATTCAAGTGTTTATGTCGATTTTCCAGAAAAAGATCTGATTTATTTTGATCCTGTCTGTAAAAACTTTTTTAAATAATTATTGATTTAAATTTTAATTTGAAATGTTAAATAAAAGTTTCTTGGTGGCGATGGAATTATGCCTGGTCCTGGATAACCTGTTGCTCTTCTGGTAAAATAGTATGTATTTGTTAAATTATTTATACCCGCTTCAAATTTAAATTTTCTTATTAGGTACGACATACTCGCATCAAGTAATTGGTATTGAGGAATTTCACCTATTATGCCGCTTATGTTACCTTCAGTTGCATTTGATGAGTCAGTAAATTGTTTAGATATAAAGCTATACTGAATATTAAAAATAAAATTACTAAACCCAAACTTTATACCTGTTTTTAAATTTAGATTTGGAACGAACTCTACCTTTTTGCCTACGACGCCACTTACATAAGAACTTGTATATTTTGAGTCAATTATTGCTGTATTTATAAAATAGTTTAGACTCATATTATCATTTTTAATTAATAAATTATTTATATCAAAATCAATGTTTGACTCAAGGCCATAAATAGATGCATTCCCAATGTTTCCTCTTTCACTTTTTACGCTTCCATCTTTAAATGCTTTTTGTCTAAAGCCTATTCTATTATTATAAATCAGATTAAATAGTGTGAAATCTAGTAAAATAAGGTCTTTAATCTCACCCCTTAAACCCAAATCTACTGTAATGCCTTTTTCATCAGATATATTAGGGTTGATTGCATATGAAGGATTAATAATGCTTATATCAGCAAAAGTTACAGATCTATAATTTTGAGATATATTTGAATACCATTCTATGTCTTTTGATGGTTTATAGCTTAGACCCAACCCAAATAAGAAAAATGATCTTCTGCTATTTTGTTTTTCATATGTTGTATTATTATAAATAACATTTCCGGCGGCATCTAAATTAATCTGTTTAAAATACCCATCACTTCTTGTTAAAATGTTTTCATATCTTAAACCTGGAGTTAAGGATACTTTATCTGTTATATAAATTATGTTTTCTCCAAATAATGCTATGTTTTTATTTGGGTATATGTAGTTGGATTGATTTGTATAATTTGGAAATTGATCTAAGTAAAACTCAAAATTAGCATCACCTAAATTTGATCCAGGACCTTGTTTGCTTGTTGATTTTGACCTGTAATATTTTCCACCAACAACAAATACATTCTTTAAGTTAAAGAAACTATAATTATTTAAAAATTTAACTTCAACGCCATGATTATTAAACTCTCCTTTAATAAGATCTCTTTCTGTAAAAGGATCAACCTGGTCAACTCTATTACTTCTAAACCCAATGCTATTCCTTTCTGCATCAAGCCCAAAAAAATTAATTAATAAGTTTGATTTGCTACTAAATTTATGTTTGATTTTTAAATTAAAGAGAAACCAATCTAACCCAAACCAATTTCTTGATCTATTGCTTTGAAGAGGAGCGTTTAAAAACATTTTATCAGATAGGCCTCCAGCCTGTTGAGCCAAATAATTTAAATATGAGATTTCACCTGTAATTTTAGTTCTTCTGTTAACCTCATAGCCTATGTGGATATAAAAGTTATTTGATTTAAATTCAGAATTATCTCTAAAGCCATCTCCTTTTTTGTAATTATAATACGTATAGTAACTAAGTTTTTTAACTCGTCCACTTAAACTAGAAAATGTTGTATATAGATTATTACTTCCAGCTGTATTTCTAGTAATAAATTCTATTTTTTTATTTGATGGTTCTTTCATGATAAAATTTATTAGGCCACCAAATTGTGTTCCGTATTGAAGTGACGCGGCCCCTCTTACTATCTGTATTTCCTGAATTGCTTCAGAGGGTGGGGTATAATAACTCTCTGGATAACCTAGTACATCTGCACTTATATCATATTCATTTTGCCTTGTGTTAAAGTTTGAGGTCCTGTTTGGATCCAATCCTCTTCCACCTATATGAAGCTGAATTCCTGCATCATCATTTTGATAAATATTTAAACCAGAGATTTGATTATAAATTTGTCTTGCATTGTTAGATGCTAAATTTGCCATTGATTGATCAACTAAAATAACTTCTGATTTTTTCCCTGCAAAAATTGAAGTGCCTTCTACGTCTTTAAGTCTTTTTAATTGAAACTCTCTTATTTTATACCCTTTGATTAAAACCTCTGAAAGAATTTTAGTTTGTTTATCAAAAATTATATTAACCTCCGTTTCATTGTTAATTTCGGTTTCTTTCTGAATAAATTGTGAGCCTACTAGTAGGAAAATTATATTTATTTTCTTTTTTTCAGTGAAGAACTCGTAATATCCCTTTTCATCTGGTGTTGTTAAAAATTTATTATTGCCATCGTAAATAAAAACATCATTAGTTGAGAAGCCCTCATCATTTAGTTGAACTGTTCCATATACTTTATTTTGAGCTTTAGTTATATATGCCCCTGATAATAATAACAATAATAAAAGATTAAATGCCTTTAATTTCATCTTGTAGTGGTAGTATCCAAGTTTTGTTATTGATTGATTCTTTTTCGTTATACAGATTTACTTTTGGGTCAATAAATCTTTGGCTAGCTCTACCGTTTAAGGCAACAAAGCTATCTGCATATACTTCTATCCTATTATTTTCGCCAGAATAAATATCGCCTAAATGATGAGCAAATTCAAGGATAAAATCCGGTTGAAAGCTCATTTGTTTTAGTTGAAATGGTGTAAGAAATTTTGAGCTATCAACCATAAAGCTTGAGCCGTCATTTGGGTTTTTAATTTTAAAGTTTGTATATCCCACTTTTTCAATTAACATAACTCTCCAAGAAAAACGATAGCCTTGTTCGTGCCAAAAGAGTTCACCAGGGTAAGCTAGATATCTAAATGGGATAATTGTCTGTAAAAAGAAGAAAATAATTAATAAAGGAACTATTATATTTTGGCCAACAATATTTAGTTGATCACTTTGTTTTAATTTTTGATTTTTAAAATACAAACCTAAATTTTTTAATATTGTTTTTATGATATTTAAAACTTTCTTATGAACGCCTGAACTAAAAAATATCGTGGAGCAAAATATCATAATATGAGGAAACATACCTATTGGAAATAAGACTAAAGTGAAAACATGAAAAAATACGACAAGTACAAAGGCAATTAGCCTTGTTCTTGAATATATTAATAAAAAAGGGATGCTTAAATCATATATCATTCCTCCCCAACTCATCAGATAATGAACCCAGTTTTTTTGTAATAATACCTCTCCTATTATCGGTAAATCATATTTTGATGATAGCCAAATTTTTAATGGCATTGCCTCTAACAACCAATCTGAGTTTAGTTTAGCAAGCCCAGCATAAATGTATACTATACAAATTAGAAGTTTAATAGAATTAATTGTCCATTTTGGAACTAAAGAATAGCTTTTATTATTTAAGATATTATCAAGAGAAAAATAGGAGTTAAGAGGAAGGAATATTAGCAAGAAACTGAGTATGCTTATAAAATAATAATGATTAAGATATGTAGTTTTATCCATTAGCTCTATATAGGTAAAGCTCAAGAAAAATGTAATTATTGCGATCTTGTATTTATATCCTATGGTAATTAATAGAGAGCTTACGAAACATATGATAAATAATAAATATGTATACTCACCTATTGGTTTGATCCACTCAAACCCGTAATATGAAAAATGAAAATCAGGAAGTAAATACAGTTGTTCAATCCAGCCCTTGCTCCAGAATCTTATGATGCTAAAACACATAAGAAGACCAAAACCTATTCTGAAGAATGCAAGTGTAGATGAATGCGTATATTCTGATTTGTAGTTTTGTATTTTGTCAGATATACCGTTTTTAATCTCCGTCTGCATCCACATAATCAACATTAATGCTTAGAAGTTGTAACATGTCTACTTTTAATAGTACAACCACCTCCTGAATGGCATCATAAACCCTAAGAAATTTAGTGTTATTGTCATTAATTTGATTGTAGAAGTTTTCATCTAACTCAGAAAGCATTTGCTTAGCTGTATTAATTTTATCACTTATTCTATCTCCTAAGTTGTTTTCACCAGAAGCTTGATCAAGCTCAATAATTATTTTCTTCAAACTTGCTCCAGAATTTCCTGGATAAGGATACCCTGTTCCATATTCTAACCCTTCATAAAACTCAATTATTCTTCTTAAAGACTCCATTGCAAGCTTCTTGGAATTAATTTTAGAGTGGTAACACTCTATATTTTCAGGTATTGGTGTTGATGAGAAAACACCAGCTGGTATACCAAACTTATTTGCTCTAAATCCTTTTTCGAAGTAATATATAAAGTCATTTACCATCATATTCATTGATGATGTTGAGGTGTTATCAATTGAATTAACAAACTCTAATTTATTAGTTTCCCAATAACGCATTACATCTTCAGTATTAGTAATCATTTCATCTGTAATGTTAATTAGATAAGTTAAGTGATCATTACTACTTATTTTATTTAATATATCAGACTCTGGAGTAATTCCATATAAAAGGTAGTCAATAGTTGGAAGGCCTTGAGCCGCAAAGTTATTTGCGTTTGAAAGGTCATATTGTCCAGATGAGATATTGGAATTAACTCTAGCAGAATTAACAGGATAAATATTCACTTTTGAATTATAATATATTTCTTCAGCTTTCCCAAAATTAAAAATTTCAACTCCTTGCCAAGCAAGATATGTATCAAGGAATTGTATTCTTAAATCATCTAAAGTTGAGGCGCTAGGATTTTCTTTAAAAGAGTTAGTTTTGGATTTAAACTGGTCCAGTTCTCTTTTAAAAGTTTTGTGAGCAGGTATAATATTAAAATCATACCAGTTATTTAAAAGATTTGATCTATCATATGAAGGACCTAAGTCTTCTGTAATAGAATCGTTACAAGAAAATGATATAGAAACAATCAAAATAAGTGTTATGAATATTTTTTTCATATTGTGTTATTTAAAACAATTCTAAATTATACCGCAAAGTAAAAAAACCAGTGCCGAAAAACAACACTGGTTAGGATTTATTTTCACTACGTTTTTTCTATTAAACTATGTTTAGAATAATGATCTTAAAATCCAAATTTAGATTCAATGCTTCCAGCCATTGTTTCTAAGTCTGAAGTAGAAACACTCCAAAAATCATCTATGTCAGACAACATGGTATTGACTTCGCTATTACTGTAGTAAGGGGCTCCTGTATCAGGATTTCTAGTAAACTGAAGACTAAGGATAAAACCCCATCCTTCAGATAATGCATGGTGAGCATCAGCCCATTTTCCATCATTAATTTTAGCCGCTCCGCTTCTTAAGTAATCTGCTGCTTTTCTACCAATAATATGAGAAAGCTTAGTTTTAACTATTTCAGCTTGTTCATCTCTGACATCATAGGCGCCAGCTACTATTGCGGCTCTTCCATGCTTAAACGCATCATATATTTCTTGAGCAATTCCTGGAAGGCTAGAGCCGTCAACTTTTTTTAGATATTTACTTACTAAAACATCCTGACCCTCAATGCTTGAGTTAGATATGTCTGTATCAAGTCCGTAAAGGTATCCGAAGCCCTCGTCCCAATAATGCTCCATCTGAGTATAGTTTTTGCCATCAACAAGAGTTCCTGCGTCATTATCTGCTTTATTTGTGCCTCCGTCTAATTTACCCGAAGATAAATACCCCCAAATAATTTGATCACAAACTAGTGCGCCCATTAGACCTTTTGTAAATAATTGATTTATTTCGTGGCCCTTAGCATTAATGATTACTGTTCTTCCTCCAGGATCAGTATAGGTGCCAGGAGTTCCGGCAGATGCATCATTAGCGACATTAGGAAAAACATTAGATGTTACGTCTGTTATTAAAGCATCAAATTGAGGCTTTACTGTTGAAGATGCTATCGAACTTGAAGCTGTTTTATTTCCTAACTTTTTACCAGATGCTGCAAGTCCAGGGTTACCAAAACCTGTTCCACTGTTAAACATCTCGTCCAATTCAGCAGCAGTCTTTGTAGGTGTATTAAGCCACACACTTAATTCTCCAGCCATTTCTAGTCTTGCTGACTGACCACTATATGAAACTGTAGTTTGTCCACCTCTTTCAAACGCATAAGTTTCGGGAGGTGTAACGGTTATAATAGGGTCTACTACTTCGTCTTCGCAGGCAAATAAAAATACCCCCAAAAACATAATTAACATTTGTTTAAAATTTTTCATTACGGTATAATTTTTAATTAATTTTTTGCAATTATATCCTCTATTTAGAATAATTCCAAATTAAGATGTTTTTTTTTGTATTTTAATTAATAAAGTTAGTTTGTGTCATAAATCAGTTTAGACACAGTCTAAATAGACTTTTGTAATAGATCACATTAGTAAAATTTCTTCATCATTTATTCTTTCGTCAGGAGATTTAGATTTACTTTTGAAAAAAAATTTTTGCTTTGATAGGTCTAATTAGTATAAATTTTAAAACCTCTCCTATTGAGATTAGGGAAAAATTTTATTTTCAGGATTCAGAGAAAATGAATTTTTTTAAGCTCTTATCTTCTGAATGTCCAGTTGAAGGATTAGTTGTATTGTCTACCTGTAATAGAACTGAGCTTTATTATGAATATGAAAATCATGTCGGAGAAGAAAATAAAATTTTCCATCTTATAATGAAGTGTTTGGTTAAATTCAAACAATATCCTGAAGGTCTCTCTCCATATGTTTCTACTAAAAGTGGTTCTTCTGATGTTTCAAAACATTTATTTAGACTGATATCTGGTCTTGAATCGATGATTATTGGCGAATTTCAGATTGTTGATCAGTTAAAAGATGCATTTTATTTTGCTAAAGAAAATAATGTTTTAGGTCCTATTTTAGAAAGAATGTTTCAGAAGTCTTTTGAAACTGGAAAATATGTGAGGTCTAATACAGAAATAGCAAAGGGTGCTGTGTCCGTAAGTTATGCTGCAGTTGAGATGATCTCAAAAAAATATAAACTAGAAAAAACCAAAATCCTATGTGTTGGAGCGGGAGAAACATCGCAACTTCTTGTAAAGCATCTACTTAAAAAGGAAGTTAAAGAAATTTTAATTACTAATAGAACTGAAGTAAAAGGTAAAAGATTCGCTGAAACATATGGTCTTGACACTATCCCTTATACTCAGATGTTAAATAAAATTAATGATGTTGATATAGTTGTATTTTCAACAGCTTC
>Ga0315330_10000183_pt1 | contig 34765 bp, 44 predicted proteins | sample M140m34915metaG_FD_203453 | JGI IMG/M metagenome (GOLD analysis project Ga0315330, IMG submission 203453) | Ammonia-oxidizing marine archaeal communities from Monterey Bay, California, United States - M1 40m 34915 | ecosystem: Environmental > Aquatic > Marine > Intertidal zone | place: USA...
CATAGAGGCAGTGACGAATGGAGTGCTGTCTGTCTGTTCAATTACCGCATGATATACTGTGGCGGTCACTAACTCCTTCAGGAATAGTGTCAAAAGTATAAGGTGTTTCATTTTTATTACAAATTTTGTGTTTATCAAGTATATAATACCTCCAGTAACCGTGTATAGCATCGGTACTTTTATATTCATCGGGTATACATTGTGGTGGTTGATTAAATTTACCAGTAGGTATGTTGGGAGGATATTTATTTAATACTTCTTTGCATTTAATTATCGTTAAATGATTTTTATTATAACGTGCAGTATACTCGTCACTTAAACCTAGCATGTGATTGTATAACCATCTATACTGATTTTTATTTTCACGACACCAAATACTTGATGGGTGATTTAAGTGTGCAGTTTTATAAGGCACGTCTTCGTTGCCATAATATCTGTGGGCCGTACAAAGCATTTGGGCAGACTCTAAGATCATTTTAACCTTATGCTTATCATAAACATAGCTTGCCGCTTTATAGGGATCTTTATGCAAATAAAATATATTCATTTATATCTTTTATTGTTTAATCTATTATAGTGTTTGTCTAATAAGAGGTTTGCCACCTCCTCTGAGATCATATTATCGTTGTATAATTGCCATATTAATTTACTCATAATTTCTAATACATTTAAATAATGGGTGCCTATAGCTTCCAGCATTAGTTCTCTGGAAATATGTGAATGTAGCTCTTTTGCCAATATAACTATCGATATTTTTAAGCATATCAGCCATATCTTTATAAGTAAAACCTTTACCGGGAGGACAACCGAATTTGTTACCGTCATCATCCATCATAAAGAACTTACCGAGAGTGCCTTCACGTTTGCCTTTGCCAATCTCATAGCCAACAATAGTTGCCTCAGTATCGGAAAAATCTTTAAACTTCATTAATCCATATGATCTACCGTGTTTATATATAGCGCTACCGTCACGTAGTATAGAGCCTTCGTAGCCTTTAGCTAGGAATTCGTCATGGTGCATATTCAATGCTTCCTCGTGTTTATGTACTTTATAAGCAGGTACATATTTAACGCAATCGCAATATATATCAGAGGCAACTAAATTATTCATTCGGGTTTTGTAATTATCATACAATACATTATCAAAGTAATCATAGCAATGAAATTGTACCATACCCGCCGCTTCAAACCTATCATTATCAGTTGGCTTTTGTTTTCTAACAAGAGATATAATTTTTTCAAAATCATGTTTTAACTCATGATTATATAACTCACCGTCTAGTATTACATCAGGTTGCTGATCAAAGAAAGGCTTAAGTGCCATTTCAATATGTTCAACATTCATAAATTGTTTATTGTTACGCGAGTATGCGCCGTCTTTTGTAAAGACACATCTTACGCCATCAAGTTTTGGTTGTATATAATACCCTTCAGTTTGTGTATAATCAACTCTGTCGATATCAAACTTGTGGGCTAACATTGGTTTTATCATAATCTCTTTTTTAAATTTTCAATTCTTTTCTTCATAAATGCAGCATGCTCATACTCTTCATCTTCTTCATATCTTTTCATCACTAGCTCAAGCTGGTTTATTTCTTCTAATATAATTTCTTTTTCGGAAGTAGCAAATTTTATTAATCCTTTATCTTCCTTTTGTCGCAAGACATCAGCTCCATAAGTAGCTGTTTCAGGGTTTAAAAATTCGTCGTATAAATCTTGTTTAATACGATCATATAATTCTTGGTACTCTTCTTCACTCATATTATCCATACTATTTCGTATTTAGTTTGCAATATTTTTTAATAATTCCATTAATTTATTACTATGGTATTCTAAATCTTGGCATTTACCTTTCATGAATCTAGTTTCACCTTTTTCAAAATCAGTATATTCTAAATCTTCCCAATACTTTTGAATAATTTTATCAGGTGTTAATACAAATACATTTTCATTACTATATTGGTCCCAACAACTTATCCATATATCGTCTTTACCTGTCCATATAATATAAGTATATTGGTGGTCTATATGTTGGTGATCTGCATATAAATAGCAACTGTCATAGTAATTATCGTATACTAATTTTGAAGCCATTGCAGCACCGTCTTGTCTAGCGTTAACATTACACCATTGAGCTAATTGTACACCTTGCCATGAAGGATAACCATCATGGTGTATATACATATTTACATAGCTATTGTCCGCGTATACACACGGATCAGCGGCAAAACCTTCTGAATGATTTTCCGCGTGTTGCCTATTGACAACCATTGTACAGTTTCTTGTGCTCATAATTATTCTTTTATTGTATCACCTTCTTCTAGGTATTCATAACCTTCTTCGATTAATCCATCGACTTTTTCAGAATGTAAATCCTCATATACTTCTGACCACCATTCTGCTAATGTAAAATCAAAATCAGGTTCCATTTCATCCCATACATGATCGGCAATCCATACATCTTGGTAGTTTAATAGTGATTCTAAAGCTCTTTCAGAGAATTCTTCACCAGCTACATAGTAGTATACATCACTACCAAAATCTTTAACTCCATTATGATCGCTTGTAACAGCGTATACATCATAATTATCTGCAGTTGATTCAGTATATATTAGTAATCCTTCACCACCTTTAGCCCAGCCAGACTCATAGTCTAGTTTACAACCGTATTCGCTTTCAATGTATTCAAGAATCCAGTTCATATCTGGTTCTTCCATTATGCCATCATCCGCTAGGAATTCGACGACATCTTCGTATTCAATTATCTCTTTTTTCATTTATTAAATTTAGTATATATTCGTATATTTTTTTCTGTCTCTTCTTATATTCAAGGACACTTAAATGTAATTCCATAGGTATAAACCTAGTAACCATTTTATTATCAATATTGTATTGATCGGATTTTATCTCGTTTTCTATTGCTTTTACTTTAGCATAGACTTTATCGTAAGCTCGTGTATTGAGACTCATTTTACTATTTTATTACCGTACATAAAGCTGAAGCTATCTAGTTTCCAAGAATCTATATTACCAAAAGCAATTAAATCTTTAGCTTCGGTTATAGTTAGATCGGACCACATAGTTTTAGACATTAGTGTGTATTTTAATCTTTTAGCAGAGCCGTACTTTCTAGCACTCTCTTGCAATCCTGTTTTAACGTCGGGCAGTAACATGTCGTAGACGGTTTTAATTTTTGTCATATTGTATTTAATTTTATTATATTATCCAATTCGTTTCGTATTTAGTTCGTTAAACCATTTCCTCATATATACCAATTAACTCGCTGATTATCAGTACAATACAAGACACTACAATATTGAATGGTAGTAGTGCATACCCGACAATTCTTACTATACTCTTCAGAATTGACACATAAAAATGTTTCTTTGCATTTGGGTGTTCCATAGTGGACGTGGCAGGATTCGAACCTGCGTTATTAAAATTAGCTGGGTTGCTATTATAAGCGAGTATACTCTCCCTTAATTTTAATCTAACCAATTCACGCCCTAAAAAGGTGAGGCAGGTCTGCTCCCGTTTACACGCTACTGATTAATCACTTCAGCAGTTCAAGTGTACGCTACCTAGACTATTAAAGACCCGAATTGGTCCTCACCCATAGATTTTCTTTATTTATTTTCTACGCCAAGCTTTATGTACTGAGGCCGACACTTCTTGCGAAACGATCTGTACTTCGAGTACTTGTTTGTTTGCGATAATTGGTACATAACTATATTGTTGTGTTGTACTACAATTAACACAGGTATTATAACCTAGCTTGACTCTACCTATTGGTATTATATTATTGCATTTGCATTTTCTCATACAATTATATTATCCATTAGTATTCGTATTTAGTTTGTATTAGTTGCGCTGGCCGGATTCGAACCGACGACCTTTGGGTTATGAGCCCAACGAGCTGGCCACTGCTCTACAGCGCTATGTTAAGAGGACACTCCCACCTAACCACTCATTTCCTCCGTTGGTGATCAACCCAACGAACGTGCCCTCGTATATAAAAAGTGAGGCGGACAGTACTGGAATGTTAGAGATGCCCCGATTTCCGGTGGGCCGGGTTTCGGGAACGACTTATACTCTTTTCTCTGTTTATCCTGTCTTTCTGGCAATTCACTTATGTGTAGAAATCCATCAAATAACCAACAAGTGGTCAGCTTCAAATCTACCTAATTAAGCTACTCGTCCTTCCAACCTTAAACCTCACTTATTGTATTTCGTTATACATTTTGGTAATCGCTAACTCCATAACGTGCGAGTGTATAGCATTATACTCATCGCCGTCTTGTGGGTAGTCTTCCAATTGCCAATGTATACTATCATACATTAATTCTTTTGTTACTTCTGCAATTCCGTCAGCAATTGCATCTAATTCTTTCATTTTACTCATAATTTATTTATTATAGAATGCATATATTTCCTGCATTGCGTTTATAAAATCGTCTTTATCGATCATTTCTCTCTCGACACAACCTAGTTGGAAAGAGATTTCTTTTAACATTTCATTCATAATCTTTAACTATTTTAAGGTTTAATTCGTTTGCTACATAGTTTATATGTTTCTGAGTTGTTACACTCCACCAACCGTGTTGTATTAAATTTGGGTAATCAACAGTTGCTACATTTGTAGAGTAAGAGAATATCTTATCGCCTACTTGTCTTAAATTTTGTTTGTATCTTGTAAATGTTCTAAATTCCATATTATTTATTTAAGAGGCAGTGTATCTGTACCCACCAAATTCTACATATTTTTCATTATTTTTGTTATACCTTATCCAATGAGCGTCTTCAACTCTTTGAATTTCACTTTTTGTGAAAGTAAACAATGGTTTGTGACTAAAATTCACCGACCGTGCCGTACTTTTCGTAGTATTCTGCTTCTGCTTTGTCATATTGTGCTTGCCATTTTAAATTTTCTTTTCTATTATCAATATAGTTATCGATTTTATCTTGCATCTCAGTGATAGTTATAGCACCGAATGATACAGTATTCAAGCCATCGAGTAATTTTTCGTCTTCACAATGATAACCTGTTGCTAATCTACCGTCGAATGTTGTCCACTCGTGGTAAGTGTAAGGTACTTTTCTGTATTTATATTCTTTATTCATATCAATTATATTATCCGATTTTGTTCGTATTTATTCTGTAATCATTCCACCTACCAGTGTAAGCATATGATTTTCCTTTTCTAAAAGTACTTTTTTGTTGTACTTTGTATCTTCTGTTACCCATTCCACTACAAGGACCAAATACTTTTGCTACTTCATAATGAGAGTGAGCTTGTTTTCTCTTCTTTTCTTCTACATATTTCAGTAGTTCTTTCATATTATTTACTTTCATACTTATATTATCCATTTAAATTCGTATTTAGTTTGTAAGTTTTCCGTCAACTGTATAGTGTCCGTATAGTTTACCATTTACTCTATATTCATTGCAAACTTCATGAGTTTCAATTATACCTAGAACATCTTCTCTAGTTAGTTTATCTTCCATTTGCATACCTATTGCCCAAGTAAGATCATTTCCGTAGTTATCTTTATATATCATATTGTTACTGTATTTCTTTGGTAGAATCGTTCAACCCATTCTACTAGGTATTTATATCTTTCTTGAGGATTTTTTAATAATACTCTTTCGTACATTTCATAGTAATTTCCTTTAGTATTAGGTTTTATTTTTATTACTTTATTTATTTGGTAAAGTCTATCATTTCCTTCAATTCTTACATATCCACTATTATAACTATAGACATGTTTTACTACACCTTCTCTAACTGGTTCACCGTTATAGTATATTGTTTTTACTATTGGTTTAAGTTCAAATTTTAATGTACCGTTTTTATTAATGTTTACTAATTTCATATTTTTCTGTATTTTAATGTATTATTATTTATTAAGTTTTTATAGTATTGTTTACTTTGTTTAGTTAAATCTTTTATTAACATTTCTTCAGTTTCACCATCTTCCAAATCACATTCGAATTTAACAAAGTTAGTTATTTCGTTTTGGTGAGTGGAGTAGTATTCTAAAGTTTCTATATTCCAGTAAAATTCTTTCATATTATTATTATTTATTTACACTTATATTATCCATAACACTTCGTATTTAGTTTATAAGTAAAAGTAGGTAAATTGTTTACTAATGTGAAATAGTTTACAGATGTAACACTCACTGTCTACTTGAGTGAATTAAAAAAAAGTATGACACTAGGTATATAAGGTTTAATAGTAGGTAGCTAATGTCACTGTTTTTATTGTGTTTACTAAGATATTAAGGAATTTAGGTGGTGCTATACACAGTATGCTATACACCATACCTCTACAGTGTGGTAGTTTGAGTAGACCTATTTAGTTAAATCTACTCTTTCAATTACTACATCTCTAACATTCTTTGGCATGTCAGTTGATTGAGACCAGTACTTTCTTTTAATCCAACATGGCATTAATTGAAGTTTAGGTAACATTACTTTTAACACTTCATCATGATTATAAGTAATCTTTTGATTCTTATTGTTAGTGAATGTGATGATTTGATTTCTACCTAACCAGTTATCTCTTACAACAAAGTTGTTTCTTGTAATTGGTGGGAAGATGTCTGCTAATTCTTTCTTAGATAGTTTAGCAATTGCTGAGTTTAATTTATTATTCATAGTATTAATTTTAATTTAGTTGACATGGTGAGAATCGAACTCACATTAACCTTTATGTCATTTGATAGATTCAACTTTGTTTAGAGTGGAGAGAATCGTCAACGCCCACTTACAATAGCTTCTAGTAAAACTCTCTGTAGATTGCAAGAACCTTTCTTTGTTCTTCTTTAGTCAATTGAAAGACATTCTTAGAAGGGTAAAGTTTTTTAGAGATTCTGATTAAAGCTGATTGATTATACATAGTTATTTATTTATTATTAGTTACTTACATTATTATTATCCGTTGTCATTCGTATTTACTATTAGTTATAGATACCGAAGGAAGCATTGTCCATGATTGATGGGTCAGCGATTATCTGGATGATGATACCGATGATGCCAGTGAATGCTAATGCTGTCATTCCGATTACGACTGCGTTAAGGAACAACTCCCATACTCTCCATAGTGTTACGTGGTTAAAAATTCTTTTCATGATTGTATTATTTATTTATTATTATTAATTACTTACACTCATATTATCCAGTTCGTTCCGTATTTAGATCAAAAGGAAAAGGCAAAACATTCGGTTGTATCAGGGAAAAAGGTGGGGGGGTGGGGTAAATGGAACGGGTTTTATTATTGAGTGGTCAGGGTAAATACGGTAAGATAACCCATAACCTCTATATGCGACACAAGCTAATAATGTATACTTAATAAGTAGCTCTCGTCACGTAATAATAAAGTATGGCACAAAAACTAAGTAAAAAAGCAAAGGCTGCTAAGAAAGCAAGAGATAAGAGATATGCAATGACAGCGGACAGGAGAAGAAAGAAAGCTGAGAATCAAAGAAAGCGTAGAGCAGCTATAAAGAAAGGTAAATGTATCAAAGGTAAAGATTACGATCACAAGACAGGTAAATTCGTATCTGTAAAGAAAAACAGAGGTAACCACGGTAAAGGTACTAAAAAAGAATAGATATGGCTAGAATCTCAACATATGGCTTAGATGACAGTATAAACGAAAATGACCTGATTGCTGGGTCGGACTATCTAGGTACAAAAAATAACCTACCGGGTGGAACGCCTAGGTATGCAACAAAGAACTTTAAACTAAGGGATTTAGCAAAATACTTTGCAAATGGAGGTTTTAAAGATGGGGATTACTATAACCTAGCTCAGATAACTACGAATATTTCTCAGAATTCCAGTACTATTACAGATAACTCAGTAGCAATAGCTTCAGTAAATGCTACTATTACTACAAATACAACTAATATATCCTCCAATGCAAATTTCTCACTTAACTTAGCATCGTCATTTGGTACTGTTAATAGTGCCGGTAACATAACAGCATTCTCAGAATCATTTGCAAACTTAGTATTAGACGCTACTACAAGCGAAAACTATGCTTCAGCTTCACAATTAACTAACCTAACATCTACAGTAAACACAAATACAACAAGTATTGCTGCCAAACCAGCTATATTTAGACAAGATGATGCTCCATCTGTCACAGGAGTGGCTAATGGGTCAATATGGTATGATACAAATGATGGAAATAGGATCTATGTATTAACCAGTGGGGCATGGGCATCAACACACGACCCTAGAATTTCTACAAACGAAAACAATATAACAAGCAATGTAGCCTCATTGGCACTAAGACCTAAGGTTTTTAAGCAAGATGATCCACCTACACTTAGTGGATTACCCGCAAACTCACTATGGTACGACACAAATGACAATAATAAGCTATATATATTCAATGGTACTGCTTGGGTACTTACAGATGACACTAGAACAGGTTTAAATGTAACTTCTATAGCTACTGCAAACACAAATATTGCTACAAATGCAACAAATATCACTTCTAGTGCTAGTAAAATAACAGAATTAGAGTCCCAATTTACATTTTCGGGTACAGATATCAATGGAGTAGCAAATGCACTGTCAACAAGCATCAGTAGTACAGCTACATCAGCTGCCGGAGCAGTCGCAAGTGACTTAGATAAGCTAGAAGCAGTATTTTCACAAGACGGTAATGGTGATGTAACTGGAATTACAGGTGTATTGTCCACCGCGGTCACTACAAATGCAAATGCAGCAATAGCAAATGCAAGTTTAGCATCAGCATCGTCTGTTACCGCATTAACATCCACAGTAAATGGCAATACTGCTAATATAACTACTGCATCGAACACTCTAGCTACGGTTGAAGGATATACAGAGTCTAGATATACTATGAAAGTAGATGCAAATGGTTCTTTTGCTGGTATGTCTATACTTGCAACTAACGGTACAACATCAGATGCTTTTTCAGAAATAAGATTTGTAGCAGATTCATTTAAAATATATAATGGAGGCTCAGCTAGTCTATCAGGTAGCTATGATGCACCTTTTGAAGTTGTTGGTGGGGTTGTAAAAATTAAAAGTGCAAATATAGGTACTGTAGCATTCGGTGATTTATCCGGTGCACCATCTACATCATTTACAACTATAGTATATGCTTCTGATGTAAACGGAACATCTCCATCCTTAACTAAAGGTACTAGAACATTCTACGCTATATACCAAGGTTCAACACAAATTGATCTAACGGACTCTAGTGCGGTTGGAGCTTTAACATTTAATCCTATTACAGGTAGTACTGGTGCTTCGGGTGCGGATGCAAAAACAATAAAATTAAGTTCAAGTGCATTAGTTGTTAAATATGATTCAGAAGGGAACAACCCGGCTCCATCATCTATAACATTAACCGCAAATTCTACAAATTTCGCCGATGGCTTCTTTAAATTTACTGGAGGTGGATCACATTTTACAGATGAAGGATCATTTACAGATGGTTCAGGACAAAACCAAGATACAGCAACTATATCAGTACCTTCGACATTTTCAGGTTTTGGTGCGCCAATTGAAATGCGAGCGGGTGTGGCAGAGGGTAACCAAGTTGAGGGGGCATTTGACACTATAAATATAGCTCCTGTAAAAGAAGGGTCTAATGGTTTAACAATTGTTTTATCAAATGCAGCACATGCTGTTCCTGCTGATAAAGACGGTGCAGTATCTAGTTATGCTGGATCTGGTACAGATATAGTAGTATTTGATGGTGCTACTGAATATAACAGTGTCGCAAGTAATGCAACTCCTGGTAATAATGAATTTAAAGTAACTACAAGCGTAACAACAGGTACTATAACTGTAGGTGCACAAAATATATCAGCTGATAAAATAACATTCGCTAACCATAGTGGAATGACAAGTGATTTAGCTATTATTGAATATACTATTAATGTAGAGAACACAACTACAATAAAAAAATATCAAACCATAAATAAATCAAAACAAGGATTAACTGGTGCAGCTGGGGCTGATGGATCAAACGGTATTGATGGTAAGTCAGTTGATTTAACAGCAGGTGATTTTAGTTTTGAATACAACGCAGCAGGAAGTTCACCCTCACCTTCTAGTGTTACAGTTACTGCTAGTGCTAATAATTTAGCAGGTACTGGTTATTATGAATTTTTCTTAAATGACGTTAGTACAGGTGCATCGGCAACTGGGAATACATATACATATACTCCAAAAGCAGCTTATGCAGATATGCCTGAAAAGATTGAAGTAGAAGTAAGAGATGGTGGAAATACAGCAGCTATTGTGGCAAGAGACCAAATAAGTATGTTTGGTATTAAACCAGGTGCTACTGGTGCTGCTGGTAGTAATGGAACTAACGGAAGTAATGGAAGTAATGGAAGTAATGGAAGTAATGGTTCAGATGGTGATGATGGTGCCGACGCTTACACTGTAGTATTAACAAATGAAGCACACACATTACCTACAACAAATGCTGGTACAGTAACATATACAGGAAGTGGTACTAATATTATAGTTTATAAAGGAGTAACAGAATTAAATAGTGTTACAGGTACACCTGGGGCTGGTGAATTTAAAGTAACTGCCACAGCAACTAATGTGACAGCAGGTGCACAAACCGTATCAGGCAATCCTTCTGTGTTTGCAGATGCAAGTGCAATGAACCAAAATAACGCACAAATCTCATTTGCTGTTCTTATTGAAAATACTGTAACTATAACTAAAATACAAACATTAGCTAAATCTAACCAAGGTTCAGATGGATCAGATGGTTCAGATGGATCAAATGGAACGAATGGCACAAACGGTACAAATGGGACTAATGGTACAAATGGAACGAATGGTAAACAAACCGTAACGGGTATTATATGGCATACTGCTGGTCAAAGTAGTGCACCAAGCACACCAAGTAATTCAGGTATAAGTTGGAATTTTGGCTCTTCAGCATTTGGTTCATATCCTACAGGTTGGCAAAAAGAGTCTCCTGCAATGGCTGCTGGAACAGCAAGTAACCAATATTGGACTTCAGCATTTACAGTAATTGAAACTACAGCGGGAGGTGGATCAGGTACACCAACTTTTGCAGCGCCTGTTAGAGCGTTTGCATTTAATCAAGTTGCTACATTTAGTTCTTTATCAACAAGTGGCAGTACAACTATAAATGGTGATAATATAACAACCGGTACTATTCAAAGTGCTAATTACGATGCTCCCGATGGTGCTGAAGTATATGCTGATGCTGGTACTAAATTTAATTTAAGTAATGGTGAACTAATATCTAAACAGTTCAAAATTGATAGTAGTGGTAATGCTAAATTTGGTGGTGATATTCAAGTTGATAGCTTTGCAACAATTGGTGGTACCGCTACATCCTTAGATTCAAACGGTAGGGCAACCGCATTGCTATTAAAAAATCTAGGTGCTGTATCAGGTGATTCTGGTTCGGTTTGTATGGAAATGCAATCAGCATCAAGATATCACCATGTAATAGAAATGACTGGTGGTGGTGGTACATCAGGTAATTTTGATTTAAGTGCTAAATATAGACTAGGTAAATCGGTTACAGCTGCAGCGGAAGGAGATAATTATTCTAAACAGGTAATGATATTAAATGGTGCTGGATTAATAATACCAAATCAAACCGCAAATAGTGTTACAGCCTCTGCTGATTATGCTAGTGGTATGAATATTATATTTAATGAAAATTCAGGTTCTAGAACAACAACATCAGGGAGACTTCATGTTAGTGAATATTTTAAAACATTTTTCTTAGATATTCCATCAGCTCCATCATCAACATCCCCTTATGCTGGTAGAGGATTTAGTATGAGAAAAATGGTTACTGGCTCACCAAATTATGAATCTGAAATTTTATGGGTTTTACCAGCTTCAAATAGTCTACATGTTAAAGGTGATATAGTTGCCGCTGAATCTTCAGATGAAAGATTAAAAGATAATATAAAACCTATAGAGAATGCTGTAGATAAAATAGGAAAAATTGGTGGATATGAATTTGATTGGAATGATAAACAAGAATTATACGAAGGTCATGATGTAGGAGTTATAGCACAAGAAATTGAAGAAGTACTACCTGAAGTTGTAGAAACAAGAGAAGACGGTTACAAAGCTGTTAATTATAAAAAAATAGTACCGTTACTTATACAAGCAATAAAAGAACAGCAAAAACAAATAGATGAATTATCGGGTAAAAATAACAATATGGCCCCGGATCATGATTTTAAAAAATAAATAATATGGCAATAACTTATAATTGGGACTGTAAAACATTACACGTACATACGAGTCACACAGATTTTAGTGCTTCACCAATAACCAAAAGTAATGTTGCTTATGAAGTTATATGGACTTTAACAGCAACTAATGAAGACAATGTATTAGAATCTATAACTAGAAAAACAGTTTTACCTGTAAATGATCTATCTAGTTTCCAAGAAAAAGACGATTTAACAAATGACATAGTAAAAGCTTGGGTTTTTGCAATAATAGGACCCGATGCTAAAACAGCTTATGAAGCTGAGGTCGCTAATTTGTTATCAGAAAAAATTACACCTACAAAAGTATTAATAACACTAAGTTCATAAAATGGCTTTACAATCCAGTGGATCAATATCTATAAGTGAAATAAAAGCAGAAGTAGGTGGTAGTAGCAGTTCGCTAACAACTTTATCTACAACAGCTGGTAAAAGTGCACCTCACGGTATGCAAGAGTTTTATAGCTATTCAGCATATCAAACCTTTAACGGTTCATCAGCTACTGGTTTTATTGGAGGGTGTAGTGAAATAACTGGTGTACAATACTGGCATAATGGCAGTGCTACATATCCAGTTAATAATGATGTTGTATATACTAACAATAGTGGTAGCTCTGTTTTAGGTAACGGAATATATAAAATTGCTAGTAACAAATTAATGGTAATAACTGGCGGAAGTGGAGTTGTTAGTTCGATTAATGACTGTTAATAACCTATTAACATATTATATAACCGCGTGATAATATAAATATATAAAAACCAAAACCAATGACATTTTTTTATAAAACCTATTCTTTCTCGAATAATAGTACAGAAGGAGTATCCGAAGAAACCCGAAAAACCTGGGAATTCTTTGCAGACAAAAAGAACTGGAGAATTGTACAATTACCAAATGGCTTTTATCAAACGGAATGCAAGAACTTAGATGCTCACGGCAAACCTACTGATGATTGGCATGACGTAACCAGAAGGGAAACAATCGAATCAGCTGAGGCTGCAATTGACGGAAGTATTGAACACTATAACAAAAGATTAGAGTTCGCTAAAGGACCTAAAGTAGTCAAGACTTTCAAATAATAACCACTTTATAAATTTAATTTAATGGAATACAATCAACCAAGTGAGATAGTAAAGGATCTGTCTTTCGGGATAGATGCTAGAGAAAAAATAATGCACGGGGTAAATAAACTGACTAATGCAGTTAAATCTACCTTAGGTGCTTCAGGTAAATGCGTAATCTACGAAGATGCGCTAGGTAAACCGGTGATTACAAAAGATGGTGTAACGGTCGCAGAATCCGTAGTCTTATATGATCCGGTTGAAAATATAGGTGCAACTTTAATAAAAGAGGCAGCTAGAAATACAGTTAGAGAAGCAGGTGATGGTACCACAACGGCTACCGTGCTTGCACATTCATTATTGCAATTAGCTAATGAAAAAAAATATGCACAAAGTGTAAGACCTATAAAAAATGGAATTTTATCTGGTCTTGACAAGGTTAATAAATACCTTGATGAAAGTGCAGTGGAAGTAAAGGATAATATGCTTGAAAACGTAAGTTCTATTAGTTGTAACAACGATAGAGAACTCGGTAAAATAATTTCGCAAGCTTATTCAGTAGTAGGAAAGGATGGTGTCGTCCTTATGGAAGAGTCTGAGACCCATGACACACACGTGAAATTCGTTGAGGGCACTAGAATAAATTGCGGACTCAAATCGCCACATTTTATAACAGATAAGGATAAAGGTAAGGCTGTACTAGATAAACCGTACGTACTAATAGTATCATCGCCAATACCTAATATTCGTAAAATACAAAGCGTATTGGAGTTTGTTATTAAAGAGAAAAGGAGCCTGTTGATCGTCGCAGGTGTAGAACAACAACCTTTGGCTGCGTTGCTAGCAAATAAAGTTAAAGGTAACATAAAAGTAAATGTTGTGGATCTACCTGGATTTGGGCCAACAAAACAAGATACAATTGAAGACCTTGCGATACTTACCGGAGCAACTATTATGAATGAAGAATTAGGAGATGATTTAGATTTAATAGAACCAAGTGTTTTAGGTGAAGTTATTCAATCCGTTACAGATGATAGTAGTACTGTTTTACAAATAACAAGTGCAGGAGATACTTTAAAGAAAAGAATAAAATCTGTAGAATCTAAAGTACAAAAAGAAAAGAATCCATTTTTCAAGAAAAAGTTACAAGAAAGATTAGCAATGTTAAATGGACAAGTAGCAATAATTAAAGTTGGTGCTGGCTCTAAAGTTGAAATGAAAGAGAAGAAGGACAGAGTTGAAGACGCTATATATGCAACTAAAGCAGCATTACAAGAAGGAATTGTTGCTGGTGGAGGTGTCGCACTATTAGATGCATCGTTTGCAATAGTACCAGAGAATGATGGTGAAGTAATCTTGTTAGAAGCTATAAAAGCACCATATGCAATTATACTAGATAATGCAGCATTAGAATATAAAGAATATAGTAAAGCTGGTATAGGTATAGATGTTGTAAATAATACTAAAGTTGATATGATCAAAAAAGGTATTATTGACCCTGTGCTTGTAACTAAAACAGCATTAAAAAATGCAGTTAGTGTTGCTACAACAATATTTTCAGCAGATTGTGTAATCAATAACATTAGAGTAATAAATGAAAGCAATTAATTTTTACGTCGTTATTGAAAAGATAAAAGAAGCCCCGAAGAAAGTAGGTGGCTTGGAACTTACAGAAGAGCAAAACAAAGACGTAAGATATTTAAAAGGAAGAGTTATATCTGCTGGGCCACTAGCGGATGTACTTAACGAAGATGATATAGTTCACTACGATAAACATGCTGGTCACGGTATCGAATGGAAAAATAAATTATATTACGTGTTAAAGCTCGGCGACATAGTATTAGTTGAATAGTCGCATTCAAAATTATTGTTTAACCCCCTTAAAAATTATTAAAAAAAATGGTAAAATTTATTTACATTTCAAACGCCGCTGATGACGCTGCTGCTTATCCAATATCTGCATTAAAAGGTATAGATACAGCTGCTGGAAAAGTACACATGTACTTTAAGCCGCACAGAATTGGTGATGCAGTTGCTACAGGTGATACTAACGATCATATCGTTTTATCATGTGGAGCAGACGAAAAAGCTTCACTTAAGTATATAGCAGAAGCTATGGCTAGTCCAACAGGAGAAGAATTATTAGTAATAGCTGATGATGAAAATTCTGTTTACTTAGCAGACTCTGGTATTACAGCTGTAGATTCTATTACGTACGCAACATAATAGATGAGACTAAGCGCGCAAGATTTGCGTGAACTTAAGTTATTTAAGTATTACAGGCTCGTTCGTAAATGGGCCTGTAAAACTTATAGCCTAAAAGACGCTGATCTTGAATTACTAATTTATTTAGATTGTAAAAATAGATTTACGCGTAATGATTTTATTGATGGGGTATATACATATTCCTGGGATAAAGACAGATGGGAACGCTTAAGGCGTGGCGGATGGATAGAAACGTGGAGACATAGAAATAGGACTACAATTAAATACAGTGTTTATAAAACATCTTTTAAATGTAGTCAACTTATATCTAGAATATATAGAATAATGTTAGGTGAAGAAGATTTACCTACAAGCGAAAGAAGTAAATTTTATGATAACAAATCATATACAGATAAAGTTTATAATAAAGCTATAGATGATATGATTAAAGATAAAGATAGATAATTATGCCAACAAAAATATTTAAGAAGAATAAGAAAAACGGGAACAAACCTCCAACCACAGGTTACGGTAGTGGTAAGAAAAGGAAAGGTTCACTACCGCCTAGAATATAAATGAAAAAAACAACTAAAAAATTTAAAGGTTTTAAAGTCTCAAAATTAACTTTTAAAAAGAGTAACTTTAAAATATCTAAAATAAAAAAAATTAAATCATGAGTAAGCCAAAAAAGAAATTTGCTGAAAGCACGGTGGGTAAACTTTTATTTGGTGCTGCTTCATTAGTAAATCCTACACTTGGAAATATAATTAAAGGAGTAACATCGCCAGCTGAAGCTATAGCTGCTATCGGTAAATCCGATGTAAGCGGTGAAGATAAAATTAAATTACAACAACTTATATTTGATCAACAAAATAAAGAAATGGAAGCTGTCACTTCAAGGTGGCAAGCGGACTCAATATCAGATTCATGGCTTTCGAAAAATGTACGCCCACTAGTTTTAGTGTGGTGTATTGTTATATTTTCATTAGCTGGAATACTGGACAGCGTTGAATCAATACCGTTTAACATTGGAGTTACATGGAATGACACTTTTGAAAAAGTGATGATGGCCGTCGTTCTAGCCTATTTCGGTGGACGTACAACTGAAAAAGCGACAAGCTTATATAAAAAATAAAGAATATGCCAAGAATAAAAGATATTTTAAGAGATCATATTTTATCGGCCGATGACAAGTTATTAGGTACAGATATTGATGGAACTACTAGGAATTACAGAATGTCAGACGTAGCTAGCTTTGGTAACTTAGGTGCAACTGGATTTGCGGATATTACATCTGCGGCACCTGTTTCAGGTAGTGCACATACTCATGGCATAGATTTAAATACAACTGTAAATAATTATAATGTAATTGCTGTTGATGCACCAAATAAATTAATATTTGAAAATATTAACGCTAATGTTGTTGGTAAAACAGGTACAATTGTAATAACGAATCCATCTAGTGTTGGTTCTTTGGCTTGGGAATCTTTCCCTGCTAGTATTTACACTCCTGGCGGTGGATCAATTAGTTTTGATGCAACAGCAGGTAAAATTGGTATTTTAAATTATTTTGTTGCAAGCACAACCGCAATATTAGTTAATTATGTAGGAAACTTTGGTCCTTATCCTCAACCCTCTTAAACTTTAGTTAAATGAGATGGCTTTGGAACAGAATAGATTTTTGGAATACTGCTACAACTAAATCTACTAGCAAGAACACGACAAAGTCAACAAGTACTCAAAAGCATACTACAACTGCTTTTAATACTAGTACAAGTACCGTTACAACCTTTAATACAAGTAAAACTACTAGTACTGTATTTAACACTAGCACATCTACAACTACTACTTTTGCAACATCTAAAACAACAAGTACAGCGTTTAATACATCAACAAATACCACCACTACATATAACACTAGTACTAATACAACTACTGCATACAACACAAGTACTAATACTGTAACGACATTTGCTACATCAAAAAGCACGAATACTATATTTAACACGTCAACAATTACTGTTACTACATTTAATACTAGCACAGCTACCACAACTACATTTAATACTAGCACTAGTACTGTAACAACATTTGCTACATCAAGAGGAACAACTACTACATTTAGTACCTCTAGAAATACCTCAACGGTATATAATACTTCTACAAGTACTGTATTTAATACCACTACTTCAACAACTACCACATATAATACTAGTACAGCTACAAATACTATATTTAATACAAGTACTACAACAGTTACAACTTATAACACAAGTACATCTACTGTAACTACATTCTCTACTACAAGGTCAACCACTACGACTTTTAGTACCACAAGATCTACAACTACAGAATATAACACTACAAGATCTACAACTACTACTTACAATACTACAAAACAAACAACTACTGTATATAATACTACAAGAGCGACAAGTACTGTATATTCTACTAGTAGAGCGACAAGTACTGCTTATAATACAACAACTAGTACAACTACGACTTTTAATACGTCGACTATAACCAATAAAAATACAACAACAACATATAATACCTCAACTAGTACAACAACGGTATATAATACTACAACAACAACAATAACAAGTTTTGGTACAACAGTTCCGACTAATATAAGTACATCGACTACTTTCAGCACAAGTAGATCAACAACTACTGCTTATAATACCAGTAAGTCAACTACAACAGCGTTTAATACATCAACCGCTACGACTACTACATATAATACTAGTACTAATACATCTTTTGAAACAACAAGAACAACTACATTTGCAACAACATTGTCAACCAATACAACGTTCTCAACAAATAGAAGTACATCTACAGTATATACTACAACATTTTCAACAAGCAGAAGTACTAATAAAAGTACCACTACTACTTATAATACAAGTACTACAACTACGTTCAATACTAGTACGTCGACAACAACAACATATAATACATCAACTGTAACTTCAAAAAGTACAGCTACTCAATTTAGTACTAGTAAGTCTACTACAACTACCTATAATACCACTACTAATACAACAACAACATATAATACGTCTACAAATACTAGTCAATCCACGACGACCACATTTAATACTACAACTGCTACAACCACGACGTTCAACACTAGTACTACAACTGTATTTTCTACTACAACAGCTTATAACACGAGCACAACAACTTTAGAAAGCAGAAGTACGTCTACAGAGTATACTACATCAACTACCTTCAATACCACAACAGCAACTACTACAACGTTTAACACTAGTACAATTACAAGTAAGAGTACAACTACAACGTTTAGTACAAATAAGAATACTACAGAAGAAAGAAGCACGTCTACTGAATATACAACAAATACTGTATTTAATACAAGCACTGCTACTAGTACAGCTTATACAACAACTTTCTCAACATCTAGGAGTACTACAACAACATATAGTACTAATAAAAATACAACTGAAAGTAGAAGTACGACAACTGCATATTCGACTACAACGACGTATAATACATCGACTGTAACTAGCAAGACAACAACATTCTCGACTTCACGTTCTACAACTACCACATTCCAAACGAGTGTTGTCACAACAAGAACAACTACTTACGGTACCAGCAGAAATACGACAACTACATTTAATACTGTAACGGCTTACAATACTACAACCACTTATGGTACAAGTAAAGCAACTTCTACAGTATTTAACACAACAACCTCGTATAATACTACTACCACTTTTGGAACTAGTCACAGTACGGGTGAGAGTAGATCAACTGGAACATCAAGAAGTACAAGTACAGCGTTTAATACGACAACTGCGTATAACACAACAACTACTTATGGTACTAGTAGAAACACAACAACTTCGTTTAATACTTCTAAAAGCACAACGACTACATTTAATACAGCAAGAGGTACTGGCGAAAGCAGAAGCACATCTACGGCATACAATACTACGACCTCGTTTAATACATCTCACGGCACAGGAGAAAGTAGATCTACATCTACAGCGTACAATACTACTACATCTTATAACACAAGTAAAGCTACAGGAACTAGTAGAGGCACAGGAGAAAGTAGAGGTACAGGAACTAGTCACAGTACAAACACAACTACTACATATAACACAGCGGCATCATTAGTAGCATTTGATTCCACTGCAAATAGTAGCTCTGGTTTTGTATGTTTTGAAAGTTTCGATTATACTTATTATGGCAATAATGTATCCAGTGGTTTACCTGCATATGGATCAAATGTTTATTCATCAAATAATACAGGTTCACCATTAAATTCTGGTTGGTATGGTGCTAAAAACGCGTCTGCATTTATGCCTACTCATAAATACGAAATTGGTGCAGGTGGAACTTGTGTAGGTGTGAGTCAATGTAGTGGTGGTTTCTCAGACAAAAGACTTAAGAAAAATATTAGACCATATGGTAAATCATTAAATGGAATAAATATATACTTGTTCGAATATAAAGATGAGAAATATGGCAAAGGGGTATGGCAAGGTGTTATGGCTGACGAAGTTGAACATATAGAAGGAGCTGTAATGAAAGTCAGAGGTTATCAAGCTGTAGATTATCTTGCTAAAGGAATTGATGTAGAATTTAAACAAATATAATATGGGAGCTTATTTTGACGAAAATTTAATCGCCGCACATAATGGAACAAATTTTGTAGTAGAGAAAATGAACAAGAAGGAGCCGGAAACACTTGATCCATATATTATGTCTAGATTTAAATATAAAGAAGATGTTATGCACCAAAGATACAACCATGAAATTCCTGCAAAGAACTTTGTTGGTGATGGTGGGGAATGTTGTGGATGGGATGTAACAGCCGAGCAATATGAAGGTGTAACATGGGGAGATGTATTATATTTAGGTTTATATTTAGGGAATGCTCCTGAATATATTTATAGAAATAAGTCTGTAACATCTTTAGATGTAATAGAAGAAGACCAAGAAATAATAGATTATGTTACTTGGATAGATAATAATATAACTGTTATACAAGGCGATGAATGGGCATATACAACATCAAAAAAATATGACATTATAATATGTGATTTATGGGCTATGTCAAGAGATGTAACACAAGACCATAAAACAACATTATTAAACAATTATACAAATAATTTAAAGTCTGGCGGTAGAATAATAATACCAACATCAGGTGAAACAATAAGTTAAGATGCCAAATACTAGTAGAAGTACAGCAACAACAACCAGTTATAATACTATAACAGCTTACAATACTACGACGAGTTTTAATACTACGACGACCTATGGTACATCCCATGGAACAGGTGAAAGTAGGAATACAACAACTGCTTATAATACAACAACAACATACGGAACTTCAAGAGGTACCGGGGAAAGTAGGAATACTACTACGGCATATAATACTACGACTACTTATAATACAAGTAAAAGTACAACCACAACATACGGAACATCCAAAAGTACATCTACTTCGTTTAATACATCTCATAGTACTGGTGAAAGTCGAGGTACAGGTACTTCTAGGAATACAACCACATCTTTTAATACCACAACCTCATATAATACGACGACTTCATATAATACATCGAGAAGTACAGGTGAAAGTAGAGGAACTTCTACATCAAGAAATACAACAACTAGTTTTAACACGTCTCATACTACGGGTGAGAGCAGAAATACTGCTACTTCAAGAAGTACAAGTACTGCATTTAATACCAGTACAGCAACAACATATACAAGTTACTTTAATACATCTAGGTCTACTACAACTACATATAACACAAGTACAACTACTGTTTATACTACAACTTTTGCAACAAGTAAAACTACAGCTGAATCAAGATCTACTACAACTACATATACTACAAATACTGTATATAACACCAGTACAGCAACGACAACCACATTTAACACATCTACAGTAACTAGTAAAAATACAACAACAACTTGGAGTACTAATAAAAACACACTTGAGACAAGAAATACAACAACAGTTTATACAACTAATACTGTATTTAATACTTCGACAGCAACAACAACTGTATATACTACTACGTTTTCAACAACAAGGAGTACTAATACAACTTGGGCAACTGCTAGAAATACTCTTGAAACAAGAAACACTACAACAACGTATTCAACAACAACAGCGTATAATACAAGTACAACTACATTAACAAATAGGACTACAACTGTATCTACATCAAGAAATACAAATACTACATTTTCAACAAGTAGAAGCACTACAACAACATTTACAACAACATTTTCTACATCGAAAAGTACAGCAACGGTATTTAGTACAAGTAAAAGTACAACGACAACGTATAACACCAGTACAAATACTACAACTGCTTATACAACTACCTTTGAGACATCAAAGAGTACAACAACAGCATATAACACAACAAGAAGTACACAATTACAAGAAACAGGTAAGAGTACAACAACTGTATATACTACAACTTTTAATACTAGCACTATAACGTCTAAGTCAACGACTACAACTTTTAACACAACTACAGCGACTACGACAACTTTTAATACTAGTACAACAACTACGTATAATACAAGTACTGCAACTACTTTTTCCACATCAAAAAGTACAACGACAACTTTTGAAACATCAAGAAGTACAACAACCACATACAATACAAGCACTACTACGACAACGACGTTTAATACTTCGACAAATACAATAACAGTATTTAACACGAGTACTGCTACAACTAAATCTACTTTAACTGCTTATACAACTAGTAAAAGTACTACTACTACGTTTAATACTACGAAGACTACAAATACAGTATATTCAACAACTTTTGAAACAACAAGGTCAACAAGTACTGTTTATAATACAAGTACAAATACAACAACTGTATTTAATACGAGTACAAATACAACAACAACTTTCAATACGAGTACTAGTACTACTACTGAATACAATACAAGTACAAATACTACCACAACGTATAATACAACTACAGCTACGATTACAACGTTTAATACGTCAACTGCAACTGTAACAACGTTCAATACGTCGACAACGACTACTACTGCTTATAATACTACTAAAAGCACCACAACGACATTTAGTACAAATAGAAACACAACCACAACTTATAATACTAGTAAGTCTACGGTTACAACATATGAAACTTCTATATCTACTGCTTATAACACTAGTACGAGCACGCTTACTACATTTAACACAAGCACGACGACGACAACAACATTCAATACAAGTACTTCAACTGTAACAACATTTAGTACAACGAGATCTACATCTACTGCTTATAATACGACTGCATCTACTACAACAACATTTGCTACTAATAAGAGTACTACAACTGCGTTTAATACGAGTACATCAACAGTAACAACATTTGCTACTAGTAAATCAACATCAACAGCATATAATACTAGTACTAGTACTACTACAACTTGGGAAACATCTAAAAATACTACTACAGCATATAATACGAGCACGGCTACAATTACTGTATGGAGTACAAATAGGAACACGACTACAACATTTAATACTAGTACCACTACTACAACAACTTATCAGACTGACTTGAGTACATTAACTGTGTATAATACGATAACAACATACACAACTAGTTTTAATACGTCGTTTACTAAGCAAACTTCGTGGTATGCAGATGCAGAAGAGTATAATCAGCCTGGGGATAGAGTGAATCACCCGAGATCAAGCGTTTCTAGTGAAGAGTATTAGAATTTGCTAAAAGCATGTAATAAATATATTATACAAATTTAAATTTAATTTTATGGAAATGTTTAACAAAAAAGAGCTGGATAGTAGAATCGGCCCTTTAAAGAAAGACAAGAAATTATATGACCTAGAACAAGTAGAAGGTTATGTAATTCGAAAAGCTAGTGAAAATGGTTTGGAATCTAGCTACGATGTTATGGCAGAAGAAATGCCATACTTCAAAACCTTAGCATACACAGAGTATGCAGGTTGTTTTTATTTACAACCATTAAACTATAAAATAAGGAATGAACAAATGATCGACGCTGCAAAACCAAGCAACGAAGAGATTGTTGATTATTCTTCATGGTTTATAAATAGAATCGTAGATAACGGAGCTAATAAATATAGCGGTCGAGACGAAAAAGCCTTCTCGAAATATGAACCTAAAGACTATTTAGTAGTTTTACCAGGTTCTAATAAGGTTAGAGAAAATGTTTGTTTAAATAGATTAAAACATATAAGAAGCAAACACGGTAATAATGTATATTTTAAACCTCACCCTATAACAACACATCAGATTATAGGTGAATTAAAAGATTTTTTTGGAGAAGAAAATATATTGCCAAGAAATATAAATATGTATTATTACTTACAAAAAGCTAAAGGTGTATACACAACTCATATAAGCGAAAGCGCTATATATAGTGTTGTTATGAATAAAGAAACATCACCTATAGACGTTTGGAACAATATACAAAGAGGATCATTTTATTGTATAAATAATCATTTACTATATAATCAGGATAATGCCAAAGAATATGTTAATAAAACATTTTCTAATTTTAAATCAGGTATTATAAATCCTGAAATAGATAAAAACTGGAAAGAAAAAGTTGATAAGTATATAGATTATATATGCGCTAAAAGAGAAAAATACAAAGGGTGGTTCGTAAGTTCTTCCCCTAAAAAATAATTAAATACAATAATAAATTTTAAAAACCATGAGTAAAAAAAATAAAATAACCAAAGAAGAATTAGAAAATTTACAAGGAATAGTAGGTAGACTAAATTCAGCATCTAATCAATTAGGCAATATAGAGATGCAAAAACACCAATTGTTGCATGCTTCACAAGAACTTCAGAGTAATTTGCAAGGTTTACAAAAAGCACTTGAAGAAATTTATGGACAAGTAAATATAAATATCAAAGACGGCACTTATGTTGAACTTCCTAAAGAAGAAGTAGACCCTAAAAAATTAATATTAGAGGAATAAAATTATGTCACTGGTAAGAAAAATTAGTATAGGTAGAGACTATAAAAATGACGCTATGCATTATGCAGTAGGCCAAGAGGTTTACGGTGGTCACACAATATGTGATATTGTAGAGGAGTCACAAAAATTTTCTATTTATATTAAAAAAGGAAAAGAAGTATTACCGTGGAAGGATTTTAATAAAAATATGGCTATAGCCGTTGAGTATAACCTAGAATATTAATGCGAAGTTTATTTAACTTTATAGTTAAACCTAAAAATACACGCTACGATAATAAAAAATATATTGATGGATCAGAGTTACTGTTAACTACAGAGATCTCTGATCATCGATATGTTAGTCGCGTTGGTATAGTGACATCTACCCCTAAGCAAAACGATACAAAAATTAAAATCGGTGATGAAGTTATAGTTCATCATAATGTTTTTAGAAGGTGGTATGATCAACACGGTGAAGAAAAAAATACTAGGAGTTTTTACAAAGAAAATGAATACTTTGTAATGCCTGACCAAATATTTTTATTTAAAAGAAATAATAAATGGTATATACCAGAAGGCTATTGTTTTATTAAACCAATTGTATCTAATAATATATTTTCTAAAGAAAAAGAAATTCCGTATCAAGGAATTATAAAACATGTTGATAGTAAACTTGATAATATACATGTAGGAGATTTAGTTGGTTTTACACCTAGCAGTGAATATGAATTCATTGTTGATGGTGAAAGATTATATAGAGTATTAACTAATTCAGTATCTATTAAGTATGAACGTCAAGGAAACGAAAAAGAATATAATCCAAGCTGGACAGAAAGCTGTTGATGAATTAATTAAGGTTGCAAAAGAACCTATAGTTGATTCAGAAGACGATATCTCAGCGGATAGATTAAAGAATGCGGCTGCTACAAAAAAGCTAGCTATATTCGATGCTTTTGAAATATTAAATCGGATTGAATCTGAAAAAGCTTTACTTGAAAATAAACCTTTAGATAAAAAGGTAGATACATTTAAAGGCTTTGCCGAAAGAAGATCTAAATAATGTACGAGCAAACTTTATATAAGATAATTGAGCCTATAAAAATAAATACTATAAAAAGACTCAATAAAGCAAAAAAGTGGAAATATGGGTACAATAAAGAGCATGATATTACCGTTATATCAAAAACTGGTCAAATTGGCGAAATATATGAAATCCAAAATTTACGTATTGCTTTACCTAAACCCGAAGGCGTTTGTGAAAAGTACGATAAGTGGGTTGTTGAAGAGTATCCAAAAGAACTCCAAAAAATAAAAAATATATTTGATTGGAAAGATTTACCAACAGAGTACCAGAATAAGTGGCATGAATATATTGATAAAGAGTTTACTAAAAGAGATAATGGCTATTGGTTCTATAATAAGGGCAATCCTACTTATATTACTGGGACTCATTATATGTACTTGCAGTGGACCAAAATTGATGTTGGGAAACCAGAGTTTAGAGAAGCAAATAGATTATTCTTTATTTTCTGGGAAGCTTGCAAAGCAGATACAAGATGTTACGGAATGTGCTACCTCAAAAATAGACGGAGTGGCTTTTCATTCATGGCATCGGGAGAAACAGTTAATCTTGCAACAATCAGTTCTGACTCAAGGTATGGTATACTTTCAAAATCAGGAGCTGACGCAAAAAAAATGTTTACCGACAAAGTTGTCCCAATATCAGTTAACTACCCATTTTTCTTTAAACCAATACAAGATGGAATGGATAGGCCTAAAACAGAATTGGCCTATAGAGTTCCCGCAAGTAAGTTTACAAAAAAGAGTATTCTTACAAACCAAAAAACCGAACAACTTTCAGGACTTGATACAACAATAGACTGGAAAAATACAGGGGATAACAGTTATGATGGTGAAAAATTAGCTTTATTAGTACATGATGAAGCTGGTAAATGGGAAAGACCAGAAAACATATTAAATAACTGGCGAGTTACAAAAACTACTTTAAGATTAGGTAGTAGAATTATTGGTAAATGCATGATGGGTTCAACAAGTAACTCATTAGATAAGGGAGGTGAAAACTTTAAAAAACTATATAATGACTCAGACGTTACAAAAAGAAACCGCAATGGACAGACTCGCTCGGGATTATATAGTTTGTTCATACCTATGGAATGGAACTTCGAAGGATTCATTGATTCTTATGGAGTACCTGTATTCGATACGCCAGAAAAGGCGGTCAAAGATTGCCACGGCGAATACATTGACGTCGGAGTTGTTGAGCATTGGGAGAATGAAGTTGAGGGATTAAAAGGTGATCAAGACGCATTAAATGAATTTTATAGACAATTTCCAAGGACTGAAGAGCACGCTTTCAGAGATGAAACTAAAAATAGCATATTTAATCTTGTTAAGATTTACGAACAGATTGACTACAATGAAGAAGCTAGATATAGTGGTAATGTCAATACTGGGAGTTTTTCGTGGAGGAACGGGATCAAAGATACAAAAGTAGATTTTACGCCCAACCCTAATGGAAGATTTAATGTAAGTTGGATACCAAGTGCAAATTTACAAAATAAAGTAATAATAAAAAATGGTATTAAATATCCCGGTAATGAGCATGTTGGAGCTTTTGGTTGTGATAGTTATGATATATCCGGTACAACAGATGGCAAAGGATCTAAAGGTTCTTTACACGGTCTTACAAAATTTAGTATGGAGGATGCCCCTCCGAATAGGTTCTTTTTAGAATATATTGCAAGACCTCAAACCGCAGAAATATTTTTTGAGGATATATTAATGGCATTATATTTTTATGGTATGCCAATACTTGCTGAAAATAACAAACCTAGGTTATTATATTATTTAAAAAGAAGAGGTTACAGAGGCTATTCGATGAATAGACCTGATAAAGTTTGGAATAGATTATCTGTTGCTGAAAAAGAAATAGGCGGAATACCAAACTCAAGTGAAGATATAAGGCAAGCTCATGCTGCTGCAATTGAAAGTTATATAAACTCGTATGTAGGTGATAAAGGGCACGGGGATTATGGAGATATGTATTTTAATGTTACATTAAATGATTGGGCTAAGTTTGATATAAATAAAAGGACAAAATTTGATGCCGCGATAAGCTCTGGATTAGCTGTTATGGCATGTAATAAGAATTTATACGCACCTCGTGCGGAGATACAATTAAAAGATAAAGTTAATTTTAGCTTTGCTAAATATAACAATAAAGGAAATATTTCAAAAATGATACAATAAATGGGTAAAGGGATTAAAAAAGGTATTTTCCCAAGTCAAGCTGTAAGCGATGCTGAGAAATCTAGTGAACAATATGGTTTACAGATTGGTAATGCAATAGAAGCAGAGTGGTTTAGAAAAGACGGGTCGGATACACGTTACTTTGCAAATAGAGATAATTTTCATAGATTAAGACTATATGCAAGAGGTGAACAAAGTGTAGAAAAATATAAAAACGAATTATCAATCAATGGTGATTTATCATACCTTAATTTGGATTGGAAACCAGTCCCTATTATACCAAAATTTGTGGATATAGTGGTTAATGGTATTGCAGAAAGAACATATGATTTAAAAGCATATTCTGTGGATAGTGTAGCTTCAGCTGCAAGGACTGAATATGTTAAGGGTTATTTAGAAGACATGCGTTTATTTGAATTTAAACAAAACGTAGAAGCACAAACAGGGATAAATACATTTAAAAATGATCCAAATAATTTACCTGAATCTGATGAAGAGTTAGAATTGCACATGCAATTGAACTACAAGCAAAGCATAGAAATTGCTCAAGAACAAGCAATAACCAATGTATTCGATTTAAACAAATATGATCTTCTTAAGAAGAGATTAGATTATGATATAACTGTTTTAGGTATATCTTGTGTTAAAAATAGTTTTAATACAGCAGAAGGTATTAAATTAAATTACGTTGATCCTTCTGATTTAGTTTATTCATATACAGAATCTCCATACTTTGACGATTTATATTATATTGGGGAGGTTAAAAAAATAACTATTGCAGAACTTAAAAAGCAATTCCCAGAATTAACTACTGAAGATATAAAGAAGTTAGAATCTTATGGATCAGGTAGTACTAAGCTACGTAATAAGTTTTCTACATCAGATAGTGTAGATAGTAATTATGTATATGTATTACATTTTGAATATAAAACTTTTGAAAATCAAGTATATAAAATAAAAGAAGGTAGTACTGGTTATTCTAAAGCATTAAAAAAGGATGATGGATTTAATCCTCCAGAAGAAAGTGATCCTAGATTTAAAAAAGTAAATAGGGCAATTGAATGTTTATATGAAGGTGCAAAAATTGTAGGTCATGAAAAGTTGTTAAAATGGCAAAAAGCTGTTAATATGACTAGGCCTAAGTCTGATATTACAAAAGTAGCTATGAGTTATAGTATTGTAGCTCCAAGAATATATAAAGGAAAGCCTGAATCTTTAGTTGGTAGAATGACATCTTTTGCTGACATGATTCAAATAACGCATTTAAAACTACAACAGGTTCTTTCCAGACTTGTACCAGACGGTGTGTATTTAGATGCGGACGGCCTTGCTGAAGTGGATTTAGGTAATGGTACAAATTACAATCCGCAAGAAGCGTTGAATATGTATTTCCAAACCGGTTCTGTTATTGGTAGATCAATGACACAAGATGGTGATATGAATCCTGGTAAAGTGCCTATTCAAGAACTCCAATCATCAGGAGGTAATAATAAGATAGCTAGTTTGATACAGTCTTATAATATGTATTTACAAATGATGAGAGACGTAACCGGTTTAAATGAAGCAAGAGATGGTAGCACACCAGATAAACATGCTTTAGTTGGGTTACAAAAATTAGCAGCTGCTAATAGCAATACAGCCACCAGACATATATTACAGGGTGGTTTATATTTAACATTAAAAACAGCTGAAGCGGTATCACTAAGGATATCAGATGTATTGGAGTATTCTAATACTAGTAATCAATTTATGCAAACCTTGGGTAAAATAAATGTAGGTAATTTAAATGAAATTAAAGACTTACATATACATGATTTTGGTGTATTTTTAGAATTAGCACCTGATGAAGAAGAAAAAGCCCTACTTGAAAATAACATTCAAATGGCTATTCAGCAACAAGCTATAAACCTTGAAGATGCTATTGATGTTAGAGAAGTTAGAAATTTAAAACTTGCTAATCAATTATTAAAAATAAGAAGAAAAAAGAAATTTGACCAAGACAGACAAATACAGCAAGAAAATATACAAGCTCAATCTCAAGCTAATCAAGAGTCTTCTCAAGCTGCTGCTGCAGCGGAGATCCAAAAACAACAAGGTATTGCTGAAAGTAAAGTTCAAATAGAACAAGCTAAATCTGGTTTTGATATTCAAAAATTAGAAAAAGAAGCAGCTATTAAAAAAGAATTAATGCAATTTGAATTTGATTTAAATATGAAGCTTAAAGAAGTTGAATCGAATGTAATTAATGATAAAGAGAAGTATAAAGAAGATCGTAAAGATGAACGAACAAAAATTCAAGCTTCTCAACAAAGTGAATTAATAGACCAGAGAAAATCTGGCAAAGCCCCTAAAAGGTTTGAATCCGCTGGATTTGATAACTTAGGTGGATTTGGGTTAGAGCAATTTGATCCAAGATAAATTTTTTTAACAATTATATAATATTTTATTATGGCAGAAATTAAAGCAAAAGTGTTGGAAGACGAAATAATGACTCCAGCCGAAAAAGAAGAAGTAGTACAGAAAGATTCTAAATTTGATGAGGAATCTGGAATGTACAAAGTTAATTTAAGTGAAACCGATAAAAATCAAGAAGATGCCTTACAAGAAAGCAACGAAAAAGAAACTAAACAAGGTCAAGAAGAAGTTGAAGAAGAAATAGACTCTCCTATTCTTGAAGAAATAATAGAAGAAACCGATGAAACCAATAATATTGACAAGACAGGAGTGGATGGAAGCATTGAAGCTACCGACGCCACACCGGAACAAGAAGAAGTATCACAGGAAGAAGAAACACAAGAACCTGTAGATTTACCAGAAAATATCCAAGACTTAGTAAAGTTTATGGAAGAAACTGGTGGAACATTAGAAGATTATGTAAGATTAAGTGCAGATTATGCTAATGTAGATAACGATACTTTATTAAGGGAATATTACAAACACAAAAAACCACATCTCAGTTATGATGAAATATCTTTTTTAATAGAAGATAGTTTTGAATATGATGATGAAATAGATGAAGAAAGAGATGTTAGAAGAAAAAAATTAGCTCACAAAGAAGCGGTTGCAAATGCTAAAGACTTTTTGACAGGGTTGAAGGATCAGTATTACAAAGAAGTCAAGTTGGGTTCTAAGTTACTACCTGAACAACAAAAAGCTATAGAATTTTTTAATCGTTATAATACTGAGCAAAAATCAGCTGAGCAATTATTAGAGAAGCAAACAAAACATTTTAAACAAGAAACTAACAAGTTTTTTGACAAAGATTTTAAAGGTTTTAATTTCAATGTCGGAGACAAGAAGTATAGATTCAATGTTAAGGATGCTAATAAAGTTAAGGATACACAAAATTTATCAAGTGTCTTTGATAAATACGTTGACAAAAATAATCTTTTGACCAACACAAGTGATTTCCACAAAGCTTTATTTACTGCTTCCAATCCCGACTCAATAGCAAATCATTTTTACCAACAAGGTAAAGCGGATGCTGTAAAACAAATGACAGCAGATGCAAAAAATATCAATATGAACCCGCGTAAAACCGCTGATGGTTTTGTTGATGCTGGTGGTATTAAGGTAAAAGCTATTTCCGGGGATGATAATTCAGGGCTAAAATTAAAGTTCAAAAATTATTAACAAAACAAATTAATTAAAAATGGCAAACAATAATGTATTTACAGGACCGGCGGTAGCCAGTTTAGCCACTCCGAATGCTACTAAAATGACTACTGCAGGTAGTTATTTAGACATTCAGAATGACGGATGGGCAAAACAATACTTACCGGAATTGTATGAAAAAGAAGTTGAAAGATACGGTAATAGAACCGTAGCTGGATTCTTAAAAATGGCAGGAGCAGAAATGCCGATGCAATCTGATCAAGTAATTTGGTCTGAACAAGGGAGATTACACATCGCTTATCAAGCAACAGTAACTATCGCAAGTGGATCACTAGCTGCAATTAAAGATATTGACAACACAAGTGGTTCTGATATTGCACACTCACTAAGAATTGGTAACACAGTTGTATGTGAAGTTGCAGGTGTTGTGTTTAAAGCATTTGTAAAATCAGTGGGCGCAAACCCAGTACTTAAACCTTATGGGGCTGCTAACGTAACTAACGTTTCTTCTACTATTTCAGGTGGAAGTGCAACGCAAACAATCAAGTTATTCGTTTACGGTTCTGAATTTAAGAAAGGCACTGACGCAATGACTGAATCAGTTGAGCCTTCGTTCAAAACTTTTACAAATAAACCAATGATCCTTAAAGATCACTTTGAAATCAACGGTTCTGATACTGCTCAAATTGGGTGGGTTGAAGTTACTGGCGAAAGTGGTCAAGGCGGATACTTATGGTACTTAAAAGCTAGCGGCGATACAAACGTTAGATTCGATGATTACATGGAAATGGCATTAATCGAAGCTGAAAAATCTGCTGCAGGCGCTGATGCTGATATTCCTGATGGATCTGAAGGTTTACTTTCAGCTATCGGTAGTAGAGGTATCGTAGCAACTCAACAATTCAACGCATCACCAGAAATCGGTGAATGGGATGACTTATTGAAAGAATTAGACAAACAAGGAGCTATCGAGGAAAACATGCTTTTCTTAGACAGAGATGCTAACATCGTAATGGATGACTTATTAGCAGGATTAAACGCTTACTATTCAGGTGGTACATCTTGGGGTGTATTTAACAACTCTGAAGAAATGGCACTTAATCTTGGTTTCTCTGGATTTAGAAGAGGTTCTTACGACTTCTATAAAACTGACTGGAAATATCTTAACGATAAATCTACAAGAGGTTTAACAGGAGGTTTAAAAGGAGTTTTACTTCCAGCTGGTAGTTCTTCAGTTTATGATCAAACATTAGCTGCAAATGTTAGAAGACCTTTCTTACACGTAAGATATAGAGCTTCTCAAGCTGATGACAGAAAACTGAAAACTTGGGTTACTGGTTCTGTTGGAGCTGCAACAACTGGCTTTGACAAAATGGAGATTCATTATCTATCTGAAAGATGTTTAGTAGTGCAAGCTGCAAACAACTTCATAAGATTTGATTCTTAATATTTATTAAAGGGATGGGTGCTTCGGCACCCTACCTTTATTTTAACTTTTTTATTTTATTAAATTATGGCAAAAAAACAAAAAGCAGAGGTGGCTGCTGAGGAACCAGTAATGGTTGCTCCACCAAAAACAAAACCTATTGAGGTTAAAAAACCAAAATGGGAAGTAAAAGATAGGTTGTATGAATTAACTATTAGAGATACACCTATTACATACATATTAAATAGTAGAGGAATTTTACATTTCGATGCAGAAAAAGGATATGAAAGAGAAGTTAAATATTGTCAAAATCAAAACACAATATTTATAGACGAAATGAAAGGTAGCCAAAGATTATCACATATTTCTTTTAGAGATGGTAAACTTTTTGTACCAAAAGAACAGCAAACATTACAAAAATTTCTTTTAGTTCATCCAAAAAATGGAACGCATTTTCAAGAGTATGATGCAGTACAAATTGCAGAAGATGAATTAGATACACTTCAATTAGAAATTACAGCTTTAACAGCTGCACAAAATATCGAAGTTGATCACGCAGAGGCAATTTTGAGGTCAGAATTGGGATCTAAGGTATCTCAGATGGCTTCTAAGGAACTTAAACGAGATTTATTACTATTTGCTAAAAGAAACCCAGAACTGTTCTTAGAATTAGTCGAAGACGAAAACATTAATATTAGAAACTTAGGTATAAAAGCCGTAGAAAATCATATTATAAAGCTTTCCAACGACCAAAGAACATTTACGTGGGGATCTAATGATAGAAAACTTATGACAGTTCCATTTGATGAAAATCCATATTCAGCTTTAGCTGTATGGTTTAAAACAGATGAAGGTGTTGAAGTTTACCAAACAATTGAAAAAAGACTAAAATAAGTCGATAGTGGTTCAGCCGCTACGGCGGCTTAATCATTATATAAAAAAATATTATGGCAATATCAGTAAATGCAGTATATAGAACCGTCCTTTCGATAATGAATAAAGAAGGTAGAGGATATTTAACACCTGACCAGTTTAATAAAATAGGTGGCCAAGTGCAATTAGACTTACTTGAAAAATCATTTTTTGATTACAACAGGGCGTTGAATAGAAAGAAAAGTTTTGTTGTAAATGATGAATATGGAGATTTGCCAAGAAACATAAAAGAAAAAATAGATATATTATCTAAAGAAGCTACATTAAGTATATCAACAGGCACTTCAACTTTACCAGCAGATATATATAGAATTATAAATATAACATCAGGTGATAGAACAATTAATCTACAAGAAGTTAAAAAATCTGAATTGTCTTATATAAATGCTTCAAAATTAACTAAGCCTACCTTAGACTATCCGGTATATTATTTAGAATCGGCATCCGCAAGCACTTCAAATCAAGCGGTAACTGCTAACACAGCAACGCCATCTATGAGTACCAAAATAAAATTTTTACCCACTACATTAACGTCTGCTCAGATAGATTATATTAAAATTCCACAAGAACCTAAATGGGGCTTTACGAGAACAGCTAATAATGCTTATAATTTTCAAGCATCAAGTTCATATGACTTTGAACTACATAAATCTGAACAAGTTAATTTAGTTATAAAAATACTTGCTCACGCAGGTATAATAGTAAAAGATCCCCAATTGATACAAATAGCAGGGCAAGAGGAACAAAAGAAAATACAACTTGAAATAACTAGATAATGGCATTACTCACAACATCAGCATATCAATATTACGAATCTGCTCAGGTATTTATTGCCGAAGCAAATCAAACTCAATTTACATTAACTGAAGATATAGAGATAGCCATTAAAAATGATAATGGCAAGTTTCGTTTATATGTTAATGATTCTGAGGTGTCAACAGGGTTTACTTATGTTAATGGTGTAATAACTTTTACAACAGCAAGAGC
>Ga0315330_10000188_pt1 | contig 34399 bp, 22 predicted proteins | sample M140m34915metaG_FD_203453 | JGI IMG/M metagenome (GOLD analysis project Ga0315330, IMG submission 203453) | Ammonia-oxidizing marine archaeal communities from Monterey Bay, California, United States - M1 40m 34915 | ecosystem: Environmental > Aquatic > Marine > Intertidal zone | place: USA...
AGGACCCGACCGACCAAAGGGCTAAACGTGTGAGGCGAACCCGATTTGACGCTCAAGGCTGGTACGTCGAAGAGAACTGGACCATGGTTTTGCAGCGTCTGTTCGAACGGATTTATTTGTTGCGTTGTCAATTGGTGCATGGAGCTTCGACGTACGATAGTTCCTATAACAGAATCGCCATCAGGCGTTGCTCGCAGATGATGGAGCACTTGTTGCGAACCTTTCTAAGAGTCTGGGCTCAGTGGGGAGCAGATGAAGATTGGGGAATCATGTGCTATCCACCCATGAAGTGAGTGTCAGATCCGAGAGTATGCTGTGCTCTTGTCTTGGTCAGTTGGCTTGGGAACACAGATCGCCAGCCATTGGGTTTTTCGCTGGGTGTAGGCGTGGGGTGAACGTTTGGCTTAAAATGCAAGGTGTTAGTTTGCCCTGAGGTGCACCTTATGCCGGATCGTCGATTTTGCGGAAGCTTACATTCAGCTCATGCCTTTGAATCTTTTCTAGGCACTGAGCGAGAGGGGCTATGCCTTACGGGCCGGAGGAACATGGTCAAGGCAGGGATGGCCGGGATTGCTGGACTTAGTCTTCCAGAATTGTTGCGGGCAAGAAACGAGTCTGCTCTGGCGGGTGGCTCGATGCCGTCGAGGAAATCGGTCATTCTGCTATGGATGACCGGTGGCCCAAGTCACATCGATACATGGGACATGAAGCCGGATCGCCCTTTGGTGAATCGCGGGCCCTTCTCGCCCATCTCAACCGCGATCCCCGGTGAATTCATCTGCGAGCATTTACCCAAGCAGGCAGCGATGCTGGATAAGTTCACGCTGCTACGTTCTGTGGATTGTAAGAAAAGCAATCATGAACCCAACAAAGTAATGCAGACTGGAAATCGAGCAGCATCGCCCCGCTCAAATGCAAATGGTGAACGCTATCCTGCGATCGGTTCAATCGTTGCCAAATATCGAGGTGCCAACGAACCGGGTGTGCCACCCTATGTTGCATTTCAGAAATCACGTTCCCATGTGGCACACGCCGGCGATTTAGGCCAGCAGTACAATCCATTCATGGCAAATCAGGCTGCTACGCTGCCTGTCTATGATTTGGTGGGAAAGGATACAGGAAAGGTTTCGTCTTCTCCCATGTTCCGTTTGCCGCGAAATCTTGATTTTGAACGCATCAATCACAGAGTCGGTTTGCTTCGTCAATTGGACGCTATGCGACGTGAAATCGATGTGTCAGGTAGCATGGATGCAATGGACACCTATCAACAGCAAGCGGTGGACATGTTGACGGGTGGACGCGTTCAAAAAGCCTTTGATGTTTCAAGTGAACCGCAATCCGTTCGTGACTCGTATGGCTCGCATTTGTGGTGTCAGCAGGCTTTATTAGCGAGGCGTTTGGTTGAACAAGGTGTCTCGTTTGTTACCATCGATTTGAGTTATCACACGGCGTCAGGCACATGGGATAATCATGGTGACAATATCCCGCCCTATGGTGGTATCTCAAAAGGACTGAAGCCTCTACTGCCTTTGTTCGATCACCTGATCACAACACTCGTCTCTGATCTCGAGCAGCGAGGTCTGTTGGATGAGGTGCTTGTGGTGGCTATGGGTGAGTTCGGGCGGACACCATTGATGGGAACGCAAGGCAGTACCGATGGGAGGAATCATTGGCCACAGGTCATGTCGATGTGTTTGGCGGGTGGTGGGATGAGGCATGGCCAAGTGATTGGCGCGACCGAGAAGGATGGAGGGCAAATCAAGCATCGCCCTGTCACGCCCGGAGATTTGGCGGCGACCATTTATCATCACATGGGGATCCGAAAAGACCAGACCTATTTAGATCACCGGGGAAGACCGGTCTTTGCAGTACAAGAAAATGGCGAACCGATCAGAGAACTGATCTGATTCACCATTTTTGTTTCAGTATCAAATGACAGCATGGAATTCCGTTGGCTTAACTAAGCCTTCTAGCAAGAAGGTCCTCAGGTTGCCGGGGCTGGAGCTGCTTGGTAGGTCGCACCTCCAAAGCCAAGCATCGGAACAAATATGAATGGTAAGAAGAACAAGCCCAAAGCAGTCCCCACACCTCTTCCAAAGCGTTCAGCAAGTGCGATGTAAACGAAAATCATCACAATTAGTGGCGCAATGAAGTTCACCACGGGGATCAAAAAGAGAATGATCCACCAAAGAGGTTTGCCAGTGATCTCAAATAAGACGATGAGGTTGTAGATGGGGATGATCGCAGCCCAACCAGGTTTGCCCGCTTTGGAGTAGATTTTCCACATGCCTGCAATCACAATTATGCTAAGCACGAGGGAAACCAACCACACTACACCGAACGCAGCAAACAAACCCGCCGCTACTTCAGCATTCGCATCCCCAGTTAATGAGTCCAGATTGTCGACATCGAATTGCACGTTCAGGTCGTCTTGGGCCAACAGGCCCGTCGTCAATGATTTCATAATGAACTGCCTTGAAGATAGAAGTGATGTTTGTTCCGAAGGTTTGTGCAGAGCTCTGCACATGTCCACGTTGTTAAAACCTTAACAACCTTACAGTTCCCATGTTGTAGCGTGGGCTCATCCACCGTTTGAAAATCCCATGCCGGGCTGCGTCTTGCACATTTCGCAGACTGGGGGATTTGAGGAAACAGCAAAAGGCGGATGTTTTGTTCTGTGCGTTAGCATTAACTAGAAAGCACAGAGTTGGGATGCTGGTGGGAACGCACTGTTTTTGCGATTCAATGAGCAAGATTGGCAATCCGTATTGGCAGCTGGCTTGCCCTCAGGGGAACGCTGGCGGGGCAAGATTGTGTGTCTCGAATGCAAAAATACGATGGATAACAAGGATTCAGAGGTGAGCCAAGTCGTGGCGGGCGCGGACGATCTTGGGTGCTGCAGCGTGTTCAGCGGCAAAGGTATCCGGTTTCCCGGCTGGTGGGAGCGATCAAGAATCCGTATGCGGTTTCCGTACAAAAGATCGCCGTTTTTGTGCAAGGCGGTGAGGTGTTTTACCGTTACGATAAGCTAGTGTGGTGGTTGGCAGTTTGGAGGGCAGTAGCGACAGGGGCTGGTGTGACTCAAACGCGTCGGTTTTAAAATGCCAATCCGTAATGTTTGGCGTTGGCAAATTTTTGTTTAGGGTGAGTTGATTGAAAAGTAATCGGAATGGTGATTGGCGATTGGAGGCCAAAGCAATTGATTTCAAGGGCATGCCGTGTGTTTCTGTCTTTATTCTGGCGCTCGTCGGATTGATCACCGCACAATCTGCGTCTGCTTGGGAGCGTGTTAATTTTAATCAGGATATTCGACCTATACTCGCCACGCATTGCTTCCATTGTCACGGTCCCGATGAGGCGGAGTCTGGCCTTCGTTTAGATACTGAGGATGGGGTGCAGGAAGCATTCGGCGATTCCAATTTGAAGGACAACGTTGCTTGGCAACGAATCCATTCCAAGGATCCCGATGAGAAAATGCCACCGCCGGCACCCGGAAATGAATTGAAGCAGGCAGAACTGCAGCTCCTTGAACGGTGGATCGAACAAGGGGCTGAATATCAGGTGCATTGGGCATTTGTTCAACCGCAACGAGCTGAGCTATCGGTTGCTACATCTGACTCCAAGATCCGTAATCCGATCGATGAATTTATAAGCCGAAGGCTTGTCGCGAGAAAAATGAAGTTGCAGCCGGACGCTTCACGTGAGCAACTCATTCGACGTTTGTCGTTGGACCTCATTGGATTGCCACCCACGCCGGCAGAGGTGGATGCCTTTGTGCAGGATCGTAGTCAAGATGCTTACGAACGTGTGGTTGATCGCTTGCTTGGATCGAGGCACTTTGGAGAGCGTTTGGCAGTGCCTTGGTTGGATGCTGCACGCTACGCTGACACCAATGGTTTTTCAATCGATGATCACCGAGACATGTGGTTATGGCGTGAGTGGGTTATCAATGCGATGAATCAAAATATGCCCTATGACCAATTTCTCACGGAACAGTTGGCTGGTGACCTCTTGCCCAACGCAACTGACCAGCAACGATTGGCGACTGGGTTCCTTAGAAATAGCATGAATACACATGAAGGGGGAACTCTGCCTGAGGAGTATCGTGTGATCTACATCGCAGACAAAATCAACACGGTGTCAACTGTGTTCATGGGGCTGACCATGCGATGTGCGCAATGTCACTCGCACAAATATGATCCAATCACGCAGAAAGATTATTATCGCTTCTTTGCCTTCTTTGACACTGCACACGAGCCAGGCTCAGGGGCCGCAAATGGAAACACAGCACCGGTCCAGCGGATGGATGGTTTGTTAACGGGGCAGCAGGAATACAAATCCGACGTGCTAGCCCGCATCGAAACGTTAAAACGGTATCAGTTGCATCCACCAGAGCTGATTCAGCCTCGGATGATGTGGGAGAAAACTTTTCAGGGTGAAGCCCCTGCTGAGCTAGTCGATGCACTGGCAACGCCGGTTGCAGCACGTAAAGACGACCAATGGACGCGGATCAACAAAGAATTCGGGAAAACAACACCGTTGATGGATCGGCATGTGTCGACAATCAATCGCGAGATCAAAGTCTTGGAAAAAGATCTGGAGGCGAAGCAAGCTTCCGTGATGATCATGAAAGAAAAAGGACCTCGCAAAACCTATGTCCTGACACGTGGAGAGTACGATCATCCGGATGCGAGTCAGGTCGTTACGCCGGGTATCCCTGAAGTGCTACCGAAGCTCGAGCTTGACAAGGATGATACTGAGCAAGAACGACAAGCTGACCAGAAATCTGACGTTGTCGTTGCTTGGGAATCCGCCAGGTGGATCTGGGATTCACCTGAGGCAGCCAGAGGCAATCAAGACGATGAGCCTAGGTATTTCCGTTTTGTAATCGAACTCAGCGGTAAGCCAAAGCGTGCCGAGTTGAGGGTAAGTGTGGACAATGTTGGGGTGACCTTTGTTAATGGGCATCAGCTGGGTACCAATGAACCATGGATGTCACCGGCTCAATATGATCTATCCAAGCACCTGCAGGCTGGGGAAAATGTGATCGCGATCAAGGCGACCAATCAAGGAGGAGCTGCTGGGCTGCTGGCTTCGTTAGTGATCGATGGCAAAAGTGAATTTGGATCGAACCGGACTTGGAAAGTAACGGCAGAGAATGCAATTGCCGAAAACTCAGATTGGACGTTTGCGGCTTACGACGACGGTGATTGGAGCGATGCGAGTGAATTGGGACCGCTTGGGATGCCACCTTGGAACTTCTCAAAGCTTCTTGATCAAGCAGTTCCCATCGACCCGACCCGTCCAAATCGCCTCACCTTGGCCAAATGGTTGGTGCGAGACGACCATCCGCTGACTGCAAGGGTCGCTGTCAACCGTTACTGGCAAATGCTGTTTGGACAGGGATTGGTTTCCACTCCAGATGATTTTGGCTCACAAGGAGCTTTCCCTACGCACGCTGAATTACTCGACTGGCTCGCAATCGAATTTCGTGACAGTGGCTGGAATATCAAGCACTTGCTGAAGACGATCGTGATGTCATCTACTTACCGTCAGTCGTCCACCGCGACTCGGGAGGCGTATGAGCAGGATCCCCAGAACCGATGGTTGGCGAGAGCTCCCCGGTATCGTCTTTCAGCCGAGTTTCTGAGAGATGGTATGCTCGCTATTTCTGATCAATTGAATCGGCGAGTGGGGGGGCCTAGTGTTTATCCAAGCCAGCCGCATGGTCTGTGGCGCGAGATCAGTCACTTTGGGTATGGAAATGCATTTAGCGCCCAGGCATTTTATCCCAGTGATCCCAGCGGACAATCTCGACGCAGCATGTACACCTTCTGGAAGCGAACCAGTCCACCACCTTCCATGATCGCCTTTGATGCACCGACTCGGGAGGTGTGTGCGGTGACGCGATCGAGAACGAATACACCACTACAGGCTTTGGTGCTTTTGAATGATCCCAACTATGTTTCGGCGGCACGATCGCTTGCACGCTTGGCAATGACTGAGGGTGGCGAATCAGTCGGGCAGCATATCGACTACATGTTTCGACGTGCCGTTTCAAGGTTTCCAACCGGCGAGGAGAAGCGTGTTCTAGGTGATCGGTATGAAAGTGCACTCGCGGCTTACCAAAAAGATCCAGAAGCGGCAGCGGGGTTGGCTGGTAGCGATAAGAGACCCACGAATGCAGTGGCCGCCGCATGGACGGTGGTTGCTTCGGTTATTTTGAATCTCGATGAAGTCATTACCAGGGAGTAGTTGTCATTCACCCTATTGAATATCACAGACGACAGGTCACTCGACGGCAGCTTTTTAATACAGCCCGAAATGGGGTGGGTGCTGCGGCGTTGGCAACATTGTTGGGGCGTGAGAGCGAATCGGCAGATGCGATTCGTTCAGTGGGTCTGAAAGGCTTGCCACATCACAGCCCAAAAGCAAAACGTGTGATCTATCTGTTTCAGTCAGGTGGCCCGAGTCACATCGATTTATGGGACTACAAGCCTAATTTGACAACCATGCATGGGAAACCGTTGCCTGATTCTGTCAAAGGCACTCAAAGAGTTACCGGGATGACTGCTGGGCAAAAGCAGTTTCTGGCCAATGCTCCGATCAAACCTTTTCAAAAGCATGGAGACTGTGGGCGTTGGGTGAGTGACTTGTTGCCTCACACCGCCAAGGTGGTTGACGAACTCGCTGTTTTGAAAGCGGTGCATACCGAGGCAATCAATCATGATCCCGGGATTACCTTCATCAATACTGGCAATCAGCAAATTGGGCATCCATCACTTGGTGCATGGCTCAGTTATGGGTTGGGATCTGAGAATCAGGATCTTCCTGGTTACATGGTGCTGATTAGTCAGGGAACGGGAAAAAATCCTGGTCAGCCAATCTTTTCGCGTCTCTGGGGTAGCGGCTATTTACCCAGCAAGCATCAGGGCGTGCGTCTGCGCCCAGGCAGTAATCCTGTCTTGCACTTGTCGAATCCTACAGGCATCGATGCGGAGATGCGTCGCGGGCAGTTGAATGACTTGGCAGCGTTGAATGAGCGACATGCACAACTCGTAGGTGATCCGGAAATCGAGGCTCGGATCGCGCAGTATGAAATGGCCTATCGAATGCAAACATCGGTACCTGACCTCACAGACATGTCGGACGAATCCGATGAAGTGTTTGATTTGTACGGGCCAGATTCTCGTAAGCCAGGCACTTACGCTGCCAACTGCCTGCTGGCACGGCGGATGATTGAACGCGACGTTAGATGTATTCAGTTGTTTCACCGTGGTTGGGATCAGCATAATTCGCTCGTCAAGCACCTTGGAAATCAATGCCGTGATACAGACCAAGCCAGTGCGGCGTTGGTCGCTGATCTGAAACGTCGTGGCCTGCTAGATGACACGTTGGTGATATGGGGCGGCGAATTTGGGCGGACGGCCTACAGCCAGGGAGGGCTCAATAGCGGCAGGGATCACCACGGTCGCTGTTTCAGTGTTTGGATGGCAGGCGGTGGTGTGAAGCCCGGTATTGAACACGGAGAAACAGATGATTACTGCTACAACGTTGCCGATGGCGCTGTCCATGTCCGTGATTTGAATGCCACCATTCTCGATTTGTTGGGCATTGATCACCAGCGTCTCACGTTCAAGTTTCAAGGTCTTGAGCAGCGTTTGACGGGTGTTGAACCGGCACGAGTGGTTGATGAGATACTGGCCTGATATTCACTTTATGCAAATCTCCGGTTTGCGATCGTGCGGATGCAGGGAAGACGTTGTTATGTGAGGTGCACCCAGTACCGAGCAAAGATGGTATGTGGGGGGGCTTGTAGAAATCGTTCCACGCACGTGTTAAAGCATTTACCGTGAGTTTATTTTGGGTTCATTCAAGCTTTCCGTAGTGCATCGCTTAGGCCAGCATTCTAAATTTGCGTGGCTGATTCTGTTCGTTGTGGGCAGGTTTGCCGCAGGGGACGCACTGGCGGTTGAGGGTTCCCTGAGTACTGAGAGTGGGCCGCCAAATGTAATCCTGATTATGGTCGATGATCTTGGCTACAACGACCTGAGTGGTTTTGGGCATCCAGAGATTCAGACTCCTGTTCTAGATCAGCTTGCACGCGATGGGATTCGGTGCACCAGTTTTTACTCAGGTGCATCTGTGTGCACTCCCTCAAGGATGGCGTTGCTGACCGGTTGTTATCCTGTTCGAATGGGGTGGAAGAAGGGAGTCATCGGATACAAGATGGGCCTGCGCGACGGTCTCCATCCCCACGCAATTACAATGGCCGAAGTCTTTCAAAAGTCAGGTTATGTAACGGCGATGTCCGGTAAGTGGCATTTGGGAAGTGAGCCACCTTGTCGGCCTCATCGACAAGGGTTCGATTCAGCCTATTACATTGACAAAAGTAATAATCAGACGCGGAAAATTTGGCGAAACGATGACGTCGTTGAGGAGAAGTTTGTCAACAGACATTTGACTCAGCAATTCACCGAGGAAGCGGTGAAGTTCATCAAGAAAAATCGGCGGCACAAGTTCTTCTTGTATCTACCGTATTCGGCACCGCATTTTCCAGTTCAGGCACACCCGGACTGGAAAGGAAAATCCAGCTTTGGTGTTTATGGGGATGTGGTAGAAGAGGTGGATGCACGCATCGGCCAAATTCTGACCACGCTCGCCAACGAAGGTATAGCAGATAACACGATCATCTTGTTTTGCTCGGATAATGGTCCGCAGCCCGGGCAGGCAGCTAGTGCCCATCCTTTTCGGGGAATGAAGTGGAGTGCTTTGGAAGGGGGCACGCGAGTGCCCTGCATTGTTCGGTGGACCGCACAGATACCTGCTGGAAAATCAAGTGAGCAGGTGGTCACGGCGATGGATCTGTTGCCAACGTTATGCGATTTGGCAGGAATCGATCTACAGGCAAACTTGAGAACATTGCGGACGAGTACAAATACTGAAAAAAACGCAGCATTGCAGCCGGTTGATGGACGTTCGGTGGCCGAACTCTTTCGTGGAACGGTCACTTCCTTGCCCGAACAGGGGATCCTTTATTGGCATGGGATGGGGAAGCCTCAGGCGATTCGCAAAGGAAACTGGAAACTGTTTTTTGTCCGCGAGGGGACGGTGTCGGGACTGGGGGTTGATGGCAAGTTGCCCGAAGTACAAAGCCAAGCTTTGAAAGCTTTAGCGGACAGCCAAGGACCTGTTCTATTTAACCTTGAAGAGCATCCCGGTGAGCTTGCAGATTACAGTGCTGAAAGGCCCGGTATTGTCAAGCAATTGAGCGAGCTCGCGAAACGAAAGTTGGCAGAGACAAAAGAAGCGATGATTCCGTTGTGGCAACCAGCCCCATGAATTAGTCGCAACGGTGAGCTTTCGTTTGGCATGAAGGGCCTGTGGATTAGAGGGCCTGTGGATTAGAGGGCCTGTGGATTAGAGGGCCTGTGGATTAGAGGGCCTGTGGATTAGAGGGCCTGTGTGCGGCAGGGGCCGATGCGACAGAGTCGTTACGGGATCGCGTTGTGTTGCCGCTGGTGGTGGCTAGGTAACGTCTTGTGGTCACCTGTGGTTTCAGTCGAGGACTTTTAGCATGATTTCCTTGAACTCAACCACCATGTCAGGATCGTGAAGCTGTAGTTGCAACATGCCCGCGTTTAATCGCTTGTCACTGGGGAGATGTTCAGTGAACTCTGAGGCAAGTTTTCCATTGATATAGAGCATGAATCGATTGTCGCGGGCGATGATGTGGAGGTGGTTCCACTGTCCGTGGTGAATGTCTTTGGCTTCGAGTCCATTGCGGATAGGCGTGATATGAGGCTGGTCATTGGCGTCAATCACAAGTCGGTCTCCTCGGAAGCAGCGGTGCTCTCTTCTTCCCGGTGTATGGAAATCCCATGCGCCAAGAACTTGTTTCCCAATTCCAACGTGTCCCAAGTCTGCGTGATAGGATTGGAAGCCTCGTTTTTTTGATGGGTCGGGGGTGGCGCGGATACTGACGCCACTGTTTCCATTGCCGGTGAAACGATAGCGGAGTTTCAGTTCCAAATTCGAAAGCTGCTTATTGCCGGCATAGGTCAGATAGCCACGGTTCTTTCCACCCGTGCCGGTGATGACTCCGTTTGCTGCTTGCCAAGCATCGTCGGTGCCCGGCGGAGTTGCTTCCCAGCCGTTCAGGGTTTCACCATCGAAAATGGATTCGAAGCCGGGAGCCTGTGGGCACGCCACAGCCTGTGGGCACGCCACAGCCTGTGGGCTTACCACCGTCGGCGTGCTTGTGGGTGATGGTTCAATGGCATTGAGGTGATTTTGATGTACACCTGCCACGTGGCACAGGAAGTACGCGGAAAATATCTGTGCAGCTAAGCGGAACATTATGGTGGACGGCATTTTTTGGCAGCGATGTAAGGAATGCGGATGAAGTAATTTGTTGCACATTTGATGTCTGCGATCGCTGAACGCGCAACTTAATAGAAGGCGAGGATTGTCTCATTTCCAATTGGGTGCCTCGCCTCTGTGCTTGGCGGAGGGAAATGCTTTAATTCGTTGGGGTGAAGGTGTAAGTTTTACATCCTCGCGTGGTCCTTCGGTACGAATGGGGACTAGCTGAAATTAAGTTACCAGGCCGCCTCATGGATGAATTCGGATTGAGTGCGAACAGTCATTGTTTTCCTTGTCACCTCAACATGTTCTTGTAATGAAAAGAATCCCTTGGCGTTTTCGAACGCTGGTATCAGTGATACTCGTTTCCTGTTTTGGGTGGATCATACACTGCTACAACTTTTCCGCATTGCCAAATGGTGGCTTCGGGCTGGGTGGCATTCATCACTGGATGCACGGTGAAACGTCATCGGATAAGCAGACAATGAACCCAGTCATCATTGGACATCGAGGCGTCTGGATAGGGCTACGAGGTGGACGTGGCGGCGCGGGGAATACCATCAGGGCGATAAGAGAGGCAGCGGCGATCGGCGTGGATTGGATTGAGGTCGATGTGCGTAAATCTGCGGATGGAATTCTGTTTCTCTTTCATGACGAAGATGTTTGTCGCGTAACAGATGCGAAACGCGCGTTCGCTAATCGACAGGATTGGGATTTTAGTTCTTTCGAGAGTGCTGAGATAGCGAAGCTTGGAATTGATTACCCCAACGGACGCGAGGCCATTCCGCGATTGGCTGATGCAATGAAGGAGTTTGCAGGTGATCCGCAAGTGAAATTTGTGCTGGATCTTAAAGATTCGGGAATAACGCCGCGAGATTTGCGAAAAGCGGTTGGCGAACTGGATCCGGATCGATTTATCCTATTTGGAAAAAAAGACTGCTTGGACGATTTTGCTGAGGAAGAAAAGGCAAGCAAAGACAGGAGACGGTACACACTTGGGTACACGGCATTGTGGACAGAGAATAACAACAAGCTTGACTTTCTGTTTTCACATGAATTCTTGTTGCGAGAGTGCAAGGATCTTGGCGGCGAATATCTGGTTTTGCCAGCCTTGTTTTTGAATCAGGACTTAATAGATAACGCACACAAAGCGAATTGCAAGGTGCTGGCGTATGGCATTGACGAACAGTATCCCTACAAGGTGACAGACATGGGGGTCGATGGATTAATCGTTGATGATCCATCAGGTGTGAGTAGCAAGTATTGACCCAACAGTTTCCGCGTGACTGCGGTGGATAAAGTAGCAAGGTCGGAGGTCTTGTTGGCGAGTGTTGATTCCATTTCTCAGTGTGGACTGGTGCTCGTCAGTGATGCTTTGCCCGTGTTGCTTTGTTCGTTGTTAACCAATTGCACTTAGCCCCGAGGCTTTTGCGCCCACTTAGCTTAGGAGCTGTTTGGGGATGTGTGCGTGATATGTCGGTGCCTATCGGTTAGACTGCAGTGCTTGTCACTGAATTACGAAGGATTCCACATGCGTGTTTTTATCTGTTCCACTTTACTTCTCGTGTTAGCCACTTGTTGCGTGGGACATGCTCAGGGACAGCAACCACCCGTTACTGAGATCTACAAGACTTATGATGGGAACAACGATGGGATGTTGGACGCCGGTGAAGTTGCGGGTAGTCGCTACGCGAGACAGTTTCCTCGGTGGGATATTGATGGTGATAAAAAGGTTTCACCTCAGGAGGTTATCGCGTTCCGCAGGCGTTTTGGCATTGCGGCTGATGGGACCCTGCTGCGAGCACCAGCACAAAACCTGGGCGTTCAGAAATTTGTGGTGCCCGACATAGCGGATTTGAAGCGTATTGGCAAAGGAGTGCGTCTGTCGCGTGACGATGCTCGTAATTCAGCATTTGTGTTAGCGACAGAAGCCCATGCCGTTGACGGGATGCAGTACGTGATTCTGACTGATCACGTTGACAGTGCCTACTTTGAACCTTTGCAGCAACTCGCAACACACCATCAGGGAGAGATCTTGCGTGTTTCTGACTTGGCTTTGCTGTACGAGCAACCCAAGCAATTCGCAGAGTTGAAGAAGCGTCTTCAGGAAATAGCTCCCCGGTACGTTGCGATCGCGCCACGTCTCGATTCTTTTCGCGAAAATATGTTGATGGGGATGTGGGAACTCTTGTCGACTCTGGATAACGATCCCGAAATAGATGTCTTTCCCGGATTCTTAGTCGCCTCTAACGCGTCTGCGTTTTCAAAGCTCATTGAGCAGTCGTTGAAGCACGCTGCTTTGGCTCATGGCAAGCTGAAGCCGATTACGGTCAGTCAGGTGTTGAGTGATGCTGAAACTAGATCGTTGCAAAAAGCAGCGATGTTGCGACGGCATTTTCGTAAAAGTAATCTGGAGACACCCGTTGTTGCAATTTATGGCAACAAAGCGAAGACGGCACCGCGGCTCAAAGGCGAGCAGGTATGGAATTTGGAAACGCCCGGTGGCGGTGAGTTCATCGAATCTTTCTCGCCAGAACTGTTAAGCAAATTTGAAGAGTCAAATTTGATCATCATGCATGGGCATGGAATACCCGGAATGTCCTGTAGTGTTGATATACAGGGAATCCCTGCGAACCTGCACGGTAAAGTGTTGATGACGGGGTCCTGCTTTTCTGCTTCACCCAATAAGTCGGATCTTCCCGAAATGCGTGATGCTCCCGGTGGTTACACCGTACAAAAACGTGACGCTTTTGTGCTTCGTGCTATCGACCAAGGTGCCATCGTTGCCTTTGGCCACCAACGGCTTAGTTCTGGGTTCCCCCATCTTTATCCTGTGCTGGAGTGTTGGCTTGAGGGGAATACGGTAGGTGAAGGATACCAGCGATTAATGAATGGGTTGATCAAGTTAAAAGAGGTTAAGTCAGGAGAGTTTGTGATACGTGAGAAAACAAAAAAACCTCCGCAGAATTCATTGCTCTATGTTGTGATTGGAGATCCTGCATTGCAGCCATTCGCAGAATAACTACGGCGTTGCAGGTGAAAAATTGGTCCATGCTGCTACTTGTAAACTGTTTTTGATTAGCATCTTGTGGTTGCAGTCATGCACGGGAGGTAGTGCCAGTAAAGTGTTGAGTAGAACGCGGATACCGCCTGAGCTTGTTCAACCCCGAGGGCGTTATCTGAAGTGGGGGATTTTGACGCTGGCAGTGAGTGTCTGTGTGATGATTTTAACGCCGTTCGGCTATTACTTCGCAGCAGATTTTGAGTATGGATTCTTACGCGATAAACGTGAGTTCTTTTTCAGTAGCGGTTATTTTATTGCGTTTTATACGCACATTGTGGGCGCACCTGCCGCTTTTCTTAGCGGTACTCTCCAGGTCAGCAGAACATTGCGTCAGAACTGGCCGCAATTGCATCGGTGGTTGGGTCGGTTTTATTGTCTGGCCGTTCTTACTGCGGCCGCGCCTGGTGGCTTGGTGATGGGGTTTTGGGCGTATGGTGGGCTGTCGTCTCAAGTGTGTTTCTCGTTACTTGCAGGACTGACATGGATTGCCACATTCTTGGGATGGCGATTTGCGCGGATTGGACAACTCAAGAAGCATGCCAAGTGGGTGTTGCGGAGCTATCTGCTGATTGCCTCTGCTATCTGCTTGAGGCTGATTCATCCGTTGCTAAGCGAGTTACAGCTGAATCATGAGCTGACCTATCAGCTAGCCGTATGGGCAAGTTGGGTGCTGCCGTTAGCACTCTTTGAGTTGGTCAGATGGTTTAGTGATCGTGCGAAATGCAGATGTGCTGATGCAGTCGTTGTTTCCCGTTGAGACGTGGTAGCCATGGGGTGATCAGAGAAACAAGATCAGGAGCATCATTTCGCGAGCATTCGCGGTGCCTTGGGCCAGCGTAGGATGGGATTCACGCGGCTTGGAATTTATGGAGCTCTAAACACGGGGGTTACGAACTGGGAGCCCTCTTGCAGTTGGGCTCGGAGCGAATCCAGGTTGGATGAGTTGATCAAGATATTCTTGAAATGTCCCGCGGCATAATGTTCTGGGAGCTGTTGGTGTTTTGCATAAAGCGAAAAGTCACCGCACTGAAGCAGTGTTTTCTGATCGATCGCTCTTCCGCTTTGGTGGCGCTGTAAGCACTGTTGCACCAAGTCGGGGTCCAAGCTTTGCAGAAACCCGTCCAGGTCAGATTGGGGGGGGGCTGGTATTGCCGTCAACGGATGGTTTCCCTGTTCCGTTGTCTGCGACTCGGAGAGTGTGACGACGAGAAAGGCTACATACCCCGTGGTGAGTACGCAGCTCAAAAGCAAAGGTTTGCTCATTTGATGCCCCTTCGGTGGTGAAATGGTTCCTGCCCGAACCTATCGAAAGCGTAGGTCACAAATCAGGGGTTAGCGTGATCCGCAGGAGATGTTTTTTGGTATTTGCAAAAAATGGCAAACGCTTCTTCTCAAGGAATGCCGTTCCGGCCGCCTGCTGGATAGCGTTGAGAGAGTCGGTGGTATCCCAAGGAAATGGCGTTTCTGACGGTGAGGTTCATTTCACCATTTCTGTCCATTCGTTATGATTTGCGTTGGTTTCAGTGCTTCGAGGTAGTGGGTGGGGTTCCACCTGCTTGATAAGCTATCGCACTTGCTTAGTTTGTTTCTCAGACTCTCGTGTGGGATGTGAGCAAGTTGCAGAAAACGGACTCATTGAATTGATGAATGTTTGTCTTGGATCGGTGTGCTTGTTGTCTGTGGCTGATGCAGTTGGTTGTCGCTACGCAGAGGCGTGCGTGCGTGGTGTGTAAATTTTTCGGTGTTCATTCTGACGGATCATGATCCACAACCCCATCCTTCCCGGTTTCAACCCTGATCCGTCGATTTGTCGGGTGGGAGATGATTACTACATTGCGACGTCGACGTTTGAGTGGTATCCGGGGGTGCAAGTTCACCACTCCAAAGATCTGCAGAACTGGCGTTTGCTGACACATGCGCTGCACGAAGAAATTGACTTGGGTGGAGTGCCGAGTTCAGGTGGTGTTTGGGCTCCGGCCTTAAGTCATTGTGATGGCGTGTTTTACCTCTGCTATACGGTGGTGCATCAGCACGAGGCGGCCACTAAGGATACTCCCAATTTTTTGATCACATCGGAATCCATTCAGGGGCCGTGGACACCGCCAGTATTCGTAAATGCGTCTGGCTTTGATCCTTCTTTGTTTCATGATCAGGATGGGGGAAAGTACTGGTTGAATATGATCTGGGACCATCGGCCAAATCATCATCCCTTTTATGGCATCGCCTTGCAGAAATACGACGTGCTCGAGCAACGTTTGATCGGCGAACCGAAAGTGATTTTTAAGGGCAGTAGCATAGGCCTTACCGAGGGGCCGCATCTTTATCAACGCAACGGTTGGTACTATCTGCTGACTGCCGAAGGTGGAACGGAGTACGAGCACGCGGTAAGCATCGCACGCTCGCGTTCGTTGGAAGGACCGTATGAGGTTCACCCAATGAATCCGGTTTTAACATCATCGGGGTGTCCCGAGATTGACTTGCAGAAAGCGGGTCACGCTAGCCTGGTTGAGACACAAACAGGGGAGTGGTACATGCCTCATTTGTGCGGTCGCCCTTTGCCCGGCACGCGGCGATGTAACTTGGGACGCGAAACTGCAATCCAGAAAGTTGAATGGCGGGATGACGATTGGTTGTACATGGTCGGTGAAGACAACCGACCAAAATCGCACGTTGAGTCGCCACAATTGCCAACGAAGAAATGGGACGAGCTTCCATCACGAATCCCATTTGATTCCGTGCATTATGCCACACCACGGTTGCCAATAGAATCTGCAGATCGGCAGCCCGATAAACTGGTTTTGCGCGGTGCTGAGTCGTTGGAGTCCTGTTTTCAACAGGCCATGCTTGCCAGGCGTCTGACAAATCAGGTTGCAACGGCGACCACGCGGGTGCGGTTCCAGCCCGAATCATTTCAGCAGATGGCGGGTTTGGTTGCATATTATAATACTTACCTGTTTCACTACCTGTACATTTCCCTTGATGAAGTTCTCGGGCGTTGTCTTCAAATTCATAGTTGTGATGATGGCGCATCTTCGTTTCCTCTGGGGGCGGATCTGATTCCATTACCCGAGGGTGAACTCTATTTGCGGGCGGTGTTCGATGAATGCCGGCTTGCGTTTTCCTGGTCAACAGATGACGTGACTTATCACGATGTTGGTGTCGTTCTCGATGCTTCGATTCTTTCTGATGACCACGGTGACCATTGGGGTTTCACCGGTACCTTTATCGGTTTGGCCTGCCAAGACCTGACTGGTCGGCAGTTGCCCGCTGAGTTCGATTTCCTCGAAGTGCGTTAAAAGCACGGAAAGAAACTGTTAGTCATGAAGTTCCATTCGCTGTTCATTGCGTTCGTCGTTTCTCTAGGTGGTTTTCTATTCGGGTTCGATATGGGCATCATCTCTGGGGTGATGGACTACGCGGGGCCCCAGTTCGTTTTAAATGAGAACCAGACGGGTTGGGTGGTGAGTTGTCCCACCTTTGCTGCCATGTTTGCGATGCTTGCAGCAGGGGCGATCAGCAATTTGTGCGGTCGAAAACCACTGCTGCTGGCGATTGCCGTACTTTATGCGGCCTCAGCGATTTGGTCCGCCTATGCCGAAACTTATGTCATGTTGTACTTGGCGCGGATGTTGGGTGGTGTCGCTTTTGGTGCAGCGTTGATCATTGCCCCGACTTACATTGCCGAAATTTCAAAGGCGTCGAATCGAGGAAAACTGGTTTCGATTCAACAGTTGAATATTGTCGTCGGATTCTTTGCGGCATTCCTGTGTAACTGGTACTTGAACCTGAGTTACAAGGCGGGAGTGGAGTGGCTCACGGAAGAGAATGTTTGGCGTTGGATGTTGGGCATCGAGATTGTTCCGGCTGTGCTCTACTTCTTCTTTTTGTTGTTTGTTCCCTCTAGCCCACGCTGGCTTTTTACTCGAGGGCGGACCGCGGAAGGGCATGTGATCCTTCAACAGTTGCACGGACAAGACGAAGGAGATGCAGAGGCAAAGGCGATCAAAGACAGCATGGAGGCACAGGCTGGGGTTGCCAGAGGTGGGTATGTCGAACTGTTTAACCCAAAATTGGGCTTTGTCTTACTGGTTGGTCTTGCGATTGGTGTTCTGCAGCAAAGCACTGGTATCAATGCTGTCTTCTTCTACGCGGTCAGTATTTTTAAGCAAACTGGAATCGGTCAAGATGCGGCGTTTGCATCTGGCTTGCTGCTCAGTACCGTCAATCTGCTGTTCACGTTCGTGGGTATCTTTCTGATCGATCGCTTAGGGCGGCGACCGTTGATGTTGATCGGCATTGCCGGCATTGCGGTTTCACTGATGCTCTGTGCATTCGCTTTCTATCAGGCAACTTACGAGTTGACTGATGAGGGGATTGCGACCTTGAAGGAATCAGGGGGTTTTAGTTCGCAGGATTTGGTAGTGTTGGCTTCGCAGACGAACCAAAAGTTCGAAAATGACGTCGACTTCAAACAGAAAATGAAGGATTCCCTGGGGAAAGAAGTTTATGATTCGAATGAGGGGGGTATCCTTGAAGTAGCGACCAAAATGAATGCCAAATTGGTGCTTGCCGGGATTCTCGGGTTCATCGCTTGCTTTGCCTTCTCATTGGGGCCAGTAATGTGGGTGATGCTCTCTGAGTTGTATCCAAATCGGATTCGCGGCCTCGCCATTGGCGTCATTGGTTTCGTGAACTCGTGTACCGCTTGGTTCGTGTCCTATATCTTCCCCTGGGAAGTCTCGAATTTAGGTAACGCAATTTCGTTTTTGATTTTTGGTTTGATTGCAGCTTTCGGATTCTTCCTGCTGTTCTTCATCTTGCCTGAAACCAAGGGACGCTCGCTCGAGGAACTCGAAGCTGAATTGGTGCTGAAGAGGTAACCGCCAAACGGATGGACCGTTTGCATAACCCACCCAACACTCCGATTTTTTTGAACGCCGGCTCCTTGTACGCAATGAGGACGTCGTTTGAATAAGCTTTAACCATGACTTATATGATGAAGACGCTGCCTCTGGTCCTTTGTTTGCTAGTTGGTATGTTCCCGGCCGTTGGCAACGCCGTCGAAGTTCAGGGCAGGTTTGCTCCCGAACCCGGCAAGGTCCTTGTTTTCGCGGGCCAAGATAATGCCTCCGTTGGTGGGACGGGTAAGTATCGCGACGGCTACGTTGACAATGTGGGGGTGCCGGGTGGTATCACCCACTACGTCTACTTTTCAGAGGGTTGGACAAACGGATTTGAACGCACCTTTACGGAGGGAGAAGTCGCCGGTCTGAATCGCGAGACTGATTGGGCATCCGGACCGATGCACCAAAAAGCTTATCTCGAGTCGGCTGTCTTGAAGCGTTGCATGATGCATGTCTCGATTGCCATGGAGGGGAATTGCGAAGATAAGGTTGCCGATGGTTCTTTTGACCATTTGATTTCCGAGTTTGTCGATTTCGTTGCAGCTTACCCTGATCGGCCTTTTCTGATTCGGATTGGCTATGAGTTTGATGGTTCTTGGAACGATTACGACCCGCAGAACTTCAAGTTGGCATTTCGACGGATTGTTGATGCGTTGCGGGACAGAAAACTCAATAATTTTGCCACGGTGTTTGCTTCCTCAAGCAGCGTGAAAGTTGGGCAGTTCGAGGAGTATGATCCTGGTTCAGAATACTACGATTGGGTTGGGTACTCGTGGTGGGGAGGTGAAAAAGATGGGCAGCCTGCGCTCGATTTTGCTCGTCGCGTTGGCAAGCCGGTTTTCATAGCCGAAGCAACTGCACGTGGGCACTATTTTGACAAAGAGAACGCAGAGACCGTCTGGAATGATTGGTTCAAGACGTTTTTCAAGCACATCGATGACAACCTTGATGTGATCCGGGCTGTTTCCTACATCAATGCTGATTGGGATTCACAGGACATGTGGGACGGCTGGGGGCAAACAAAACTGGAAAGTGCTCCGCTTTTGAAACAGCGTTGGTTGGAGCGAATGGCTGATCCGATGTTTATCAACGCCATTGATAAACCTTTTCAGCAGATCGGTTTTCCAAAGCAGTATTCTCCGCCGGTGCACAGTCGGGAATTGCCTTATCTGAATCCGGAATTGCCGGTTCAGCATCGGGTGTCCGACCTGCTTGCCAGGATGACTTTGGATGAAAAGGTTGCGCAGATCACAGGGTGGTGGGATCCTAGCGAAGAGAAGCTGCGTGAACAGGGTGCAATCTTTGGCAGTAACTTCTTTGCTGACAAATGCCCGGATGGTATCGGTGAATTAGGGCCACTGCACAACCTGACGATTGATGAGGACGCGCGTCTTTATGCCGCTGTGCAGAAATATTTTCGCAAAGACACCCGTCTGGGCATTCCTGCCATTCTTCACGATGAGGCTGCCCATGGTTTTATGCGTTTTGAAGCGAACTCGTTTCCAACGCCTATTGGGCTGTCTTGTACTTGGAACGTCGACTTGTTGAGGGATGTTTACGCACAGGCGGGGCGAGAAGCCCGGTCACGTGGCGTTTCGCATGTACTTTCGCCGATCCTCGATGTCGCTCGAGATCTGAGGTGGGGCCGTGTTGATGAAACACTTGGAGAAGATCCCTATTTGGTTGGACGCCTTGGGGCCGCGATGGTGCGCGGCCTGCAAGGGTCTGCAGATGGAACCATTGCACCAAACCATGTGGCGGCAACTCTCAAACACTTCGCTGGCTACGCAGGAACTGAAGGGGGTAGAAATCGCTCGCCGTATGTCCATGGACGACGTGAGTTGTTGGATACCGAAGTTGCCCCCTTTCGACACGTGATTCAAAACGCGAAACCCGCTGCGGTCATGGCAGCGTTCAATGAAGTGGAGGGAGTACCCTGTCACGTCAATGGCTGGGTGCTGGGTGACGTGCTGCGTGGTCAACTTGGATTCCAAGGGCTTATCGTCGGCGATTATCAGGGAATCGATCTCGTTCGTAGCTATCAAAAACTTGGCAAATCAGATGCTGATGCCGGCCGCATGGCACTTGTGGCTGGGCTCCAATTGGAGCTTCCAAACAATTTTGGATTCAAGCATCTTTCAGAGCTTGTGAAAGCTGGCAGGGTAGAAGAGCGGTTGATTGATCAAGCAGTTGCGGAAGTACTTGAATTGAAATTCCGTCTGGGGTTATTTGAAGCACCCATGCGAATTGATGTGCCGCGGGCAAAGTCATTGGCGAAATCGGAAACCGCGCGTGAGTTGAGTCGCGAAGCAGCTAGGCAGTCAATTGTCCTGCTGAAGAATGAAGGAGGGGTACTGCCGTTAACCCCCGGGAAACATAAAACGATTGCAGTCATTGGTCCCAATTCAGATGTTTGTCGGCTCGGTAACTATTCAGGCCGCCCTTTGAAGACTGTTTCTCTGCTAGAGGGACTTCGGAAGCGTCTCGGCGATACTGCTAACGTGGTGCATGCAGAGGGGTGCAAAATCGCACTCAATGATACAGGTGATTCTTATGCGAACTGGCGCTACGTCAATGAAGTTGAGTTCGCGACATTGAAAGACAACCAGGGCCTGATTGCTGAAGCGGTGGAAGTTGCCAAACAGTCAGAGCTCGTCGTACTTGCATTGGGGGAAAACGTTCTGCTTGGGCGTGAGGCGTGGGGCGGGAATCACGTTGGTGATCGCACTACGATGGATCTGACAGAATCACAGCGTGTGCTCGCGGAGGCCGTGCTGGCGACTGGCAAGCCGGTTGTTCTCTTTTTGAATAACAGCAAGCCTGTAACGCTCCATGAATTGGGAGACAGAATACCCGCAATACTGACCGCTCATTATGCCGGTCAAGAAACAGGAACAGCGGCCGCTGAAATTCTGTTCGGTGATACCAATCCCTCAGGAAAGCTGACTCTCAGTTGGCCGAGAAGCGTGGGGCATCTACCAGCTCACTACAGCCAGCAGCGAAGCTCGCAGATATTTGATTACGTCGATTCACGGCGTGATGCGGTTTATCCCTTCGGGCATGGGCTTAGCTATACCACTTTCGAATATGGAGCTTTGCAGATGTCAGCTGCTGCAATTCATCCCGGAGATATCATTGAAGCAACGGTTAGGGTTGCCAATACAGGTCAGCGAGCTGGGACAGAAATTGCACAGCTTTATGTCACAGGTGAAACGTTCGCTATTGCAAGGCCAAGCTTGGAATTAAAAGGGTTCCGTCGTGTCTCGCTTGAACCAGGGCAGAGCCAGGAGGTTGTTTTTCAGATCAAAGCAGATGACTTGTCATTTCATGACGCGTCACTCAATCGAGGCTTGCCTGCAGGGAAGTACCTTGTGCGGGTCGGAGGGGCGTCTGCTGAGCTAGGTGAGCCGAGAACGCTGACGACGCGGGCAGAGCCTAGGTCGAATCCATTGATCGCCTCTGCAGTTGTGACGAGCCCGCACTCGGGCGTACCGCACTCAGGCGTACCGCACTCAGGCGTACCGCACTCGGGCGTACCGCACTCGGGCGTACCCAGCACTGCTCAGCCAGATTTAGGTGTGCCCAATACCGGTGTGCCCGTTGAAGGTGTAACGCCTGCTGCAGTGACGGATCCTGTGAAACGTCGACCCAATGTGCTTTTTATCGCGATTGATGACCTGAGGCCGGAACTTGGTACTTATGGCACTGATGTGATCACGCCGAATATTGATCGGCTTGCCACTTCAGGTGTGCGATTCGATCAGGCTTATTGTCAGCAGGCAGTTTGTGGCGCGTCGCGTTTGTCGTTGATGAGTGGCCTGTACCCAATCAGAACGGGTGAGCAGACGTTCCATGTTTCAGGTTGGCGTGATCGCCATCCCCATGTCTTGACCATGAATCAACATTTTGGGCAGCAGGGATACCAGACTATTGGATTGGGCAAGATCTACCACGGGCACAGCGGGCGTGGAGTGGACCCTGAGAACTGGGGCCGTTGGGTCGACATTTCCGCTGCTCATTATGCCAAGCCAGAAAACCTGGAAATATTGGCTCGCGCTCTTGCCCAAGGGAAAATTGGGGATGAGAAGGATCCTGCCAAGGGGCCGTTAACCGAGTCCGCGGATGTTCATGATGACACTTACATGGATGGTAAACGTGCAGCGGAGGCGACACGAATTCTGGAAGATCTCGCGTCTGCTCAAGGGCAGCCTTTCTTTTTGGCGGTGGGGTTTGCGAAACCACATCTACCCTTCGTTGCACCTCAGAAGTATTGGGACATGTATGAGCGTGAGGCTTTCACGATGCCGCCGAATCAGGCGATACCGAAAGGGTATCCTGAGCATGCGGCCAATCTGATGGCTCATGAGATGCACAAGTACAGTGACTTTGAGGGTGATTCACCCGCAGATTTTTCTGATGAGCTGAATCGTCGTTTGTTACATGGTTACGCGGCAACGACCAGTTATGCCGACGCTTGCGTTGGGCGGGTTCTGGACGCTTTGGAGCAGACCGGTTTGTCCGAAAACACAATCGTCGTCTTGTGGGGCGATCACGGTTGGAAATTGGGCGATCATGGCAGTTGGACCAAACATACAAATTTTGAATGTGATACTCGAACGCCTTTGATAATTCGTGATCCACGACTCACCGAAACGGAACCTTCTCCACGACTGGTGGAGTTAATTGACCTCTATCCCACCCTGTGTGATCTGACTGGCGTTCCTGTGCCTGAGCATTGCCAAGGTCGTAGTTTTCGGACCTTGTTGACTGAGCCTGAATCTGGGCACCGTTATGATGCCTACAGTTCTTATCCGGCCCACAAAATGCTCGGCCACAGTTTGCGGTTTGGAAATTATCGTTACACGGAATGGCGGGATGATGCAGAACAGGTGAAAGCAAGAGTTTTGACGAATCTAAAAAATGATCCCGGCGAAGTTACTAATTTGGTTGATGACTCGAAGCATGCCGAAGCCTTGGCTCGCGGTGAAGAACGACTTTCTTTGAGAATCGAGCTAGCGAGAAAGGCTGCGATGCGGCAGCAGTCAAATGCGGGCGGCGTAAATCAAAATGCGGCAGCCACTGCCTCTGTCACAGAAATACAAGCCGAGCCAAAGATGGTGGATCGTCTTGGTGTATCCCCCATAGCTGACCAAGTTAAATCTCGTAACGTGATCAAACTTGATGTTCAGGATGATCGCGTGCGGCAAAGCATTGACGGGTTTGGTGGGTCTATCGCATTCTGGGGAATCAACGCAGATGATCAGGCCTTGGAAGCGGCGATCAATGACTTGAATGTCAGCATTGTCCGTGTTCAAGGTGAAGTTTCTAAGACTGGTGACACTGAACGAAATCGTGATGTGCTCCAGAGGGCTATTCGTATAAATCCTGATCTTCGGGTGTTGCTGACGTTCTGGCAGCCTCGTTCAGCCAAGCATCCTGACAATGATTATTGGTTGGATATTGTGGAAGCCAATGGAGCAAAACAATTTCGGTTGAAGCCCTCCAAAGAAGATGAGTGGGCGGATGAAATGATTGCCCGTGTGTTGCAGCATCAGCAGTGGGGAGTGAATGTTGAAGTCGTCGCCGTGCAGAATGAATCAAACTGGTCTCATCCAGGTACCCAGACTTGTGGTTGGGAGCCGCTACGGTTGGCAGAGTTTGTTGATCAGAAAATCAGGCCGCGTTTGGATGCTGCAGGATTGTCACGAGTAAAGATCGCGGCACCTGATCTGGCTTATCTTGGCGACAACGCATCCGAGGTCCAGCGGTTTCTGCCCACATTGACCAGTCCCGGTGTCGAAGTCGCCGCCTATCATATGTACGATAGCTTTGTGGAAGGACAAGATGGTGGTCTCGAAAATCTGATTGGGAAGACGCAGTCTCTTGGCCGACTACGACAACAGAATTTTCCATCCAAGCGACTTTGGATGACAGAAACGACGGGCGCCCAGTGGAATGGCGCACAGTGGCATACCTATGGTTGGAGACCGGATCTCACTGAGCATGACAAAGCAATCTTAGCGGCGCGTTACATTCATATGACATTGAATGATGCAGAAGCCAACGCTTTTCTTTGGTGGGGGCTGGTTTATAGTCTTGCGCCTGAGCGTGTAACCGACGCCAACACAAGACAAAAGCACCGAGACGAAGGATTGGTGTTAGTTAAGGAGGAGACTCAAAATGGTGTTCAGTCGTTTCTAGAGCGGACCAAGAAGTATTACACCTTCCGGCAATACTCGGGATTTGTAAGACCCGGATATCAGAGACTTGCTGTTGATTCACCAGCGTATCTGCAGGTGTCAGCCTATCGTTCGCCCGATCAGTCGAAATTGGTGGTCGTTGTGGTCAACGATTCTGATGATGTCCATGATGTGCAGTTTCCTGCACCAGTCGACTACAAAGTTAGTAAGGTACGGCAAACAGATCGGCAGCGCGACTGCGAGCCCGTTTCTGCTAGCGAACCCATGCCGGGTAAATCAGTGCGAACAGTCGTTTTTGAAAGGTGACATTAGTCCGTGAGTAATAAAGCTGTGTTGCGTCTCGTCGGTAGCAGGTATCCCCTGCGTTTGCTCGTGATTGCCGTTTTTCTGTTTTGTGGTTGTTCTGTATTACGGTGCGGAACTTCCAAAAGTTTTGCAGAGAGCCCCAATTTCATCTTCATTCTTGCTGATGACTGTAGTTATCGCGATCTGGAGCTGTACGGTGGCCCTGCTAAGACTCCACATATCAACCGCTTGGCAAAATCTGGCCTGACATTTCAGCGGTGTTACCAAGCCGCGCCCATGTGTTCGCCAACTCGTCACGCGCTTTACACAGGGCTGTATCCCGTTCGGAGTGGCGCGTATCCGAATCATGCCAAGGCGTATGAGAATGTCAAAAGCATAACTCACTATCTATCTGAAGCTGGTTATCGCGTTGGATTGGCTGGAAAGACGCACATAGCGCCGAAGTCAGTGTTCCCTTTTGAATACATAAAGGAATTTGCTGATCCACCTGATCAGGACGTGCCCGTAGTAGATGGTTGGCGTTATCACGAGGTGCTGCAGTTTATGCAGGAGGCTGCTGAGGAAAAACTGCCCTTCTGTCTCTTCTTGTGCTCGAATGAACCGCATGCACCGTACAGCAAAGGTGATCCAAAACCTTACCGTGACGCCAAGTTAAGCCCACAGCAATTCGATTTTCAACGGGGAGAGTACGCAAGGTACCTGGCTGAAATCACCTATTTTGATGGGCAGGTAGGTGAGGTGGCCAAGATGGTGAAACACCTAGGGCTGAACGATCAAACGTGTTTTGCTGTTGCGACCGAGCAAGGAAGTGGATTCCCGTTCGGAAAATGGACGTGTTACGAAATGGGTGTTGCTAGTGGCTTGGTTGTTTCATGGCCAGGGGTTGTGAAGCAGGATGGGCAAACCGATGCCATCGTTGAATACACCGATATTCTGCCCACGTTTCTGGATGCTGCTGGCGTGGTGATCCCAGAGGAACTCGATGGCAGATCCTTTCTCGGGTTGTTGCAGGGTAAAACAAAGGAACACAGTGATTATGCCTTTAGTATCCAGACCACACGGGGTGTCAATGGCTACCGGGACCCGTACGGAATACGCACTGTGGTGGGGAAGCAGTATCGCTATATCCGCAACCTTTTTCCCGAAAATGAATTTAGTATTCCGGTTTCACGTTCCGTGCATGAAGCTACTCGTGAGATGGATGAGGAAACACGCGCAAGGGCACAGCGATACATGAAAAGACCCGCCGAAGAGTTATACGATGTGGTCGCCGACCCCTATTGTCAGAATAATCTTGCTGCCGAATCTGGGTTGAAGGATCAAAAGCAGCAACTCGCCAGCGCGTTGGAGCGTTGGATGCGGGATCAGGGTGATGCCGGCAGGCAGGTCGAACTGGACGCGCACGGCAGGCAAGCGGATTGGTACAAACCGCAACGTGCGGCTAAAAACTGAACGATCTCGCTGTTGGTTTTTGAGGCGTATTTCACAGCGGATGCACCGGTGACGGGCGGCGTGGTACCATCTCAGAAGCAGGAACGTACAGCCCATGTCACCGTCTGCGCGGATCAATGAACTGGCAGCATGGGAAAATCGGTGGTCGATTCAGGGTGCGAAGGCCCTTGCTGAATCCAGAGAGGATTTGAAATGAAGTATCGCTTTGGACTTTTGTTGTTCTGTACCTTTTTTGTTGGCGTTGGTTGTCAGCGCAACGAGAGTCACCTCGTTTTTGAAGTGGAACCCCCAAAAATATCAGTCTCAGGAAGTCCGGTATTGGAGGTGAACCTGACAGAGGTGGATGCGTCCTGCGGGCAATGTCAGTTTGGGATGCCTGGCACCGGGTGTGACCTCGCGATCCGGATGGAAGGCAAGCTTTACTACGTCGATGGAAGTTCGATTGATGGTCATGGAAACGCACACGCCAATGATGGTTTGTGCAATTGTGTGCGAAAAGCGACCGTTAGTGGGAAAGTTGTCAATGGCCGTTTCATTGCATCGGACATGAGGCTAGTGGATTTGAAAAACTCATCCGCGGTGATTGAAGAGAATTGAACAAAGACTACTGTGCGATTCGCGTGCGTCGCCCGCTTGGACTCTAGGGAATCGCGTTACTTAGGCAGGTATGACGTGGTTCAATGCAGGTAGCCGCGACTTGCTACCGACATGAAGTGTTGCCTCGTCTCTCATCGCTAGCTGTGAACGCTGTGTGCAGATTGTGGTTTGCGGGGTTCACTTTCTCTCAGTTGCTGCGACACCAGAAGATCTATCTGTCGCGAAGCTACGGACGTGGACTGCGGGAGTTTCAGGCCGCAGCGGAAACGCGGTGGATCACTGGGCTCAGAGCGAAACCTGTTTTTGAAGCGTGAACCCTTTTTGGGGATTCGCAGTTGCCGATTGTATTTTTCCTGTACAGCCAATCTTTGGCTGGCACACACCGCTGGCAACCCACATGCGACCATTGTCACCTTGTGCGACCCCCAAGGAACAGTCTTGCTTGTAACGTCCAACCATCTTGAAATTGGTGTCGGTGACGAGGGTGATTTGGGGTGTCCCATAACAACCGAACCACCAATAACCATTTACGAAAGCCGCTGTTTGGATGCCTAGGTGTGTGTGGCCGCTGGTGATGACATGTCGTTTCACTGGTTTGAACTTGCCGTCGTATTCATAGACGTAGTTCTCGCTGATGTCATTGGGTAGCCCGCCAACAACAAAAAAGTTTCCTTTGTGAAACCCGATACCGCCTGCACCATGAAAAACTTCGGGCACTGCATGGCGAGCAACTTCGTTCAGACTTGAAGCCTCATAGACGTAGATCCATGAATTGGCATTGCCTTCGGGATCATTGAATTTTCCGAGATTAACCGCGACGTAGATGTTCCCGTCATGGTGGCAAAGGTCACCATGGTGATTGGCAACAGGCACTTTCTTTAGCAGTTTCCCCTGTCGGTCTGTTTTTACAAGCGTTGTTGTGAATGACCAGAACATTGCGTCACTGTTGGAGCAAACACCTTGCAAGTGATGCTGATACTTCCCGGGGCATGATAGCTCTAAGGCTGGCCGGTCGACGCCTGCTTCCTTGCTCTTGGTGTGTGGCGCCTCGTCAGCATTGCTGTTTTCTACTGCGAGCAGGAGCAACAAACTGAGGAGAGCATAAGGTGCGTTTGCGTTGGTGGTTTGTTTCATGGAACTTAGGTGTGCGGGGAGATCAATGAGAGGAAGAACGGATGATTGTGTCGGGGAATTCCGCGCGAGTGCCGCCTTGGGAATTACGAAGATTGGACCCGTGATTGCGTTTGAATCCCAATGGAATCGATAAACCATTGGTTTGACTGAGACGGTGATGTAATTCTTTCCGCATTGCCACTACCCGCTGTGTTTGGTCAGGTGCGTTGATCAGGTTCGTGGTTTCGTTCGGGTCATTCCTGAGGTCGTAAAGTTCATCGGTGTCCCAGAGTCCGTGGTATTGAATCAGTTTGTAATTGTGGTTGCGGAGGGCAAACGTTGTGGGTGTCTGGGGAAATGCTGGTTCCCAGTAGTACTCGTAAAGTAGAGATTTACGTTCCCAAGTTGGACCATTAGGATCACGCAGTAGGGGCACCAGACTGTGTCCATTCATGCTGGCAGGAATGTCCAGATTGGCCAGTTCCAGCAAGGTGGGAGCGATGTCGGTGTTCGCCACTAATACATCGCTCCGTGTCTTGGGCTCAATGGTTGAAGGCCAGTAGGCCAACAACGGAATTCGAATTGATTCTTCGTAGGCACAGCGTTTATCAATCAAGCCATGCTCACCCCACAAGTGGCCACCATCGCTGGTGAATAGTACCAAGGTTTCCTTGGACATGCCTTTGGCTTTGAGTGTTGCCAAAAGACGGCCAACGCTGTCGTCAATGGACAGGATCATTTCGCAGTAATGTCGATACATTTCATCGATGGATTGTTTTGCTCGACCGTGGTAGGGGAATTCGACCCCATGCCAGCTGTTTCTTTGGTCCTGAACCCACATCGGTCTGCCAGCGTTGTTTTCAGGAGTATTGTCCACCGTTGATGGACGTGAGTGAAGCGCGTTCTTGTAGTGGTCTCTATGTCGCGGAGCTGGGTCATACAGTCCATGCACACCCTTATGCGAAAGGTATAGCAAGAACGGTTGTTCAGTTGTCTGTTTGGACAACCACTGGGTTGCATGATCGGTCAGCTCATCCGTCATATATTTAGTGCGAGGGACCTTGGTTCCGTTGATGTTCAGAAATTGGCCCTCGGGTCGGTATGTTCCCTGGCCTCGGAAGCTGACCCAATGGCTAAAGCCAGGACGAGCCGCGTCACTGGTTCCGCCCATATGCCATTTACCTATAAATGCCGTTTGGTAATCTGCTTGTTGAAGCTTTTGAGGAAATGTCTCTTCCTGTTTGTCCATCAATGATGAGTTGTCCACGACTTTGTGGTTATGCATGTACTTGCCGGTCAGGAAAGTCGCCCGGGACGGTGAACACAAGGAGGTGGTCACAAATGCATTCGTGAACCGCAATCCTCCCCACGCTAGCTGATCGATGTGTGGCGTCTCGATGAACGGATGACCCGCGTGACCAAACGTATCATGCCGCAAATCATCAATCAGAATGAAAACCATGTTCGGTCGGATATTTGTTTCCGTGGCATTGCTTTTTTGTTCAATGCAGAAAGTGAAAACACTCAACATGACAATCAATAGGTGTCTCATGATCAATCGTTTTCCGAGGAGGATTGGAATCCTGGCTGATGTCAACAAATGAAGCAATTTGCCTCATGTTGTCTATCTTGTCACTCGATCCTGTTTCCCATGGTATCGAGGGGCAACCGACCAATGTAGCCTATTGGGTCGCGGAATTCGCAGCTGGCTCAATCGACGCTAGCCTTCGTGGATTGATGTTGGGGCCAGTGCAGCAGCCTGTCCTCGGATTCTGCAAGCTAAGTAACTCTCGGTGAGATACTTGGTGCGGTTCGCTGCGATTCACTGACATTAACAACTTCGAGGAAATGTATGTCCCCACCGAATTTGAAAATCCTCGCCTACGAAGACACGGATCTGGGACCGCTGTGCTTACGTCGTCGTGAGTTGTTGTCGGAACCAGGAACCGTGGTGACAGAAGTTACATTGAATCACGAGTTTTTGATGAGTAGTTACAACACCGATTCAGAACGGGCGATATCCAATCGATCAGCAGAAATTCATGGTGGATCGAACCTCAAAGCTTTGGTCGGTGGATTTGGCCTCGGGTACACTGCCAAGGAATTGTTGACCGATCCGTGTGTCGCGTCGGTGGAAGTGATTGAATACCTGCCTCAGGTGCTTCAATGGCTCAAGGAGGGCTTGATACCGCTATCGGATGAATTGAATGACGCCGACGGACTGCGTTTGACCTCAGGCGATGTCTATCAATATTTGCTTGATGAGCCACAGCAACAGTACGATCTGATTGTGATTGACGTAGATCATTCACCCGCGGATCAACTGGGCAGCGAAGAGCATGTTTTCTACAGCAAAGCCGGACTGAAGTCTGCAAAAAAGCATTTGGCAGACGGTGGAATCCTGGCTGTTTGGTCGTATGCCGAAAGTAGCTGTTTTTCAGAGGCGCTTGAGTTGACATTTAGCCAAACGCATGTGGAACCTGTCCGAACGTTCAATCCCATGGTGCAAGAAGAACAGACGGACTGGCTATTCTTCGGAGTCAAGTGAACGCGTTTGTGATGCAAGTCAGTGGGGAATTCGGTGTTTCAAATTCCCAGTTCCTGCTTGGCCTCGATGAACTTTTCGATGGCAAAGTCAATGTCCTCTTCCGTGTGTGCTGCTGAAATCTGTGTTCGAATACGAGCTTTGCCCTTGGGCACCACAGGGAATGAGAATCCAATCACATAAACGCCTTTTTGAAGCATCAAGTCCGCCATGCGGGTTGCAAGCACTGCATCTCCCAACATGATTGGAACGATCGGGTGTTCACCCGGAAGCAGGTTGAATCCCGCTGCTTCCATGCCTGCACGAAAGCGTCTGGTATTGGACTCGAGTCGATCTCGTAGTTCAGTCGACTTGCTTAGCAATTCAACGGCTCGAACTGAGGCAGCGACAATCGGGGGAGCAACCGAATTGGAAAACAGATACGGTCGCGATTTCTGGCGTAGCAAATCAATGATTGGTTTCCGCCCACTGGTGTAGCCGCCGCTGGCACCACCTAGTGCTTTACCGAGGGTTCCGGTGATGATGTCAACTCGTTCCATGCAATCATGGTGTTCGTGGGTGCCTCGCCCCGTTTTTCCCATGAAGCCGACTGAGTGCGAATCATCCACCATCACGAGAGCGTCGTGTTTTTCTGCCAAGTCACAGATGCCCGGCAAATTTGCGATGTGGCCATCCATCGAAAAAACACCGTCGGTTGCAATCAAGCGGTACCGCGCCGACTGAGTCTCTTTGAGCTTGGTTTCAAGGTCGGCAAGATCGTTATTGCGATAACGGTGGCGTTGTGCTTTGCAGAGACGAATACCGTCGATAATGGAAGCGTGGTTCAGTTCATCAGAAATCACCGCGTCTTCCGCTGTCAGGATCGTTTCGAATAATCCGCCGTTTGCATCGAAACAGGATGTGTAAAGGATCGTGTCTTCGGTGCCCAGAAACTCGCTCAGTCTGTTTTCCAGCTTTTGGTGGACCGCTTGAGTTCCGCAAATGAAACGCACTGAAGATAATCCATAGCCCCATTCGTCCAGTCCCTCGTGAGCAGCTTTGGCAATCTCCGGGTGTTCCGACAGTCCCAGATAGTTGTTGGCGCACATGTTTAGAACACTGTCTCCATGGTTGACCTGAATATGGACATCCTGCGGAGTCGTGATCGTACGTTCGGCTTTAAACAGTCCTTGTTCACGAATGTCGTTGAGCTGGTTCTCTATGTTGGTCAAAAAAGTTTCGGCCATGGATTTTCTATTTGCTGGTGGGGATGTTTGTAGTGTGGGTAATGCAGATCGCGCTGTGCCATGTTGTGGACGCGATGTTGTGGACGCGATGTTGTGGACGCGATGTTGTGGACGCCATGTCGTGGACGCCATGTCGTGGACGCGATGTGGTCGACGCCATGTGGTCGACGCCATGCAGGGGTTACTGCCAGTTGAGTATCACTTTTCCAGATTTGCCGGACATCATGACTTCAAATCCCTTTTCGAAATCGGTGTAATGAAACCGGTGGGTGATGGCGGGAGCAAGATCCAAACCACCCTGGATCAACACAGTCATCTTGTACCATGTTTCATACATTTCGCGACCGTAAATACCTTTGATGGTTAGCATGTTGAAAACAACTGCATTCCAATCGATTGACATCTCCTCTGATGGAATGCCAAGCATTGCGATTTTACCGCCATGACACATTTCTTTGACCATCTGGCGGAATGCATCGGGACTCCCTGACATCTCCAAGCCCACGTCAAATCCCTCTGTCATCCCAAGCGATTTCTGCACGTCACTAATACTCTCAGAGCGGACGTCAACCACGCGGGTGGCTCCCATCTTCTTTGCTAATTCGAGACGCCATGGATTTACATCCGTGACAACGACGTAGCGGGCACCCGCGTGTTTGACAACTGCGGCGGCCATGCAACCGATCGGGCCTGCCCCCGTGATCAACACGTCCTCTCCTAGAACCGGAAAAGACAACGCTGTGTGAACAGCATTTCCAAAGGGATCAAAGATTGAAGCAACATCCCGGTCAATGGATGCGTCATGGGGCCAGACGTTTGTCATCGGCAGGGACAGGTACTCCGCAAATGCACCAGGTCGATTGACGCCAATTCCTTTCGTGTCGGCGCACAGGTGTCGACGCCCAGCCAAGCAATTACGACAACGACCACAAACCACATGTCCTTCACCGCTGACGATCTCGCCAGTTCGGAAGTCAGATACGTTCGATCCCACCTCAACAATCTCACCAACAAATTCATGGCCTACCACCATTGGGACAGGGATCGTTGCTTGGGCCCACGCGTCCCACTTATAGATGTGAACATCCGTGCCGCAGATGCCAGTTCGGTCCACCTTGATGAGCACATCATTGATGCCGATTTTCGGCTCCGGTACGTCCGTAAGGGTCAGGCCGGGTTCCCGATCTTTTTTGACAAGTGCTTTCATCAATCTGCGTTCGTCGAATGTGGCGGTAGGGTTTGTTTGGTTTTGCCGCTGCCAAAAATTGGACTCGACAGCAAGTTGTCCGTAGTTCTGCGGTCGACGCAGTTTCAGGTAGCTTTTCGCACCCTCGCGAGGAAGCGTGGCCCGCAGTGTGTTTCAATCACCCTGGTTTTGTTGAACAGGCTATGCCGTCTGCCGTTTTTCACTGTTTACGCAACTTAACGCCGACTGAGGGGATGCAGAAGGGCCGCTTTGGTCGCATCAGAGATTTTCGTTGCTGGATGTGCCATGTCTTGTGGTTGGGGCGGTGTTTGCCGCTATTGGGGGATGACAGGCGACACAGGATTTCGCACCAATCAGACGATCTGTGCCGACTTTGTCCGGGCATGGCTGGAATCTGCAGCACCGCAGTGGACCGCTGGGGGTTTCGCGGGCAGTTTTGGGTGCGATGGACCAGCAGGAACACGAGTGTCGGATACCGCCGAACTGTGGGATTTGGAAATTTGGGTCCCAATGGATTCGGTTGCTGCTGGTACTACTGTGGTTTGCCCAACTTGCAGTCGCCCGAAATCAGGCGTACCGTTCCATCAGGGTATGAAGTTTTGTTTTCGAGATGGGCTTGCTAACATAATCGTCCATCCCAGCGTTGATGCAGGCGTCCCGATCACCAGCCAGAGCTTGTGCTGTCAACGCGATGATGGGAACGCGTTCGTTTAATGAGTTTTCTAATTTCCGAATTCGTTTTGTTGCTTGCAGGCCGTCGCATGCGGGCATGAGTACATCCATCAAAATCAGGTCAAAACGCTGTTCGTTGGATTGCCAAAGATGAATGGCTTCCAGGCCTGTATTCGCAACGACGACATGGTGTCCCCACTTGCCAAGCAGAGCCATCATCAGCGTTTGATTGACGGGTGAATCCTCCGCTAACAAAACATTCAACGGCTGTTTGTGATCGAGCGTCGGTTGCAGAACAGTCGTTGAATCCGAGTCGGCGTCCAACGCGTGAGCCGCGTGGTTTGGCTTCAGACTGACGAGGTCTTCTGCCAATTCGATTGTGAAGAAGAATGAGCAACCGCTTGGTTCGTTGTTTTTGCACCAAATACGCCCGTTCATGATTGTGGCCAATTCTTGCGAAATCGCCAGCCCTAGTCCGGTGCCTCCGTAATGACGCGTTGAGGACATGTCAGCCTGCGTGAAAGCAGCGAACAATTTGTCAGTGTCTTCCTCTGGTAAACCGATCCCCGTATCACGAACTTCGAATTTCAATTTGAGTTTGCCATTTTGAGTCTCAGACTCTCTGCTGATATTTAAGTCAATGCTACCCCTACTCGTGAATTTGAGTGAATTCCCGAGTAGGTTGACCAAAATCTGTTTGATCCTCTCCGCGTCGCCAATCAGGTTCAGGGGAATATCACTTGCGATT
>Ga0315330_10000191_pt1 | contig 34170 bp, 26 predicted proteins | sample M140m34915metaG_FD_203453 | JGI IMG/M metagenome (GOLD analysis project Ga0315330, IMG submission 203453) | Ammonia-oxidizing marine archaeal communities from Monterey Bay, California, United States - M1 40m 34915 | ecosystem: Environmental > Aquatic > Marine > Intertidal zone | place: USA...
AAAGCGGACAACTTCCTGCTAATACGTTCCTAGTCGCTACAAAAATAATATCTCCAATTTTCGATTCATTCTCCAACAAAGCGCTTTTTATCTAGCTTGCGAATTATTTAAAAGCCGAGGTTTGGACTTTTCTAAATAGCCCTCAGGGTAGCTCATACTATTATCGGCCGTCTGTACGCCCGGTAAAAAACAAGTGCGAATTCCCCCAAATTTTTTTATTTCGAGAGGTTAGGTTTGGCGCAGCCTGCAAAGGCATGCGCTCTTCAAATAATGGGGGAAGTTTTTTTGGAAAAATTTGAGTATGCCTATTCGAAGGAATATAAAAAAAGGGTTCAAATAAAAGGGGAACGAAATGAAGACGATTCGATGTTGTCGGTTCAAGTTAAAAGCCTTTGCTAGTCTCATAGCTTTGGCTCTAGTCAGCCCAGTGACCTGGTCAGAGAGCGATGAAGAAGGTTATTTTGAAGAGATCATCGTTACTGCTGAGCGAACAGCAAAAAGCGTTTTAGACACTCCAATGACAATCACTGCATTTTCAGAGGATTTGCTGAAACAGCTTGGTGTTCAGGACCGCGACAAACTGCAACTCCTCGTTCCAGGTCTTCAGTTTGGTGAGACGTATGATCAGGTGGGTAATGGTACCTCGCTGCGGGGCATAGGCACTCGAAATGCAGGAATTGATCATGGTGACCGCTCAGTTGCAACCTACATAGATGGCGCCTACACAATAGGCGTTTACGGAACCGCCCCGGGAGGAGGCTTCGACCTAGAACGAGTGGAGGTCGCAAGAGGCCCTCAAGGTACGTTAAATGGAAGAAACTCTGTTGCGGGATCGATTAACTACATTTATAAAAAACCCACTCAGGAATGGGATGTCGAGATCATGGCACAAGCTAATGACTATTCTCAGCAGCGATTTAATGTAGCATTTGGAGGCCCCATTACTGACAGTTTGTCGTTCCGCTTAACCGGAGGCATGCACTCAGGTGACGGCTATCAGGAGAATGTCGGTCTAGGAGAGGATACTAACGCCCCGGATGAGGAATATTACGCCGCGCAGTTTAGGTTTCAGACTGAGCGATTCGATAGTAATTTGAGATATTCCCATGTTACAGACCAAGGGATTCCGATATCGCAGGTGAATCTCGCGAATCTCAACACGACGGATGCAGAAATCCAATTAGTAGGTGCGTATTCACAAGGTAATCGCCCACCTTTCGATCTGGATCCTGTGGAGAACACGAATTATTTATATGCTACTCAAGTTCCTTCGGGCCCTGCCAATTGCGCCATCGGCGTGCCATTCCAGAGGTGCGGAGATATTTCAAATAAGGTTGCTGTAAATAGAACCGGCTTTGAGGATTCTGAAGCTGATATGTTCAATTTTTACGCTGAATACGAAATCTCAGACAACATGTCCTTGCGTTACACGTACGCAAATAACGAAGTTCATCAATATGTTTTTAGAGATGGTGACTATACAACCCGTGTAGGCAGCGCTGATTCGCACCAACTCGCAAGTGATGGAGGCGTTCCGTTTATAGACAGGGCTTATGATCTGCCCTACGACTATGAAGAAGAGTCCCATGAGCTTTTATTAACGTGGAGCCTTTCCGATCAAATGAATTTGATCCTTGGTGCGTTCAGTTACGAAAGCGAAGTGCAATTTTACTTGACCCGTTGGGAATACAGTCATGACTTTCGGTTTGTAAATCCTGATGAGGCTGCTGCAGCACTCGATGGCGCATTTGGTGTTCCTGTGAGTGATTGCCGATCTTATATAGAAAATGTCGTGGGAGGAGCCTTCGGCCTCCCCATAGAAGACGCAGGGGACGGCTCTTTTTGGTACTGCCCCGGTGAGTTTGGCGTGCGAGGACGCGAGGAAGGGGATTTGCGAGCGATCGTTCCCTTCGGAACGGGTTCTAATAATGAAACAAAGGCAGTGTTTGCTAATTTAGAATATCAGGTCAATGATTCCTGGGCCGTCTCTGGAGGATTACGTTGGCTGGAGGATGACAAGGTGCAACCACCGGAAACGTTTGCTGGGTCGTTTATGTTCTCTTTTATTGGAGTGCCAGTGGTGGTTGGTTTCCAAGATGGAGGGTTTGATCAGCCGGAGGCTTGGGACAAAGTGGTCGGTCAATTTACAGTTGAACATACGACTCCAAACGATAATTTGATTTACGGAAGGATTTCAACTGCACATAAACCTGGCGTCTTCAATTTTGCGTCTCCACCGGTACCCGGCGTACCTACGGTGGTTGAAGAGTCCACGTTGATAAACTATGAAGCTGGCATTAAAGGAACATATCTCAGCGGTCGAATGCAATTAGCAGCCAGTGCTTTCTACATGAATTATGACAAGATGCATTTGGCAGCAACACAAGCGTTGGACTCAGATTTTACGCCCGGTCTTTTTAATGAGTCGCCCTTAGCGGAGTATACTGCGGCAATTCCAGATACTAAGGTTTATGGGTTGGAAGTTGAGTATAGTTACGCGCTTAGTGACAGAACCTCGATTATTGGCTTTTATGCTTATACAGACTCCGAAGTCGGTGAGCACTCGTCGGTAATTCTGGGGGATCCAAACGCTGAATATGAGCTCTATGACCATCTCGACCTTGAAACTGGAGAGCCCACTCAGAGCTGGTACGAGTTACCGGCTGATCAGACGGGTAATCGACTGCCAAGCCAGGCGAAGCATAAAGCAGCAATGACGCTGGTCCATAATCTTCCTCTTTCAGATGGCGGTTCCTTGAGCTTTTTAGGAACTTGGGCCTTTAATGGCAAAATGTATCCATCAATAGGTAATATCGATCTTTATGAGATTCCAAGCTACAGTCGTTTTGACGCTTCAATGACTTGGACCTCAAAAAGCGAAAACTTATCCACTCAGCTGTACGTGAATAATGTCTTCGATAAAATTGGTCTTAATGAGTTTGTTGCATCAGGTGGTTTTGGTGGTCAGGTCTTTTTGGGCTCGCCAACCAATCACCGTGAAGTGGGTGTGACTGTGCGTTGGACGCCCGAGTTTTAATCGAGACCTCCAACTTCGCAGAAGCCATATTGTATCGTTGGATGTGGAGGGAAACTGACCCAGTTCGGTTGGTTCCCTCCTTTTTTTTGCACTAAAAATCGGTCTGACAATGAAAGTTACTTTTAGTGCTTATAAATCGAAAACATTAAAAGAGGGTCAAAAACCATGGCAAAGCTGACTGAAGACTACGCCGAGAGGGTTTATGCAGGAGTCCTAGGTAAGGTCATTGGGGTATATCTTGGCAGGCCATTCGAGGGCTGGACCTATGAGCGAATTCAGGAGCATCTTGGGGACATTGAATACTATGTGCATGAACGACTCAAGGTGCCACTTATTGTAACGGATGATGATATTGCTGGTACTTTCACTTTTGTTCGAGCGCTTGAGGATCATGGTAACAATCCGAATATAAGCGCGAAAGAAGTTGGCGAGAGCTGGTTAAATTATTTGATTAAAGAACGGAGCGTGCTTTGGTGGGGCGGCTTGGGACAATCGACTGAACATACAGCTTATCTCAGGCTCGCAAATGGCATTGAAGCGCCTCTGAGCGGGTCAATGGAAATGAATGGACGGGTTGTGGCTGAGCAGATCGGTGCCCAGATCTTCATAGACGGTTGGGCCATGGTTGCTCCGGGAGATCCCGATCAAGCCGTAAAATTCGCGGATGCTGCCGCGAGAGTCAGTCACGATGGTGAGGCTGTCTATGGAGCAAAGGTCCTTACCGCAATGGAGTCCATGGCCTTTGTTGAATCTGATATAAACAAGCTGATCGACATCGGACTCGGCTATATTCCGCCCGACTCAGTGATCGCAAAAATGATTGATGACCTGCGCGAGTGGCACTCAAAAGAGAAAGACTGGCGCGCCACAAGGGAAATGTTAGCAGCCAATTACGGCTACGATAAATATGGCGGCAATTGTCATATGGTTCCTAACCATGGGCTAATCATACACTCACTGCTGCATGGTGAAGGTGACTTTTCCGAGACGCTGAAGATCGTTAACACCTGTGGTTGGGATACTGATTGCAACTCAGGTAATGTGGGTTGCCTCATGGGCATCCTGGTTGGTACCGAAGGCATTGATGCGGGGCTCCAAAAAGGCGTTGACTGGCGTGGTCCGGTAGCCGACAGATTGTACAATCCCACCGCTGACGGTGATCGTTCGATCAGCGACTGTGTTCGAGAGGCGACCCACATTATTGATATGGGCCACGCTCTTGCGGGTGAGGATTCTTACAGCCCGAAAGATGGCGCCCAGTTTCACTTTAGCTTTGCAGGATCAGTGCAGGGCTTTCAGGCGCAATCTGGCGAGGCAGAAGCCACCAACCCGGATGGGGGCTCATTGCACATTGCTGGTAAAGCTGGGTCTAGAATAGGCAGCCCTGTCTTCGTGCCTTCGAAGGAAGTCGCTGAGTATTTTGAAAAGCGGGTCTACAAACTCATGGCTTCACCTCGACTCTTTCCTGGGCAAACGATCGAAGCCAATGTCAACATGCCCGGAGCAAGCTTGTACCTCGCCTATTACGGTGAAGATGATAGGACCTGTTACCACGATGTTGAATCACCTGCTGATGCAACCCGGCTCAGTACAGTTATACCAGACTTGCCGGGACCGATTTTTGAGGTCGGTCTGCTCCTAAAAAAAGACGTATCACTCCGATTGGATTTCGTACGATGGCGGGGCACACCCAAGGTTGTTTTCGAGCGGCCAAAACATAAGGGTGTTATGTGGCGTCGAGCCTGGGTTGACGCGGTTGATCAATTGGTCAGCTGGGTTGAAATGTTCCGCTTGGTACAGAATCAGGGACTTGGCATGATATCGCAAGGCACCCGAGAGTGGACCGACTACTCTGTGACTGCGGACGTGACACCCCACATGGTGACGCGAGCAGGAGTCGCGGTCAGGGTGTTGGGGTTGAGCCGGTTCTATGCGTTACTCGTTGCCAGTAATCGGAAAGTTCAACTGGTGAAGAAAAACCACCAGGAAACCATACTTGCTGAGGCGGCTTTCGATTGGTCACTTGGACAGACCCTTGAGATGAAGCTGGCTGTCTCTGGAGAGAAGCTTACTGGATCAATTAATGGTGTAACAGTTCTCGAAGCCAGTGATTCGGACTTGCAGAACGGCGCAGTGGGATTGATCGTAGAGGAGGGTAGAACGGCAACAGAAAAAGTTGTAGTAAGCCCGTTTAGCTCATGATTGAAACACTTTTTTCAATGTCCGGTAAAGTCTGTCTGGTGACTGGCGGCTCCAGTGGCCTAGGAAGTTACATGGCTCAAGGGTTTCTTGAGGCTGGTGCTGCCCGGGTTTACATCACTGCTCGTTCCGCAGAGAACCTGAAAGAGAAGGCGATTGAGCTGTCTCAAATTGCTGATGGCGAATGCCTGTCGCTAGCTGGTGATCTCGCCACACTGGAAGGAGTAGAGGCGCTTTCGACTGAAATTCATGAAAGAGAACAGCACATCGACGTTCTCGTAAATAATGCCGGAATCGGCACGGGTGCCTACATTGATGACTTAAAGGCAGCGGATTGGGATCGTACCATGGACCTAAATCTGAGATCCCCTCTGTTCCTGACCCAGGCTTTGCTTGATCTGCTTCGACATCGAGCCTCAGTAGAGATGCCATCAAGTGTCATCTTTATCAGTTCTGTCGCAGCCAGTGAGGTGTTTCCGCACGTCATGGCTTATTCAACCAGTAAAAAAGGCCTTGAGCACTTGACGCCACAACTTGCGCTTGCATTGGCTGATGACAACGTCAGAGTCAACGCAATCGCACCAGGTCGCTTTTATTCCGAAATGACTCGCGCCGCATGGGAAAACCCGAATTTAGAATCCTTTAAGGCAGAGTTGGAACGGCTACCCGCACATCGCTATGGTGGCGCGGAGGACATCGCCGGGGTCGCAATTATGTTGTGCAGCCCCGCGGGTTCATATTTTACCGGCGAAGTTCTAAATCTCGATGGCGGTCATCGGATCCGCCGCTAGGCGGGCTGGTGGCTGTCCTGGGATTTGGCAGCGTCTGAGTCTGGATCACCGGTGTAGAAGCAATTAAAGCCACGTCTTTGCGAGCCGTCATAGTTTGGTCCAGACCAGTGCACGGTGGTAGGCCTGAAAAAGACAATGTCACCGGGCTCCATCGTGGCCTCGATAACGTCAGGGTGTTCCGAGAGGTCATTTGGTTCGTGAGGCCGCAGGTAGGCATACTCTTCCTCACGAAGGTGAGACCCTTTCAGAAAATGCAGGCAGCCATTCTTTTGACTTGTTGGGTCCAGGGCAACCCAGATAACACCACCCTGCATCGCATCTGAGTGCGGGTGAATATGTTCGCTGTTTTTGTTCTTGGTAAAAAAACTGGATGTAATCGCTATGGGTTTCTTGCCTAGCAGTTTTTCGAGCAGTGACACCTGGGGCCCTTCTTTTATGAGCCGGTCGAAATAGTCATCGACCTTCTCAAGGCCCTTGGTAACGTTGGAATAACGTTCGGAGCAATCTGTACGATTGGCTAGAACAGCTTCAGCGCGCCGGCATATTTCTTCGACCTGCTCCAGCTTGAAGAATCGTCGGACGATGACTAAGCCGTCTTCTTCGAATTTGTTTTTAAGGCCTTGTAGTTGCGCCTCACCCATTGTTCTGCCGTCCATCATTTATGGAATGTTATTATACAAAAGCCTAGGCTGAGAATGAGGATGGTTGTTCGGTAGTCCCCCCAAAAAATCATAGCGCCAATAAGATTTTTGGCTTAGTCGCCCCAAAGCATCCGATGTAAGTTGTCAGGTTCAGGGTCTGACTCGACTCGAGATTGCTCATTAATAATAAGACATTGTCTATCTGATGAATGGTATGACGGCCAATCGTGCAGGCCGCCGCCTGCGGGGTTTCCATTTCTGGCCATTTGCAGAACTGTGTTAGACCAGTCAAGGGCAACAGCTCGCACGATGGCATCATTAGCCTCGTGGAAGGCGTAGGCGTAGGTGTCTGGGTTTGCGAAGGTATTAAACGTAAAAGCCATTTCGGCTGCATGGGGAACACCCAGACCCTGCCACTCGCGTCGATTGGCGGGAAGGTCAAAGCGATACAACCAGCCCCCAACACCTGCGGCCGATGACAACTCTACTGCTCTCATCGCTAGCCGTCGAAACATATCGGTCCAGATCATCTCGTGGATTCTGCCTGCTGTAGCAGCCGGATAGGCTTGCCGAAGAGCTTCGAGATATGGGTCCGGATCTTGGCCACAGAGCATGTCAGTCGCCAGATATTTGTTGAGACCCGCGTAGTGGGTCAGGGCATCGTCATTGCCTCTAGTGTACAGCGTTCCTTCTGTTAGGGTCGTACCAGCGATCAGGGGCACACCGGAGGAGCCCCTTTCGACAATGGCATCGAAAGTCGGTCGAGTGATAACGCAGCCATCAACAGTGACACTGCCGCCAAGGCCAAGATTGATGATATCTTCGGCAGGCAGTGTCTGTAATCTTTCAAGGCAATCATCCTGAGGGACGCCAAGCTTCTCTGAAATTTGGCCGGTTCTATCTACAGAAGGCCTGTAGGCACAGGTAGCGCTGTGTGCAATAGCTCGATGGTAGAGCCCGTCTGCCGATGGTGCCGCTAGTAAACTGAGAACCGAAGAGCCACCCGAAGATTGACCAAAGAGCGTGACGTTGTCAGGGTCACCGTTGTATTCCTCGATGTGTTCGTTGATCCACTGCAGAGCCAGGATTTGATCGCGGAATCCGTTGGATGCAGATCCGAGGTACTCTTCACCAAAATAAGAGAGGTCAAGAAAGCCAAATGGCCCAAGCCGGTTGTTAACGGTGACAACAACGACATTACCCTGCCTTGCCAGCACCGTACCGTCATACTCATTGGCGGAGCCATTCTGGAACCCGCCGCCATGAAACCAGACCAGAACGGGACAGGGAGCACTGGCTGCTTCAGGGCTGACAATATTCAATGTGAGACAATCCTCGGACATACTGCCATTAGCCTTTTCGCCAAGGGTGCTTTCAGTTTTCTTTGGCTGAATCGCTCTGTCAGGAAACTGAGTAGCATCGAATGTGCCTTGCCATCCGGAAGCCATAACCGGTGCCAGGAATCGGTTTTTGCCGGTAGCCGGTTCACCGTAGCGAATACCTAGATAGATGTTGACCCCATCGCCTTGCAAGCCTCTAACTGTGCCGAGTCGGGTTGAGCGTGTTTTGGTCATTTTGCCTGCAGGCTACTCATCGTCGTGAATGATCACAGTGCCGACGTCACCATCGATGGTGATCATCTGGCCATGCTCAATCCTTTTGGTGCCGTTGCCGACCCCCAATACTGCCGGAATACCGTATTCCCGAGCGACGATCGAACCATGCGCGAGAATACTGCCGACATCTGTGACGAGACCGACCGCGTGGGCAAATAATTGGGTCCAGGCAGGTGTTGTCAGAGGGCTAACCAAAATGCTGCCAGGTATCATTTTTTCAAATTCCGCTGGTCCGAGAACGACGCTGGCCTTTCCAGTGATGCTGCCGGAACTCACTGGGAAACCTCGCATGACATTACTGGCCTCATCATTTTTGATTTGTGTTTCCTTGAATGAAACGCCGCCAATTTCACTGGCTTCTGCTGGCAAAGTGCCAGGTGGATGATGCTGTTTCTGGGCTTCCCTTAAATCCCTTCTTTTTGATGCAAGTTCACCTAATTCAGGTAATGCCTTGTTGCCTTTCCTCGCACCGATGGCTTTTTCGATTTCGCCTGTTACGAGAAAGTAAATCTGCTCTCTGTCTGATAAGGTGCCTGCGTTTACGAGTCGATCTCCCAGCTCGTGCGCCATGGGCCGTAGAATGGACCAGGTATAGCCAAATCTGAATGCAACTTCCTCGCGGATGAAATTGTATTTTAACGCAAGCCAGAGCCTGAACCGGAACTGCCAGTATGGAAGACCGGAAAGGTGCTCCGATAGTTCCGCCAGCTTCTTTTGTCGGATATCGGCAGTTTTTATTGATTGATTCTTAGGGTCGTAGTCTCTATCCCTGACCATTCCTTTCAGGGTGGCGAAAAGCGCCGACGGGTCTTCGATCTGGGTCGGTTCAATAAAGTCCATGCTATAACCCTGATGGCCATAGATCCTTAAATATTTCTCGATAGCCGATACAACTTCGTTCGCGTCAGCAGAATCTTGCAGTGCCTGCATAAGGAACTGGGATGGAACAGCCAGCACTAGATAAGTCAATTCATCACTGGCTCGCACCTTTTGGGCAATCTGAAACAGGTGTGCGTTAGCCTGCATCGCTTTGGATTCGATACCGGTTAGGAATTGTCCGCTGATGAAGTTTTGATCCGGTAGCGTTTCACGTAGGAAACATTGCAGGTGATCGTCGGTCGATTTGGCGACACCGAAAGTGTGGCTCGAACCAGCGGACCAGTAGTGACCTTCTTCAACGCCCATTTCGACAATACCTTCGAGCAGAACCTCGTCAGCCGCTGTACTGATGTCAACCTCGCGCCACTTTTCGGCGACACCTTCCAGCCTGGGAAGCGTCTCATCGTGCCAGGACTGCAGTTGCTTGTCATTGGTTGTAGTGTTGTTAAAGGCGACATAGGTGGGATTGTTGCTTTCTGGTAATGCGATGATGGAATTCAGGTTTTCCTGATCTTGCTCAGTGTACCAGGTATCAAAAGCGATACGGTCTTGCTCACTCAATTGTTTACGGAAGGGTTTTACATCTGCGCCGGCCGCGTCGGCAGCAGCGTCTTTGGTTCTCTTTAACTGGTCTGCGAAGGCTTTGTATTCCTCGGCTTCAATGGCTTCTTCAGAAACGGCTGGTATACCCTCGTTTTTCTTTTTGCGCTCGTCCGCCTCCTTTATGATTTGCGGCCAGTCAAAACGCTGATAGGCGTATCCGTTAAGAGTGACAAACATTGGACCTCCGCCAACCATCAAACTTTGAGGCCGAGGTGACTCAAGGCCTCGAGTCAGATACAACTCTTCAAATAAAGGACAGATAGGTCCCGGCATGTTCTCGACGATTTGTCTTCGACTGATAAAACGAGCCGGTGGGCTCGGTTCCCATACAGGTTCGATTGGCTGGGCAGGTAGATTTGTAATCGGGCGGGACTGTAATAGGTGCAATCTATTGTCAAAAAAAGCCCATTCGATATCCTGCGGCAAACCGTCATACAAATCCTCGATGTTCATGGCGGTTGCACAGAGCTGTTTTAACATTTCACTGTTCATCGATGACGTTGCGCGGTATTGGTCTGATACTGCCTCCATGCGAATACCGTTTTCACCGTCGGCGACGATCTGTTGTTCTTTAGGCCCTAATATTTGTTCTTTCACAGACAGGTCTGCGCGGTTGATGATAAATGTGTCCGGCGTGACCTGTCCGCTAACCACAGCTTCACCAAGACCAAAGCTGGCGTTGATGATCATCTCATTGCGACTGCCAGTTGCAGGATTGGCGGTAAACAGAATTCCGGAAACTTCGGAGGCCACCATGATCTGCACAACAACGGCCATGGCAACGCTGTTTTGGTCAATACCGTTCTGATGGCGATAGCTGATTGCTTGAGCGGTCCAGAGAGACGCCCAGCATTTCTGAACTGCATCGACAACCTCATCCTCGCCCTGGACATTAAGGTAGGTTTCCTGCTGTCCAGCGAAAGAAAACCCAGGCAGGTCCTCGGCATTAGCAGATGACCGAACTGCTACAGCTGAGCGGTCGGTTTCGAAGCTGTGGTAGGCTGACTGAATTTCGCTGATCAATTTTTCACTGATTGGCGTCTTAAGAATGAGCTCACCGATTTTTTCAGCACACTGATAGAAGGTGGGGTAGCCGTCCTTCAGAACTGGTTTCGCAAGATCGACGATCGCTGTTTGTAACCGATTTTCTGCAACAAATGTCCTGTAGGCGTCTGCGGTGACTAGAAAGCCGCCGGGGACCTGAAAACCAGCCCGGGCCATCTTTGCTAGAGAACGTCCTTTGCCACCGACTCTCTCAATGGAGTCATCTGTGGTAGTCAACGAGGATATAAACATTTAACTGGGCTCCAGAGGCCTTCCGAATCTCTAGACGAATTGTCTCGCGTGTCGATGAGACAAGAAACCTTCAGTAAATTGGTTATCACCCATTTACTGAATCAGTCGGATTTAAAATCTGATATGTTTGAGGGTATGGCTTCCTATACAGAAATCCACCGACCTCAGTTTCATTTTACCGCGCAAGAGAACTGGATAAATGATCCGAACGGTCTTGTCTACATGAACGGTGTTTGGCACTTATTTTTTCAGCACAATCCAGAAGCGACGGTTTGGGGCAACATGACCTGGGGACATGCCGTGAGTGAGGATCTGATTCACTGGCGTCAGTTGGATCATGTCCTTCACCCGGATGAACTGGGTTCCATGTTTTCCGGTTGCGCTGTCGTCGACCATGCAAATAGCGCTGGTTTTGGTGCAGGTACAATGCTTGTTTTCTATACAGCCGCGGGCAACTATGCTGAGCCGAAGAGGCCATTTACCCAGTGCCTTGCCTACAGCGTCGATGGTGAGCGATGGCAAAAATACTCTGGCAATCCGGTCGTTGAATGGATTGAAGATGATAACCGTGACCCCAAAGTCATTTGGCACCAATCGAGCGGACGATGGATTATGGCTTTGTATCTGGCTGAGGATCGTTATTGTTTGCTGGCATCAGAGAATGGGCTGGATTGGGAAAAAATTCAGGACCTGAGGCTTGAAGGGGACGCTGAGTGTCCGGATTTTTTTCCACTGATTGATGACTCAGGTGAAGAGCGTTGGGTTTTTTGGGGTGCCAGTGGGCGTTATCTGATCGGCGATTTTGATGGCTATCACTTCTCTGCGCTAAAAGATTTGCGCAGGTGTGAGCGTGGACCTAATGGCTACGCAGCTCAGACTTGGAGCAATGTACCTGATGGGCGTTGTATCCAGATCTCCTGGATGGCAGGAGGGCACTATCCGGAAATGCCATTCAACCAGCAGTTATCCATACCGGTAGAGTTAAAGCTGGCAGGTTCGGGTGTTGATGTTAAGCTGCTGCGATTGCCGATCGCTGAGTTGAACACCTTGCGTGTTCGATCAGTAGCTGAAGACAAGAAGGTCATCGCTCCCGGTTCTCCACTTGAAGTTGCAACCCATGGCCCGCTGTTTGATGCTACCGTGGCTCTCAGACGGCAAGATGGAGACGTCTTGTTTGTCGTTGTGCGCGGGTATGTAATTGAACTTAATTGGGCGGAGCGCGAACTCAGGTTTCCAAAGAGCAGCCCACACAAGTTGAGTACTCACGAAGAAATCACCTTGCCTGACGCACCCCAGCTGACGCTGCGTTTTATTGTGGACAGAGCATCGATAGAAATTTTTGTTAACGAGGGCGAAGTTTCTGCATCGGTCTGCTATCTTCCCGATGCTCACCAATACTCCTTGGTATTCTATGCTCATGGTGGAGAGCAAACGCTGGATTTTGAACTGCACGAACTGGATTCAATTTGGCAGCAAAATGGGTGACTTTCACTGCTCGGTGGTTCCTTATCACCGGTGGGATCAATAAGCTTGCCTCATGAAAATTCTCGTCATCAGTGATATCCACGGTAATGCTGAAGCCCTGCGTGCTGTCTTGGCAGCGGAATCAGATGCGGATTATTCGCTTTTCCTAGGTGATGCGTTGTTATCAGGTCCTCAAGCCAACGAGACTATGGCATTGCTCGATGAACTCGAGCTCGATGTCGCCATCATGGGCAATCACGACGATGAAGTGCTAGATCCCTCGATTTTTGCGGCCTGGCCAGCTGAGTGGGTTGCTTTGAATGAATGGATCATAGAGCGCCTGGACGCTTCATCTATTTGCGGCGTTGAAGCATTTACCAGAGCCGGCCAGTATCAACTTGATGGACTAGACTTCTATCTGCACCATGGAGATCTGGGCAGTCGCGAACTTAAAACGTTGCCTGATGCGCCGGATGAAGTATTGGGATTGATGGGAAAAGAGAGTGATGCACCCATAGTTTTGTTCGGCCATACCCACGTCCAATTCAGTCGTCAGATCAACGGCAAAACCTTTATTAATCCCGGTAGCGTTGGCCAGCCACGCTGCGGTGTACTTCAGGCTTGTTACGGCGTTTTTGTCGATGGAGCCTACGAAGCGCGTCAGGCTTTTTACGACCCCGAGCCTTGGGTCGCTGCCCTCGAACGAATTGATGTCCTGGATAGGTTTCCGGATTTTCGTCAATGGCTCAAAACAGGCCTTCTGGAAGGATATGGTATCGGCAGGCGAGAACCTTGGGCTCGCTACGCAGCGCAGGGATATCGCTAGCAGATGTCGGTGGCTGATGAAGTACCCCAGACAGCGACTCAGGGTGATATCGAGCCGGAAGAAGGCGTTAGTCTAAAAGCTGCTTTTATGCTGGCTTGGCGTTGCTGGCCTTATTATCGGCCACAACTTAAGCACCTTTCGACTTTTATCCTCCTCAATGTCCTGATGGGGACTGGCATTTTAGTGGCTGCTGTTATTGGCAGTGACCTGGTTGAGAACAAGATTCTGTTGGGGGAGCGACTTGAACCGATGCAGGCCTCGATGTTGCTTCTCGATGAGAATTTAGTAACGACGGGTAAGATCAATGAACCTCCCTTGACGGCCGATCAGCGTCGCCAGGTTCGCTTCGCGGTACTCGTGCTCGGGTGCCTTTTGACAGTTGTTGCCCTCCTTGCTGGTGTCCTTGTCTGGTACTACATGACCTGGATTTTTCAACAGATTAACCAGCAATTGCGGGTAGAGATGCTGACTAATGCCGAGCATCTTTCACTCCGGTATCACAATCAGGCTAGAACTGGTGATGCGATTTATCGTGTCTATCAGGACAGTGCAACCATCACCAATGTGCTGAGGTATATGGTGCTGTCGCCGCTGCGAATTGTGGCCTGGGGGGGCTTCGGGCTGGTGCTGCTTTTGATGTTCTCGCCCTGGCTTGGGCTCTTCTTTCTGGCTGCAACCATTCCAACCTATTTCCTGATGAGCTATTTCATTCCCAAGGTTCGCACGGCGGCAAAGTTGTCTCGGCAATGCAACAGTGATCTGACCTCAAGAATTCAGGAAACACTGGCTGCCATCCGGGTCATCAAGGCAAGTGGAGCCGAAGACCGGCTGATGACACAGTTCGACCGTGACTCTCAACAGGCCCTCGATTTTGCTTATCAGATGAGGCTGCATACAGCGTTACTGACCGTAGGGGTTGCGGTAGTTGGTCTGACCTGTGTTCTGATGGCTGAATACTTTATGTCGACGTGGGCGATTAATGAAACACCGACCTATTTTGGCGGCAGCATCGCTTTGGTTGGCTTTGCGGTCTGGAATCTCGGGGCATTTAAGGCAGCAACCAGCCGCTCCGAAGATCTGGCCTCACAAGTCTGGGAACTTGCATTTTTCTGGTGCACTGTTCAGGACATTATCGTAGGACTGCGGCGGTCATTTTATCTGCTTGATATTGAACCTGAAGTGGTTGACGCCAAAGACCCAGAGACGTTTCCAAAATTATTGCAACAAGTTCGTTTTGATGCGCTTCAGTTCAGCTACCTGCCTGGTCAGGAAATTCTGAAGCAGGCGTCTCTGAGCGCAAACGAGAGCACAATAACGGCGATTGTGGGTGGCACCGGAGCCGGAAAGTCGACGCTGATGTCTATGCTGCTGCGCCTTTACGATCCGGACGAAGGTGATGTCTATATAAACGACCTTAACCTGAAAGAAATTCTAATTGCAGATATCAGGTCCAATGTTGCCATTGCACTCCAACAGAATGTTCTGTTTGCCATGAGTGTGACCGACAACATTCGATTTGGCTGCCCGAATGCGAGCCAGGTAGAAGTTGAAGCTGCTGCGAAGGTCGCCTGTGCTGATGAATTTATTCGTTTGTTGCCTGATGGGTACGCGACAGAACTTGGTGAGCGAGGCGGTAAACTTTCCACGGGACAACGCCAGCGATTGTCGATCGCGCGTGCGATCCTGCGCGACACACCGGTTCTTATTCTTGACGAGCCAACGGCCTCTCTTGACGCAGAAACCGAGCGCAGGGTGATGCGCAATCTCGCAGAGTGGGGACGATCGCGCGTTCTCTTTGTCATTACTCATCGTCTTTCAACCATCCGGGATGCGAATCAAATTGCTTTCCTTGAAAACGGCGTAATTAGCGAGTCGGGCAGTCATCAGGAATTGTTGGACCTCAATGGTTCCTATGCAGGCTTTGTCGCTGCGGAATTAGGGCATGGAGCAGGCATGTGAGTGAGACTGTGAGTTATGACGATCGTGTTGATACGGATACAGAATTGTCCCTTGGCCAGACGCTTGCCCTGGTGGGGCGATCACTGGCCCTGATCAGCAAAGTAAAATCGCTGTTTGCCTGCAAGTTCGTTTTTGCCCTGGTTGCAATACTGCCACCTGTGATTTTCCCCTGGTTTCTGAAGATTGTTGTTGACCAGGTTATTCTGCAGCAACCCTTTTCGAACGATGCGCGATTCCCGCCTTTCATGCTGCCTCTGATTGCTGCGCTGCGAGATTCTTCTCCATCGGACATCATGCTGTCTTTGAGCTTGCTGTTTTTTGTTCTGCTGTTTTTTTTCGGCATGCGCGCCTGGCCCACAGAACAGGCAGAGAGAGAAGCACTGCCTGCAGGGCATGATGCAGCGACCCAGTCTGAGCAAGCGCTCTCAGCCGGAGGCAGTAAGACTGGCGGTCTCTGGGGGTTGCTGGAAGCGTTACTGACCATACGGATGACCCAGCGATTAGCCAACGGACTTCGAACTGGCTTGATGGGCAGACTGTCCAGATTGGAAATGACAACGCTTGATGATCAACGTATCGGTGATTCTGTTTACCGCGTGATGTATGACGCGCCGATGTTGCCGGAGATCTGTTATAAGCTCACAGTGGCACCGCTGATGCTGATTTTCAGCGCGATAATTGCAGTCTGGATGATGCAGTACAGTTACGGCGACATTGCACCGGAGGTTGTCTGGTTGGCTGCTGCCCTGATGCCAATGACGTTCCTGTTAACTGCTCCATTGTCCGGTATTGCACGCAGGGTGAATCAGGTCAGTCGCTCGGCAGGTGCTGCGACGACGAACCAGATGGAGGAGAGCATCGATAATATTGGTGCAGTCCAATCGCTGGGTGGGATGCAGGTTGAGGCTGAAAAATTTGCAGAAAAAAGTGAAGAATCTTATAGGAGGTATCGCCAGGCTTTTATGATTGACCTGGTTGCACTGGCAATGTCGTACATTGCATTGATTGTTGGTCTGGTGACTGCATTTATCCTGATTACTGACAGGGTCATCGCCGCCAGCCTGACGCCAGGCGACTACGCGGTTGTTATTGGTTTTTTTCTGATATTGGCCGGTAATTCTCGTCTGGTCGGCAAATACTGGATAGACCTGCAGCGTAATATCGCAGCAGTACGGCGAGTGTTTTTCTTTATTGATTATACCTCTGAACTGGATAGTGAATCTGTCCCGTTAGCACCGATTCATTCCAGAGTTCAACTGCAGGATGTCAGTTTTTCCTATCCTGATGGCAGGCCGGTCTTGAATGAGATCAACCTTGATTTACCAGTCGGTGAGCTCGTCGCGATTGTTGGTCCAACGGGTGCGGGGAAAACCACACTGGCTTATTTGCTTCCTGGATATCTTCGTCCAACATCCGGCAGGGTGAAATTTGATGATCAGGATATTGGTGACGCTGGAGTGAGCGATATTCGCAAACAAGTCACTTATGTATTCCAGGAGCATATGCTGCTGTCCACCAGTATTCGAGATAACCTGCTCTTAGCCAACCCGTCAGCGACGACAATTGAGATACTTGATGCCTGTCAGGTCGCTGGTGCGATGGAGTTTATCGAGAGGTTACCCGACGGTATCGATACCGTGATAGGAAAAGGCGGGGATACCTTGTCGGTGGGACAGAAGCAGAGGCTGTCTATTGCTCGCGGCATCGTTCGCCAGACCCCCATACTGGTGCTTGATGAGCCTACCGCTGCGCTTGACCCAAAAACAGAAAACGATCTTGTTGACGCGTTACACAGAACTGCTGAGGGGCGACTTGTGATTATTATTGCGCACCGCCTGTCAACAATCAGGGAAGCTGATCGGATTGTCTTTCTTGAAGAAGGGCAGGTGCGTGACGTGGGTGATCATGAATCACTGATGGCAGACCCTCAGAGTCGGTATAAGCGTTTTGTCGATCTGCAATCTGCCTAAGGGCTGGAAGGTTCCAATGCGTGACGATTGAGAAACGACCAGAGGACTGTGTAGGTTGGCTCTCCCATAAGAGTCTCGGGCCATCCGTGATCTGCTTCTGTGAGTCGATAGTGTTCAATCCTCGAATCCTGCCGGCAGTCATCGTAAACCAGATGTGTTTCCGATTCGAATGACGTGGTCTGCTCTGTCTGACATTGATAACGATTACGCCAGAAGTCGATCAAACCAGGGATATCGTGCATCGTTCCAACCGAAGCCCAGCTTTTCCATTCCCAGGTATTGTTGTAGACGATGATCGGATCCAGCACACCATGAATGTGCAGCAGAGGAACGTTGCGCGCTGGCTCGCAATCTTTTTGCGCCAGGGGCATGGAGCCAGCGAATGATGCCAGCGCGGCAAAACGATCGCTCAGCTGACAGGCAAATTCATAGGAGAACATCGAACCGAGCGAGTACCCAACGGCGTAATGTCGAGATGCATCCAGTGTGTTGCTGGATGCGATGTCATCAATCATGGCTTTGACAAAGTTGATATCGTGATACGCACCTGCGTGGCTGTTCAGTTGCCAGGCTCCCTCATTGGGTGGTACCAGCTTGCCGACAGGCACGGCGATGATAAAACCCTTCTCCTCGCCCAGAGCCTGCCAGTCAAACTGCTGGGGAAATCGCCAGCTACCGGCGCTGCCACCGTTCAGCAGAATGACAAGCGGCATCGGTTCTTCTGTTAGGGTAGCTGGAACAAACAGGTGGTATTCACGCGTGAGGCCGCCGACACTAATTTCTTTCAAAGGTAGATGCTGGCCATACTTGTCTACCACATAGGCCCAGTAGAGGAAAAAAGCTGCTGAGCCAAGAGCGATAACGCCCAGCACAATGGCCAGGGCTCTCTGTGTTTTTTTCACCCGGGTTAAATCGCTATGTCTGCAACCCAGACTTCCGGTGATGATAGCCATTTCTCGGTTTCAGGTTCTCGCCGGCCATCCCAGCCACCGGCAACATAGAGCCGATTGTCGATAATCGACGCGGCAGGTGAAGAAATTGGTTTCGGTAGATTGCTAGTAATCTCCCAATCGCCACCGGCTTCGAGAGTTAGAATGTCGCCGCAAAAACTTTTGTGTTGGCCTGCCGGGGTGTGGTGACCGCCAATCATCCAGATCTGATTATTATAGACAAAGGTTGCACCTTCTGAATGTGAATGACCATAAGGCAGATCCGGGCCTGCGCGCCAGCTGTCTGTGGTCGGGTTGTAGATATCGACATTGGTCTGGTCAAGCTGTTGTTTGTCGTGGTTCAGCTGTCCGCCAATGACGTAAATTTCATCGTTCAAAACCGCAACTGAAAGTTGATTGCGCGGCAGTGGCAAGGGCGCTGCCTCGACCCATTCGGCTCTGGCGCTATCGTGCCAGGCGCTCAGGTTGAATACCCAGTGATCCGGTGAGTCCGTATTCCTGTCTGCCATTAAACCTGAGACGTAGTGCAAGTTGTTACCGATTCGTGCAAGCCCACCACCGGCTCTGTGTTCGGGCAACAAGGGTGCTGCTGTGTAACGATCAAGATCAATATCGTAGTGCCAGACTTCAGAGATAATGTGGTCCTTGCCAGGATGGATTTTGTCTTTCATGCCGCCTGCGAACCAGAAGCCATTGCGCTCTGAGACAAGGTTGACGTGGGATAGCGCGCTCGGCAGGTCCTGCAGTTTGGTCCAGCTACCACTTTCTGGATCAAAGACATCCAGACGTCTACTGGACATAATGTAGTTCTCGTAGCCGCCGAGTACATACAGTTTATCATTGATGAGTAGGCTGGCTGGTTCCCATTTTGCCACTGGCATGTCGGGCAGTTGTTGCCAGTCAAAATTGTGTGAGGTGTTACCCATAAGTCATTATCCTATTGGAAATTGGCGGTCCATCGTGGCAAGCATGTCGTTGCAGCGAGTCTGAAGCATCTCGCGAGAGTCTGTGCCGTCACAGAATATATACAACTCATCGTTGCGTATCCCTGCGAGCACCTGTTCGCCGACTGTGTCAGGCGAAACTGCAATCTGTTCGAGCCAGGGCATGGTTTTACGACGCTCTGCAATGGCTGCTTTTTCATCGGGTCTTAGGTCAGGATAAAAAATTGGTGTATCGACGACGTGGGGGCAGAGCACTGATGCAGAAACTTTGGTTTCAGCCAGATCATTGCGCAGGAATTCAGACAGCCCAACAGCAGCAAACTTACTGGTGCCATAAGGCCCTTGAGAGTGATGTCCTTGGATGCCGCTGAAGGAAGCCGTATTGACGATGTGTCCTTCGACGCCACTCGCCAGCATGGCAGGCAGGAAGACCCGAATACCGTTCAAAGGTCCCCAGACATTGACTTCCATGACCCGGCGCCACTTCTCATCGGAGGTTTCCAATATGACGCCGCCACCGCCGATACCAGCATTGTTACACAGTACGCTGACAGGGCTGAAAGTGCTGGTGATATCTTTCGCCGCCGTTGCTAGTGCTTCGATGTCTGTTGTGTCGACCTTGAGTGGCAGGACTCTGTCGGTAATCTCCTTCAGCTGCTGCTCCGCGGCATCCAGTCGGTTCTGTTGAATATCTCCAATAGCAACATTAGCGCCTGCTTTCGCCAGAGCTTTGGCGATGCCGAGCCCAACACCGCTGGCACCACCGGTTACAAATGCGGTTTTGTTGGCGAAATCCTGCATCAAAGCTCCGCTACTTTATTATGTTCGATAAGGTCAAAATCGATCTGGGCACCAAGACCGGGTTCCTGATGGGCGTGGACCATTCCATTTTCATCAACTTCGATATCCTGAACTAACCCATGTTTCTGCACCTCATCAGGTAGCAAGACTTCGAAGTACTCGCAATTTTTAACAGCCATGATCAGATGTAAGTTGGCAACATTGTTCAGAGAGTTGCCGCCATGGTGAACTTCATAGTTCATTTGAAAAGTCTCAGCGGTGTGCGCTGTCTTCAGGCAGGCCGTCAGGCCGCCCTTGATCGCGACGTCGCCGCGCAGGTAGTCAGTGGCCTTTGCCATAATCCACGGAGCATAAGAACTCGGACTTGTGCTTGGCATTTCGGTCGCCATAATGGGTATGCGCAGATCCTGTTTCAGTTTCACGTAGCCATAAAGGTCATCATGAGCTAGCGGGTCTTCGTACCAGTAGAGGTCCAGCGCTTCGGCAGCACGACCGACGCGAAGTGCGTCCGGGTAGTCATAGGACCATGTGGAATCTAGCATGATGCGATAGTCGTCACCTACAGCCTTGCGGACCGCTTCACAGATCTTAATGTCCCAGGCAGCCACGGCCGGCGGATGGATCTTGTACGCACTCCAGCCGGCTTCCTTGTAGCGTACTGCCTCTTCTGCATATTCCTCGGTATGTTCGAAGACAGCTGAACTGGCATAAGCAGGCACTGAGTGGCGATACGAACCCATGAGTTTGTGAATGGGCATTCCAGCTGCCTTACCGGCGAGATCCCAAAGGGCGACGTCGATAGCGCCGATGACACGCATAATGCCGCCCATCGCCCAGGTCGACATACGTTGATAAATCTTTTCACGATCCAGTGGGTCCTGACCAATCAGCATGGGTTTGTATCTTTCTGCAATCAGGTTGGCATCGTTCCCGAGCGAGCTAAGTGCATTGCCGAGAAATGCGTGGCCTTCGATGCCGTCATCGGTAATGATCCGGACCAGAGCCATGTGGGTTGACCGGGTGCCTGAGCTTTTGACATTAAGCGTGTAGCGCGTTGGTGGAATGTCGTTCCATTCCCAGACGGTGACTTTTACGTCAGAAATTTTCATCTTGGTTCCTTATGCCCAGTGATTGTTATTCATGCGATGTGCGGCGACCTTTGACGTCGACCGGACCAGGGTAGTAGACACCCTCAATGGTGTCTCCGTGCAGCAGACCCTCGAAGTCGACGGCGAAATCCCAGTCACCTTTATCAATGGCAAAACTGAATTTCAGCTCACTGGCATTGAGTGAGCTGGCGGTGATATCAAAAGGACCCAACTCGTTGTCGATGAGATAGATGGTGGCCTCATCAAGTTTCAACAGGTGGGTGCCCCAACCGGTTTCGAGTTCCCATATTCCTGAGGCGTCGCCATCAAGGGTGGGCTTGGCGGGCTTATCTTCAGTGTTCTGCATTTCGGCGGCGACCGTAGCTGTGCGCCTGGCAAGATCCGATATTTTATTGTCATTTTCGCTGCGGACCGCTGAAACAAGCCGATCATTCAGCACTCCGATCCATTTTTCAGGCAGCGAATCTGCTCCGAATTTTACGCCAAGAATTGAGCCAACAGTTGCTGCTGTACAGTCAGTATCCCAACCCGCCAGAACGGTGGTGACAATGCCTTTTTCGTAGTCTTCGTTACCGAAATAGAGCCCCAGGACAACCAGGGCGGCGTTATTGATGGTATGAACGCCGGAATAGTGGCCGTAATGCTCATTAATCCTTGACCAGACTGTTTGCCAGTTTTGGTCACCGGCCAGCTCTTTCTGGCACCACGTCTGAGTTTGGCGAACAGCCTCGGCAAGGCGGCTGTCCTGCGGGATTTCAGCGAGACCCGCCATGATAATGTCATCTACTTCTGGTACAACAAAAGCAGCCGCAACCATTGCCGCCACAAACATCTCACCGTAGATACCGTTCTTGTCATGAGAGATTACGGCATCGCGATACGCCAGTTCCGCTGCTTTTTCTGGGCGGCCGGGGTTCACATAGCCAAAGATATCGGCTCGAATTTGGGCTCCGATCCACTCCCGAAACGGATTTCGATACAGAGCCGATTCCGGTGGCCAGATACTGAGTGCGAAGTTTCTATAGGCAGCACCTTCTGCCGTATAAGTGAGGGCAAAAGGCATATGTGAGAGCCAGGTGTTAGCGATTGTTCTGGAAGACATACGTGCGTGTTTCTGCTCGAGCGCCAGCAAACCGAGCAGAGGAAAATCCATATCGTCATCTCGGTCCATAAAGTGAATGTTGCCAAGTGTGGATGCTTTTAGCTTTTCTGAAATAGCTCGCGGTTCAAAAGGAATGTAATTAGAGAGAGGCAGGGCGCCTGCGTCGCCGAGGTATTTTTCTATACGGTCCTTGTGCCAGCCTTCCACTGGTTTGCCGAGGGCGCAACCTGAGGCTCTACCCATCCAGCCCCCATAAATTCGGTTGTATATTTCCTCAGCATCCCAGACCAGATCAAACTCCCTCGGCCCTTTGGGCCGTGCCGCTTGAATATCTTCCAGGTTGGAGGGCTCGGCGTAATGAAATGATTCGGAAACAGATAGCGCGACAAGTTCGTCATACAATGTAGAGATTGTTGAGTCTGAGGCTTTTGAATCGAGCGCTCGGTTAATCCGATCAGCGATTTCTGCGATGTCGCAGCCTTCTTCCTCTCGCTGCTTTAGCTCGGTTCGAATCAGCTTTTTTTCTAGTGAAGGCATAGATGAACCTCAGAGTGCGACAGAAAATCAACCCTAAGAGTAGGAACGCTTCACAGGAGGGTCAACCGCAGGCCGTTCTAGTTCACCCAAAACGCGAGTAGAAATTTATGGGTGAATTTTATATTGCTTGACTTGAAAGAATGTTTCGACAGGCAGAGAGTATCTAAAGCATGTGTCGGTATTTAGGGTCGAAAAAAATGACTTATCCGGCTAAAAGTTTAGCATTCACTCTAATCTATGGGCGTGATTCGAGCTTTAAAAATGGGTGAGAATATGGATATTTTGTAATTTTATCCGGCTAGGTTGTCCGTAAATTGAACTGTACTGACGGGAGAGTGGCATGGCTAGCATCAGCTATAACGGAAGTCTGACGAAGTTTTCTGAACGGTTATGCGCCGAAGAAACGGGCGCTGACCTTGGCAAGGTTGGCCGCAAGTTTGTCCAAAGCATGTTACTGGGGATCAGTAGGTCTAGATCTGTCAATTTAACTGATATCTCTAGGGGTCTGGAAGAGAAAATCAGCCTGCATGCGACCCATAAAAAGCTTTCTCGTAATCTCGAAGACCCTCAGCTAGCTGCCAACATCGGTGATCGTCTACTGAACCTTGCCTCCGAGCAGGTAGGTCCGGACACGCCCCTCATCATCCATGTGTACGAGCTGCACAAGAAATACGCTCGCAAGATTGAATATCTCTCTAAGTCCGCAGACGCGCCGGACGTAGGATTTAAAGTTTGTGAAATCCTCGCCAGCCATCCTGAGTCCGATAGTTATTTCCCCTTGCTGGCACATATCTGGTCAAACCAGATACCTGGCTTTGTCAGTGATGAGGATGAGATCAGAAAAGCGGTTCGGCAGGTGCAAGCGGCAACCTGTGGTAATGGCCTGTTTTGCATCGATGATCAAAGCCTTGACTTTGAGGCGCTTCGCCCACTTATGGTGGACTCTGGGCTGAATTTTCTTTCTCTGATACAGCTCAAGGATCCTGATCTAATATATAAAGGAGAACATCGCACGATTTCAGAACTTTTGAAACAAACTGAAACTCGGTATGGAAAAATTCTTTATAAGCTTGTGCCAGAGGGGATGGTCGGTGTGTCGAAAATGGATTTGGACCTATTCGTTCATGTGGGAGCAACCGGGATCAAGTTGGGTTCCTGTGAACGACCGTTGAGTTTTATTGCATTGAAAACTGAGAGCTCCTATCTGGGACAAAATTTAACGCCGATCCTCACGTCCAAGACAAATCTCCGTTCGCGAAAGTCCCTGATGGGGCTGATGGACACTTTTCTTGCGATCCAGGATGTTGTGGGAACACATCGGATGCTTAGGAACAGTTTCAATCCAGAGAACTTTCGAGTCCTTACCTTCAATCGGCTGCAACTTCTGATGACATTGCTTCAGGCTGTTATCCACTACGAAGTATCAGTACGGCGTGGCGTAACGATTGATGATAAAAAATTTGCAGCTAAACCTCATGATGGTGAATTTGATCGTACTTACCTTCTACCAAAGCCTGAAAAGGCAGCGAGAACAGGTCGTGGCTAATCTACAATTGGAGGCCAGTTGTTTTGCCCAATCTATTAGGCCCTCAATCGCTGATAGGCTTCATCGCCGATTTCTTCAGCAATTCGCAATCCAAGTTCGTGGGCATCCATGATTGCTCGTAAGAGTAAGTCTTCTGTCACTACCATTGGCATTTGATGACTGTTGGCGTTGGCCATCGCAGACTCGATGATGATGTCGAGCTTATTTGTATCCTGTGGTGACATGGAGAACTGACCAAGGTGAATGGGTAAGCCAACTCGTGCGAAAAATTGCGCCACTTTCTTGGCGTCTCCAGATTGTTCCATTGCAAGTTGCACCATGGTGCCCATAGCTACCATTTCGCCGTGCAGGTAGTTGGTGTGCAGCTCGTCAATCTGTGTGTACGCCAGGGCCATTGGATGGGCGAGTGCAAGCCCGCCGCTTTCAAATCCAATGCCACTAAGCAGTGTGTTTGCTTCAACTACTTTTTCAAGGGCGGTGCCGTTCTGATTTGCAACTACTGATTTCGCAGCAGCCTCCCCGTGTTCAAAAAGAGTGTGGGCACAAATTTCCGCCATAGCACAGGCAGCAATTGTCGGGCGGGCGCCGAGAGGTGTTCGGGCATCCAAGTTATTTAGACAAACTCTGGCTTCATACCAGGTTGCCATTGCATCGCCCATCCCGGCGACGAGGTAGCGCTCATTGGCATCGGCGACGATGTCCGTATCAATGACTACCAGAGTGGGGCTGGTTGGATAAAACTCGACAACATCGCTGGCACCCTCTGGGGTGTAAAGCACTGACAGTGCAGAACAGGGCGCATCATTCGATGCGAGAGTCGGCACGATAACGACTGGAATATCGAGTCGCCAGGCAATGCTTTTGCCAGCATCAACCGGCTTGCCGCCGCCGACAGCGATCAGGCAATCAATGTTTTTATCTTTCAGCGCAGCCACATGTTTTTCTATTTCCGGGAGTGAGCATTCTCCGTCGAAGATGCAATCCACGGATTCGATGTGGTTGCTGTGCAGGCTCTCAGTGACACGAGCGCCTTCAGCAACAATCGCTCGCCTTGAAGCAAGTATGGCAGCTCGCTTGACGTTAATGATACCAATATAGCGACCGATTCTACTGATGACTCCCGGTCCCTGAATGTACCGTTGGGGTGCCGCCATGACGAGTGGTGGCATGTGATCGCCTCCACCATAGAGTTTTTTTGCGGAAAAAGTGTCCATTGCCAAGTCAGGCTGCTCCTGTTGGTTTCCTATTTGTTTCCCTTCCGGAGGCTCGCCACTTCAGCGCGCAAGCGCTTCAGCTCAACCTGCTCATCCTGGGCACGCCGCCAGATATGTGCTGTCATGTCGTGAGGGCCGTAGGCGCTTGGTGGCATCAGGATTCTTCGCTGCGCTTCATTCAGGCCTTCATAGTTGTCTGCATTGTAGTAACAAGGACTCCAGGCAACTGCGTGAGGACAGTATTTGTAAAAGGCAGTCCGGCGTTCACGCTGGCCCATCCAGGGGACGGTGCCGTGGGAACAAGCTTCAGTGAAAATGATGGCATCACCGGCTGAGGCTGCTACCCGGTCAACAATATCAGGCATGTCTTCCTGGGATTTTGCTACGCGCCAGGCTTCGGGTAGGCCGATGTTCGATTTATGGCTACCAGGAATACAGGCAAAACCTCCCTCACCTGCTTTCACGTCATCAAGCTCAAATGCAACGGCCACAAGACCATTATAAAACTTTCCATTGCTGTAGCGATAAAAGCATTGACCTCCATCCGTAGGTCCAACCAGATCCTTGGCGCCACCTGCGCCCTGGCCACCACCATGAAGATAGAGTGTTTTATTCTTCATAACGCCATCAATTTTGATGTAGTCATGATCCAATCGGTAGTGATCACCTAGCAGTGCTAATAAATAAGGTCTGATGGCCGGTAGATCTATCAACTCAATGTAGGCGCCTCCCATCTCAATCAATGATCCCGCAGACCACGCGGATGCATCCGCGCGCCCTAGTATGGTCCTGTCAGATCCGAGGATAGGCTTGGGGTTTGTTTGACGCTGGTTTTCCAAACGAGTTCTGAGATCTTCAATTTGTAATTTCGTGAGAATGTCTTTGATGACGATATATCCGCGGAGATCAAATAGGTACTTTTCATTCTCATTCATTAATTGGGTCCTTGTTGCGAATTTCTACTATTGCCAGAACCGCTCTGATTTTAACCAGGCCCTGATAGGATAGAGCTCGCCGGTCAATGCATCAGATGCAGGCGATGCCAGAAATAGGGCGAGGTCTGCGACGTTTTCAGGATTGGGTGTCAGCTCCAGCTTGGGTATGGCTTTACCGTCATCATCGGTGTCTGTTGGAATAATGCCGTAGCCTTTGAGTTCCTCCGTAGCAATGAGTCCTGGCAGAATACAATTCACATTAATGTTGTGCTTCGCCCACATGTAAGCGAGGTTGTTGGTTAGGCTGATCACACCGGCCTTGGCAGCCGAATAGTGCAGCTGATGTGGATTTCCCTTACTGCCTGCTGTCGAAGAAATATTGATGATCTTGCCGAATTGCTGTCGGATCATCTGCTTGCCCGCTGCCATACAAGGAATAAAGACGCCGGTTAGATTTTGGTCAACGACAATTCGCCATTCCTCCAGTGGAGTTTCTTCAGCCAGGTGGCTTCGACCCCATCGGCCGGCGTTATTTACCATGACATCCAGTGCGCCAAAGGTTTCTACTGTTTTCGAAACCAGATGTTCAACCTGTTCGCTGTCGGTGATGTCAGCTGCAATGGCAATCGCGCTCTGACCTTTGTCGCGAATGCCGGCTGCTTCTGCTTCAATTTTTTCCTGGTTGCGACTGGCGACTACAACGTTGGCTCCGGCGGCAGCGTAAGCCGCAACCATTGCACGGCCCAGTCCACCGGCGCCACCGGTAATGATGGAGGTCTTGCCTTGCAGTGAAAAATTTGACATTGACTTTGACTCCTGATTTTACGACGAACCGAGATCCTCGATTGCCAAAGCTCGTACCCAGGTGCCTTCCATTCGTTCCACGTTCAAAGGCAGGCTGATGAAAAACACCCGTTCCTGAGTCAGCAACGATATGTTGTTGAGGGGATACACAATCGGTATGTTGTTTCCGGTCATGGCCCGGTGTGTCGGACTGTTTGTTGGTTCGGGGGCCGTATGGTTGGTTTCCCAGGCTATGCCGGGGATGCTGACGCCCAGCATCTTTATTTTTTTCTCTTCTGCCAACCAATATGCAGTATCGCCGATGAGTGTCGGGCTGTCTTCTCTATTATAACTGCTGCTCATCAGCACGATATCGCCCTCTTTAACGTTGGCGAGATGTTCAGGCAGGATAGGTTCATTCTGCTCCAAATTATCCAGCATACAGACTACGGCTTCACCAAAGTAAGTGGGTAAACCCATGTCCCAGATGCCCAGCATGCCATCCGGCATTTCAGTCCAGTTATCGTTGTGGCCGATACCCAATTGGATATGACTACCCATGTGCCCACTCAGTGCACCTACAGACCAGTCAGGGATGATCGCTCTGGGAGCGCCAACCAGGTGTTCTATGGTGTTGTCTGCCTCATTCACAGTTTCTTCAACAATCCAGGGCATGCCATAGACATCCCGTGTACCTTCTTCAACACTGCCGTTCAACCTAGTAACTCGCGCGGTTATTTCAACGGTAAGGTCAACGATTCTCTTCCCCTCAAGACTGTTCACGAGTTGGCCTCCGGTGGTTCAAAGGCAATCGCTCTGATGAAACTAGCTTCAAATTTGCTCATGTTCAGTGGGACACCAAAGTAGAAAACGCGATCTGATTTGATGGTTTCTATGTTCACCAGTGGATGGGAGATGGGAACGTTGGCGCCGAGTAAAAGGCGCCGGATAGGCGAGTTATCGGGTGAGGGGACCTTGCCATCATATTGCCAGTCGACACCGGAAGCGCTGAGTCCCAACATCTTGATTTTTCGATCCTCGATCAACCACTTTGTCGTTTCGCTAGAAAGCCAGGGTTGTTCGAGTCGCTCGAAGGGGCTCGTCATCAGGACGATATCGCCTTCATTGATGTTGCTCAGATGTTCTGGTTTGATTTCCTGGCCGCGTATGTCGCCGGGTTCGCTCCGTAATTTGTAGCCACTACCCCGTGGATACTGTTCAGGCTCAGAGATTTCGATGGGATTGAGATTCTCAAGATTACAGATCGCAGCATTACCAACAAATGTTTCGAGAGGCATTTCCCATAGGCCTTTCATGTCAGCAGGGATATTCTCCCAATGACTGATATGACCTTTTCCACCCTGTACGTGTGAGCCGTTGTGGGATGTCATACGCCCACGATCCCACACGTCATCACCTCGGGGTGCAACGTAGAGGGTGAATAATGAATTGTCACCTGCAAAGTGACCCTCTTGCATGACCCAAGGTTTGCCATAGGGATCGTTATTGCCTTCTTCGATGGTGCCATCAATTCGATGCACCCTTGCCTTGATGCGTGGACTCAGGTCGATGACCCTATGTCCATCAAAGGACATCATTTCATTTCTCCTTAAATAAACTTGCCGTAACTGATTTTTTTTGCACGATCGAAGAAGTCAGCCCACTCCGCGTCAGTTAGAAGATAGGGTTCTCCTTGTTGTCGGGTTAGAACATATTGGCGGCACATAATTTCAAGTCGGTGTGCCAGCATGACAGCCTGCCCAAGGTTGCGGCCCCGACAAATCATGCCGTGACTACCGAGTAGGCAAGCTGTGCGTTTCTGCAGGGCTTGCGCGGCACTTTCTGCCAGTTCCTCAGAGCCAAAAGTCTTATAGGTTGTGCAGGGGACATCTGAGCCACCGAAGGTCCCAACCAGATAATGGAAACCGGGCAGGTCCTGACCCTGGCATGATAGAGCGACGCAATAATCTGAGTGGGTATGAACAACTGCAGATGCTCTTGTGTTTTTGTAGATGGCAGCGTGCATACGCCACTCACTGGAAGGTTTGCGCTCCCCCTGCCATTCACCGTCGAGTGACATTCGAACCACAACGTCAGGCTCAATGTTCTCGGCGCTAGCGCCGGAAGGAGAGATCAGCATGTCGTCATCGATACGGATGCTGACATTACCGGAAGACAGCTCGTTGAGTCCTGCAACGCCTAGCTGCCTGTATTGTTCCGCCAGCTCGGCGCGCAAAGCTTGCTCGTCTGTACTGTCAGTCATTGGTTGTCTCCATCGGTTTCATTTGCGGTGCGCATTCGAGCGAGCGCGGTGTCGAAAAACTCGGGCTTACCAAGAGCGCCTGCTTTTAATATCAGGGAGAGTGGCGCTGGCTGGTTCTGGTGGCAGTAGCCGCCGCCCAATTCATCGAAAGTTGATACTTCAACCCGCCTGATACCAAGGGAGTTAACCACTTGACCTGAGGTTTCGCCGCCTGCGACGACGAATCGACGCGCGCCAAGATCATAAAGTCTCTTCGCCACTTCACCTAGTAATTGATCAGCGAGTTGCGCAGCACCTGATCGACCGAGTTCTGCCTGGCTTGCTTCGACACCAGCGACGTCATCGGATGTTGCGATAGCGATGGGTGACTGACCAATGTGTTCTGCCGCCCAGGTAAGAATTTTGTCGATGTAGTTCTCGTTCTTGCTGGCGTCGAGCAGGTTGATACGAAATACGGGATGGTTGGTTTCGAAGTGCTCGATCTGTCGTAAGGTTGGGCCCGCGCAACTACCGGCAATGACCACTTCGTGTCCTAGACTTGGCGGCAGTATCGTTCTGGCCTGGCGCTCAGGCGCCGGAGTCTGGCCTGTCCGTTTCAACATTTCACGGATGAGAAAAATAGGCAGGGCATCGGCGCCGGTGGTCAGTGGCCAATCGAAGGCGAATTCAGCGATTCTGGTCAGGTCGTCATCATCTGCAGAATCAGTGATATACAAACGAGCTGCATCAGGCTGATTAACGAGGTTGTCGACCGCACCCGCTCGCATCAGTTGAGCATGAGAAATCAAACCGACTTTTTCGGTTGATTGTGTCTGTAATACCTCAACAAGGTTTGAATTCGTCATTGGAGTCACAGGGTCAAATTTTTTGAACGAATTCCCCAGCGGCTTGTTACCGATAAACATCACACCCTGAAAAACTGTCACAGTGTGTTCAGGAAAAGCCGGGCAGAAAAGAGTTCGGTCCGCATCAAGTTCGGTCATCATTGCCTCGGCAATCGGACCGATGTTTCCCTGTTCTGTAGAATCAAAGGTTGCGCAGTACTTGTAGTAAAAACGCTTGCAGCCGATTCCACGAAGCGCTTGCACAGCCTGTCTGGCTTCCTCGGCCGCTTCGTCAGGGTCTATCAGGCGGATCTTCCGTGCCACAACCACCGCCTGCGCAGAGCTGTTTTTTAGCCCAGCGAGCTGATCGGTGGAGCTGACCAGTGGACATTCTATGCCCTCACGTTCCAGCAGACTGGCCACCATCATGCCACCGGTCAGGTCATCAGCCAGTATCCCCAATTCAATCACGATTTAATCCAATGCTTATGTGAGCGTAAATCAAAGGTCTATCCTACGGGAATATCCTCGCCGTATGCAGCGTGTGAAGCTGGGTAATCACCCAATTTTTGATTGCTGTCCAGGCTGACAAATAATGGGGCAAGTCCGTCAGTCTGTGCCTCGTACAACATTCACATAACCGATAGGATCATGGTTCGAATCTTGCGTTTCAGCCTGACGGGAAGGCGATCATAATGGAGTTCATATGAGATTTGGTTTCTGGCCAAACCCGCGCAGTAACTATGAGGACACCCGCTTGCTTTGTGCTCATGCCGAAGCGATTGGTTATGACGGTATCTGGTTGGCTGATCATTTTCTGCCAGACGAAGACGAATTGATTCCTGTGCACGAATCGTGGGTCACGCTATCTGCACTGGCTCGTGACGTGCCGAGAGTCCGTATGGGTCATCTTGTCACAGGTAACACGTACCGTCATCCAGCAGTCCTCGCCAATATGGCAGCAACGCTTGACAATTTGAATGGTGGTCGGACCGTGCTTGGGCTTGGTTCGGGTTGGCAGCAGAACGAGCATGAAGCCTACGGTATTGAGTACGGCACTACCGGTGGTCGGTTGCGAATGTTGGAGGAGGCCTGTCAAGTGATCAAAGGTCTTTATGGTAATGACTACTTCGACTTTAAGGGTGAGTTCTATCAACTAGCGAGAGCGCCGCTCGAGCCGAAGCCGAAACAGGAAAAAATGCCTTTAATGATCGGTGGTGGAGGAGAAAAGGTCACATTAAGAATCGCTGCCACTTACGCGGATGAATGGAACGTCTGGGGTAATGTGGACACGCTGAAACACAAGATGAAAATCCTGGACCAGCATTGCGAGTTTATCGATCGGGATCCGGCGACAATTGAGCGTTGTGCGGTGGCTCTATTGTTTCTGTCGGACAACAACGACTATCTTAAGCGTGTCCGGGATGCAGCGCTCGGCGATCGGTCAATCATCGGTGGTGTTAGCGAAGTCAGAGACACAGTTGCCGCCTATCAGGAAGCCGGTGTTGAAGAACTGATTATTCCGGACTTTACGCTGGGTACCCTGATTGGAGCTGATCAAAAGAAGCGTGACCTGATGGAACAATTTATCACTGAAGTCGCGACTGTCGCGGCCTAGCATAGAGCAGGAGAAAACATGTCCGGGATACTGGAAGGCAAGGTCGCAATTATTACTGGCGGTGCAGGTGGTATCGGTAGCCGAGTAGCGCAGGCCTATACAGAGGCCGGTGCAAAAGTTGTCATTGCAAGTAGAAACCAGGAAAAGCTTGATTTCATTGTCGACAAGTTGCAGGCGATTGGCGGTGAAGCGATGGCCGTCGCCACAGACGTTACGGTACCGGAAGCGGTCGATAACATGGTGGCCAAAACGATTGAGGCCTATGGCTCGGTCGACATTCTGGTGAACAACGCTGGTGGCGCCATGTTCGTCAAACCTCCCGAAAAACTTAAGCCTGAACAATGGAATGCCGCGATCGCGCTGAATCTGACGAGTGTGTTCCTTTGCAGCCAGGCAGTCGGTCGTCATATGATTAAGGCTTGTGGTGGCAGAATCGTTAACATTTCATCCGTTGCCGGTATGCGACTATCACCTTCTTTTGTGCATTACGGTGCCGCCAAGGCTGGTGTCATCAATCTCACCAAATCTCTCGCAGTATGCTGGGGGCCACACAACATTCACGTCAATTGTATTGCTCCGGGTTTGACCCAGACCGAAGGTGTCGCTCAATGGTTACCCGACAGAACAAATGAGGATGGTAGCCCTGTCGCCAGGCTCGATTATCCGCCCGAAACTGAAAATGTTGCAGAACTGGCACTGTTTCTTGGTTCAGACCTCTGTCGACACATCAGTGGTGAGCTGATTCCCATTCGTGCCCTGTATGAGCTTGCCTGATGTCTGAATTCGAAACGTTGAAAATTAGCGATGCCAATGCTGTCCGTACAATAGAACTGAATCGGCCGGATGCGCTCAACGCACTAAACGGGCAGATGACAAATGACCTGGCTGATGCTTTTCTTGAAACCAGCGAGGACGATCTGGTGAAAGTTGTGGTCCTGACCGGCGCTGGTAGAGCCTTCTGGGCCGGCGCGGACCTGAAGGAGCCCGCTACGGCACGTTCACGATTTGGCGAAATGATTGAGGCCTTGATTGATTTCCCGAAGCCCTTTCTGATCGCGGTCAACGGAGTCGGTGTTGGAATTGGTGCAACCGTTTGCGGTCTTGCCGATGTTGTTGTCATGTCGGACAAGGCACGCCTCAGATGCCCATTTTCCGCTCTGGGTTTAACGGCGGAAGCAGGCAGCACAATGACCTATAGTCAGTTGATGGGGCGTCAGCGTGCCAGTTGGTTTCTTCTGTCCTCGGAATGGATGACTGCTGACGAATGTGTTGAGGCGGGACTTGCGCTGGAAGTTGTCCCGGCCGATGAACTGCTAGCGAAAGTAAAGGCGAAGGCTGAGATCCTGGCAGCATTACCGATGGCTTCTTTGGTAAAAACTAAGAGTTTGCTCATGGATCCCGTCCGTGAAAAATTGAAGGAGAGCGTCAAAGCTGAAAATGCTGGTCTAGCAAAATTACGGGGCGGGGAGGCCAACCAGGAAGCACTGGCTGCATTTCAGGAAAAACGCGATCCGGACTTTTCGGGGCTGTAAACGAATAACAATTATTTAAAAAAGCATTGGAATAACAATACGGAGTAGCGTGACACACAATTGGAGGAAAGCATGACCGTTGTATACGAAGAAATTATTTACGCAATTGATGGGCCGGTAGCGACCATTACGATGAACAGACCTGACCAGTTGAACGCTCTCACTGATCTTACTCAGGCCGAAATTCGCCACGCCCTGGATCAGTCGGAGCGAAATTCGGATGTGGTCGGCACCGTGCTGACCGGTGCCGGACGAGGTTTTTGTGCAGGCGTTGATATGAATGCGCTTAGTAATATGAGTGCCGCCGGTGAACGTCAAGGCAAGAGTCATGATCACCTGAAGGTCAGTCCTGGCAATCCGGACGATGATCCAAATTATAAATCATCACCGACATATTTTTTGGGCTTGAGAAAGCCGTTGATAGCGGCAATTAACGGCGCAGCGGCTGGGCTCGGCTTTAGTTACGCTACTTTCTGTGACATGCGATTCATGGATAGAAAAGCCAAGATTGTCACGTCTTTCGCGCCGCGAGGATTGATCGCTGAACATGGAACCAGTTGGATGCTGCCGAGAATTGTAGGTCCATCGAATGCTCTTGATTTGTTCTGGAGTTCACGCAGAGTTGATGGCGAGGAAGCTTTTCGCATGGGCTATGCCAATCGACTTTGTGAGGACGGTCAGTGCGCTGTCGATGCTCAGAACTACATCAGGGCGATGGCAGGCACCTCTGC
>Ga0315330_10000195_pt1 | contig 34086 bp, 36 predicted proteins | sample M140m34915metaG_FD_203453 | JGI IMG/M metagenome (GOLD analysis project Ga0315330, IMG submission 203453) | Ammonia-oxidizing marine archaeal communities from Monterey Bay, California, United States - M1 40m 34915 | ecosystem: Environmental > Aquatic > Marine > Intertidal zone | place: USA...
TATGGGTATATCAACATAGCATGGTGTATTACCATTTAGCTCAAAAGAAATAATATCGTTTGTTAAATATTTTCTAAGCTCAATTTTAGCTTTTCCTTTAACTACAGAAAAACGCTCAATCTTTCTCGTGTGGAAGTGATTTCCTCGAGTTACCCCAATATTGGATATTGAATAAGAGGATTGCCCCATAGAAAGGGCTTTGGAGAGTTCTATAAAACTTCCTCTTTCGTCTGAATGTAATTGATACTCTCTAGGGAAAAATTCTTTATGGTTAATATAGCTCCTAAAAGTATTAAAGAGGTCTTTGTCAAATTTTGATTCTAGATTTGGAATTTTATTCTCCTTGATATATTGTTCATTAAATAAACTCAGTTTTTCTAAAACCTTAGAAACTTTAATTTCTTTTAGAGAATCAAAATTTATCACTTCTATCCTACTTGACAATAGGTCTAACAGTGAGCTTATGTAGTCATCAATATAAATAAGTTTTAAAGTATTATCAGCTATAATTTTTGGAGACTGATGGTTTAATAGTTGATGTGAAAAAGTAGCTATAAATGAATTGTAAAAGGGTTTACAAAAAGGGCCAAATATATTTGGTGTTAGTGAGGAGTAAAATGTGAATCCTAATTTTTTAGAAAGCAACTCAAAATCTTTTCTAGCTTTCTTTTTAGCCTTACCATAAAGTGAGTCTGACTCTTCTTGGAGTGAAGATGAAAAATATAATTTTCCTTTAAAATTAATTTTTTGAAGGCAATTCATTAATGAGCTATTAATCTCATTATTGGCTTCAAAAACCTCTTTATCAGTCTCAGCCCTATTGACCCCAGCAAATTGAAAGATGAAGTCATTTTTTTGAATTTTATTATTAAAATTCTCTGAAAAAAAATCTTCTTTATTTAATAGTATAAGTTTATGGTTTGGATAGTGAAGATTTAAATTTCTAAGAAGATGTCCTCCAATAAAGCCGTTATGTCCTGAAATTATAATTCTCATATTATTTTTTTATAGACCTAAATCTTGTCTTATTTCAGGAAGTTTAAGCAATAATTCTTTCATTTGATCAACACCTAACCTATTTGTATTGTCGGAATTATACTCCTCTTTTATGGTCTTACTTTCTCCTTTTGAAAAGTATTTGTCGTAATTCAAATCCCTATTGTCAGCTGAAACTCTATAATAATCTATAAGATCTTCACTTTTAGACATTTCTTCTTTGGTTACCAAAGTCTCATACATTTTCTCCCCATGACGAATGCCAATATTTTGTATCTCAGATTTGGAATTATATAAAGAAATTAGCGCTTCTGCTAAGGTCTGTATAGTTGCAGCAGGAGACTTTTGAATAAATAAATCTCCATTATTACCATTTTCAAATGCAAATTGTACCAGATCAACTGCATCATCTAAGGTCATCATAAACCGAGTCATTTCGGGGTTAGTGATGGTAAGTGGTTTATTATTTTTTATCTGCTCAATAAATAAGGGTATTACTGATCCTCTAGAAGCCATTACATTTCCATAACGAGTACCACAAAAAACAGATTTTTTTGGATCTAAATTTCTCGCGGCTGCCATCATTGTTTTTTCCATTAGTGCTTTTGTCATTCCCATAGCATTTATGGGATATGCTGCTTTGTCAGTACTTAATACAACCGCTTTTTTAACAACAAACTCTTCAGCTGAAGAAAGTACGTTATTAGTACCTAAAATATTTGTTTTTACGGCCTCTACAGGGAAAAACTCGCACGATGGCACTTGTTTAAGAGCGGCCGCATGAAAAATATAATCTACTCCCTTAACTACTTTTTTTACCGAATCTTTGTCTCTTACATCTCCTAAATAGAATTTAACCTTAGCTGAATTCAAGACTTTTCTTAGATCATCTTGCTTTTTTTCATCTCTTGAAAAAATTCTTATTTCAGAATAAAAATCATTTTGAACTGCTCCTTTTAAAAAAGCGTTACCAAAAGAACCTGTTCCACCTGTTATTAATAAGATATTATTCATTTGTTATTTCTTTTTTAATTAATTCTGATAATGACTTAAGTCCTTTTTCTGTACTAAAATACTTAATAGCTACTTTATATGCGTTTTTGGATAATTTTAATTTTAAATTCTTGTCAATAATTAATTTTTCCATTGCTATGGTTAACTCTTCAGTGCTTTTAGGATTAATTAATAAGGCATTGTAATTATCCCTTAAATAATTTGGAATCATACCAACATTTGTTGTTATCGAAGCTAAACCACAAGAAAGTGCTTCGATTAAAGCATTAGGCATGCCCTCAGCCCAAGATGGTAAAACAAATACATCAGCCGATTTATAATATTCATCTAGTTGGTTATTTGGTTTCCATCCTTCAAAGGTTATAAAATCTTCAAGTTGATTTTTAGTAGTAAAATCTTTTGCTGTTTTCATCAACTTTCCATTTCCAATAAAAGTGAAAAATAGAGAATGATTTTTATTATTAAGTCTTTTGATAGAATTAAGTATCTCTAAAACACCTTTTCCTTTTTCTAGCCAACCAACAAAAATGAAACTAACAATATCAGAACGGTTTTCAATTTTTCTTTTCTCTCCAATTGAAAGTAATTTTTCAGTTGCAGTCCAATTGTGTAATACCTTTATCCTTTTTTCAGATATATTTAGTTTTTGTGATGCAAAAAGTTTCCAATTTTCTCCTTGTGCAAGAAATATTGCTTTAGAAAATAAGTATTTAATAATTATTTTAAAAAATGGAAACTTTTCTACTTGATAAATTAAATTTCCTGCTCTTGGAAAAATTAAGGGTTGTGCACCAGAAATCTTTGATATCAAAACCATTAAACCTTTTTCCAAAGCACTAAATCCATCCGAACAAAAAATAAGAGTCACTTTGGGCTTATGTGTAAATATTTTAAATACAAATCGAATAAGTCTAAAAAAGGCTAAAAAAAAACGAATTAAAAAAGTTGGTGGAGGATTTGATATTTGAGAAGAATCAAACTGAATCAATTTTATATTCGAAAAAAAATGGGAATTTATAATTAACTCACAGGACTGCTGAATCCCTCCAAAAATTTGCCTTTTTGGAAAAGACCCTACAATTAGTAAAGATGGATTTCTATTTGAAATAAATGAAATCATTAACTTTTTGCCGTCTCTTTAAAAATTTTATTAATTTCATTATGTATTCCATTTGCATCGTGATTATTTAACCAATAAGAATAAGATTGCTTGCTGAGTTGATCTCTATAGGAGCTATCATAATGGATTTTTTTGAAATATTCTAATAGATCATCCGGTGTAAAATTTAAAGGCAACATTGTTTTACAATAGCTCCCTATTATTTTATTTCCCCCTACATTGGTAACAACAGATGGAATAGCGTAGCTTAACGCTTCAATAAGTGCCATAGATGTACCCTCCGAAGAACTCACATTAAGAAATACATCAATTGGTTTATTTTCAAAGAAGACTTTTAAATCATTATCTTTTAGATTTCCAAGAAACATAATTTTAAATTTTTCAAACTTCAGACATTTTGATTGTTTTTTGAGTTCATCAAGTTCCTCACCATCCCCAATATGAAAATATTGAATTTCAAATTCCAATAAATCTTCTAGCTTTTTTAATGTATTTAAAAGATAATCTATTCTTTTAACCGGATCAGTTCTTGAAAGGGTAAGAATTCTAAAAATACCATCATTTGAAGGTTTTGACTTTTTTAACTTTTTTTTTACACCTGAATTTAAATGGGAAACTTTATGTTTAAATAATGGAAAATTATATTTAAGATATTGAGCTCCTTCTTTTGAGTCTGGAATTATGTGATCTATTAATTCCATAGCTATATATCTAAACGGGATACTTTTTTCAGGATGTCGCTCAAAATATAAGTCATGACCATGAGCCCCAGTAATTACTTTAGTTGTTGGATGTTTCAATTTAAATAATAAAGCTCCTAGAGTATAATCATCAAACCAAAAAGAATAAATAAAGACTTCAGATAAATGAATTCCTTTTTTTTTTAAGCTATATTCCAAAAAGACCATTAGATAGATCCCTTTTACGTAAGCAAATAATGATTTTTTAAATTTTTTTAATCTCTTTATTCTATTTATACTCCTTATTTCACGAATTAAAAAACCAATATGTCCAAAAAAATAAATCAAAAACTTAAAAAGAAAAGTCCCTGTTGGTTTTCTTAAATTAAAAAAGATTTTGTCTTTATGTTGAGGGTATTCAGATTTTGAACGCCCTGTTGGTAATAAAAATATATTTTTAAAACTATTTTTAAAAGAATTTAATTGGATGTTTAAAAGGTTATATTCAGCATTTCCTTTTAAATATGGGTAGTTAGTACATACAACAACGAGATTCATTTTTTAAAATATAAATCATTATAATCTTTAATACCCCTAATTAGATCAAATTTAGGTTCCCATTTATAATCGGCCCTAAAAAGAGAATTATCTCCAACTGCCATTTCTATATTGTTTTGATAGGGTTGTTCCCCTATTTCCTTAATATTATATTCTTTACCTGTTACATTAGAAATTTTTGAGATTAGTTCTCCTACTGAAGTTCCTATCCCTGTTGATAAATTATAGGTCTTTATCCCCTTTAACGAAGAATTTATTATCAACTTAACTGCATTTACTACATCTTTAATGTAAATATAATCTCTGATTGGGGTTAATGATTTCAATTCTATATCTCCCCCTTTGTTAATTTCTTTATAAATATGCGGAATTAAAAAAGAATTATTCTGACCTTGACCATAAATGTTAAAGGGTCTAAGTATAACAGCAGCCATTTTAAAATTTGAACAATAAAATTGAATTAGTTTTTCCGATGAAATTTTAGACAATGCATAAGGGTTGTAGGCCTTAATTGTATCAGATTCGTTATAAATACCTTCTCTTTTAATTTTATAAACAAACGAACTAAAGTAAATTAACTTAACATTGCATTTTCTACAATACTCAAGGGCTGTATGAAGAGCTTGGGTATTGTCTGTATATGTTAAATAGGGATTCTCCCAACTGTCAGATATACTGGTTCTTGCAGAAAGAAAAATGAGATATTCTTTTTCTCCATAGGATAGCCATGATGAAAAGTCAAAAATATTTTTAGATTTTCTGTCAAATATTTCAAAGTCATTAAGTTCACTAGATAGATGCGAACCTACAAATCCATTAGCTCCTGAAATCAGAATCCCCATTAATCATTTATAAATTTATGTTTTGCAAAGACATCTGTTGCCATCATGTAATCATCAGGACGCCCAATATCTAACCAATAGCCTTTGTGTTCAAATAATTCAACAGTATATTTTTTTTCAATAAGCTTCAACATAAGGGAATCAAAGCCAAAAAAAGAATTTGATGGAATTTGTTCCACCACTTCTTTATTAACCATATAAACCCCCATACTAACTTCAAAATTAAACTCTGGTTTTTCTTTGATGCCTGTTAAATAATTTTTATTCGATTTTTCCAAAACCCCAAAGTCAACAAGTTGTTGTCTCTTAAAAGATGAAATTGAAAATATCGCATTTGATTTCACATGTAGTTCAAAGAAAGCACCAAAATCTATATCTGATAATATATCACCATTCATTACAAGAAAACTGTCGTCTAAATCATCTATTAAAGTTAAAGGTCCCATTGTTCCAAGAGGCTTTTGCTCAAGAACATAATCTATTTTTATATTCCATTTATCACCGTTGCCAAAAAAAGCTTTAAATATGTCTGCTTGATGATTTACGGCTAAAGTGATTCGATTAAATCCAAATGATTTTAATTGACGAATGATAACTTCGATAATTGGATAATCTCCAATAGGCATGAGAGGCTTTGGTAACGCAACTGTATAGGGCTTTAACCTTGTACCCTTCCCCCCACAAAGAATAACAGCTCTTTTATCTATCATTAGTTCTACTGATTATATATATTTGATTTGTATTCTTTTCGATTTTCTATTACCGAGAACCAATCGATTGTTTTTTTCAATCCTAAGGCAAAACCTTTCTCGCCTTTATATTTAGGTATCCAGTTAATTGTTTTTTTAGCAAAAGAATTATTCGAAAATAATCGGTTTACTTCACTTTCTTGGGGTCTAATTCTTTGTTTATCAATAATAATTTTAATCTCTTTACCCATCAAACTAGAAATTATTTTGGCTGTTTTTAAGATTGAGATTTCAAACCCGGCTCCCAGATTAACTACTTTTCCAATATTTTCAGTGGAATTCATACCTGCAATAATCCCATCAACAGTATCAAGAACGTATGAAAAGTCTCTTGTGGCCTCAATATTCCCAAGTTTAATTTCATTTTTGCCATCAAGTAATTGAGTAATTATGGTAGGAATTACCGCTCTATTAGATTGTCTTGGTCCAAAAGTATTGAAGGGTCTTATAATCCCTACCGGAAGTTCGAATGACTTATTAAAAGAAATAGCCAATTGATCGGCTGCAATTTTCGTGGCAGAATATGGGGATTGTCCTACATTAGGGTGTTTTTCATCAATAGGGACATATTGTGCTGAACCATATACTTCACTTGTTGAAATATGAATTATTTTTTTACACTTATATTTTTTTGAAGCTTGAAGAATATTTAGGGTTCCATTAATATTAGTGTCAACATAAGAATTTGGTGATTTATAGGAATAAGGAATTGCAACTAAAGCTGCCAAATGAAGAACAGAATCACATCCTTTTACAATAGAATCTACCCCAAACGGATCGCGTATATCACCACTTACAACTTCAATTTGTGATTTGACATCTTGCTTTAGTGTGTCTAACCATCCCCATGAATTGAAGGAGTTGTACATTACCAATGCACGAACCTTATAGTCCAAGCTTATTAATCTTTCTACCAGATGTGAACCGATAAATCCATCAGCTCCTGTAACAAGAATTTTATCCATAAATTATCTTTATTTAGGGTAAATTAATTGATTTAAAAGTAGACCCAAAAAAATCTGCATAAAAGGATAGTGATGTTTGCGGCCCCCATAAGTTTTTCTTTTCATAGAGCATTTCGATTTCCAAAATTACATTATTGTCGCAAAGTTTTATTCGCTTATTAGTTTTTAATGTCAAATACTTTTTTATTTTATTAGTTTTTTCTTGGGACATACAAAACGAAGGGTGAAGTTTAATTAATCCTCCATTCGGGAGGCATTCGATCAATTTATCAATCATCCCTTTCCAATTATTATCTTCCAACCTTCTCTCTGCACAGCTTAATCCAATGTTTTTATAACCCATTATTTTCTGAGAATAAACTAGTTTTAGTTTTTCCTTATTTTTTAGAAAGTACTTTTGACTGAACTTTATATTTGGAAAACTTTTAGGGTGCAATCCTATAAACCCAGAATTATCTTCTCTATAAAAATATCCTTTACCATCTCCTTTGTTTATTCTGTTTTTAAAATTATTTTTAATCAAAATCCAAAAAGGCAATTTTTTATAGTCAAAAGTTGTGTAGTTCATATAACTTCCTTGTCCTTCTTCGATATAGAAATGACCTTTACACTTTTTTGATTTTATTAGCCAATTAGTTTCTCTAAATGCCCAAGAAGTAAATAAAATAAAATCTCCTTCAATAGCCTCTAAAATTCTCCTTCCAGAGGGACTATCGAATAATAGCTTTTTTCTGTAGGCATCAAACTTTTTTTCTGTTACAAAAATTGTTTTGAATTTTATTAATTCAACTGGGGTAAGTCGGAAAGAGACAATTAAAATATTTTTCAACTCAAATTGATCAATTATTAACCTACTTATCATAGCTGTCAATGGATTTACCACAAAGAAAACTGATGTAATATTATTTGAATTAAATTTTTTAATTTGAGTACTCACCATTCAATTAAATCTTTATTTAAGACTTTAATAAGCTCTTTAGGTTGTATTTATGCCAGAAATAGAATGAGTAGAGTTGGTCCCAAATTGAAGGTGTGTTATCTTTCAATTTGATTTTCGTAATTGAAGTAATCCGATTTGTTTTACTTAAGAAGTCTATGTTTTTTTCAAATTCATTTATTTCATCAATACGCATAGTGTCAGGATGTAAACAAATCGTCCACAGACCAAATAATTTTTTTTTATATTTCCACAATTGTTGAGGTATAAAATGAAAGTCAAATTTTTTGTATTGATTAAAAGCTATTCCATCACTTATAATCTTAATATCTGTTTCTAACTCCAGAGCATGTAAGGTTATATAATCAAAGCAATGTGCAGGAGCAACCCAAACTGTAGGTTTAATCTGGTTTTTTTTAAAAATTTTAAATCCTTTTCGAATCTTATCCCTTTGTTCCTCTAAAGACAAGCCTGAGAATTCACTCCTCCCATAAAATGGGAATATATTTTTTTTCCTATCTATTTTATGAAAAAGATGCTGGTATCCATGTAAAGCAATTGTCCATCCTTTTTTTTCCATACATTTAATCCATTCCCAGTATTTACTATTAAGACTACTGTATTCAATAGTTTTGTCTTTATTATCTGGTATCGAAGCTACAATAGGGTGAACTTCATATTTATCAAATATTTCCTCAAGCCGTTTCCACTTTTTAAGATCAGAAAATGGACTTGCATCATCTAAACGAATTAAATATTTTGAATAACTTTTCAATTAAATATTATTTATTAAAAAAAGTTTCATCAATCACTTGGTAGCTGTCAATTGAAGACATCTCAACAAAAGATATTTTATCACCAAACAATTTATTCTCTTTTATAGTATCCCACCATGAAGTTATAACGCATCCATTAAAACGGTATAATCTTTCATTATCATATACTAATTTTTTAAACCTTCCAGGGTTAATTAGATCCAATCCGTTCTCTGAATATTTAAAAATAGGATCTCGCTCTTCTAATACTGATACAACACTATCTGCTTTGGATAGTTTAAGCATATCTATTGCCTTATCTATATGAGCCCCTTTTCGATTAATAGAGTGAAGGCTTAAATAAACAAGAATATCTGGATATCGTTTTTTTTCTTTAAAATAAGCCTCAGAAGAAGATTTTAAAATATCAATTATTGGAATGTTTAGAATATTTGGCTCTTCAGTTCTTTTGTGCTGAAAGTGTTTTGGTACTTTGTTCTTTTTTTCTAATTCATTAGAAAAGTTAAGAACAGATTCTGATTTAGATGAAACTATTAGATCAGTTAAATGTTTCGATTGAAAGCTAGAGTTAATTGCTATTTCTAATAATGATTTGCCTTCTATTTCACGATATGGAACATTTTTAAAATTAGGGTAGGATTCTTTTACTGGAAGTACTCCTAAAATAACAGGCTTGTAATCCCCAGTTAAATGACTACCCATTTCTTTAATAATTCCAGTTCGTGCCTTAAGCATACGGGTATTATCTCTACTTAAAGATGTCTCATGCTGACGATAATAAAATAGGGGAAGGTCTACTCCAATTGCACCAATTTTTGTGTATAACTTTAACCATAAATCCCACCCATCTTGAGCATTCACAGACTCTGAATAGCCTCCTGCTATCTTAAGTGCTTTGGTTTCAAACATTGTACAAGCTCCATGAGGTGGCAATTGAGAACCTAAATCAATTTCTGAATTAAATTGTCGGGTTTCAATTCCAATAACCTTACCTTCTTTATTTGTATAATAAAAATTTGGGAATGCTATACCGGCTTTGGGAGAATTCTCGAGTTGATGAACTAGTACTTCTAAAGCAAATTCATGGAACCAATCATCAGCATCTAAACGGATCATATATTTGCCCTTGGCAAGTTTTAATATTTGATTAGCGATCTTCTGAAGGCCAATTGGTTTTTTATTGCTTATAACACTAACCTTAGTGTTATATTTATCTTTGAAATAATTAAAAATAGATAGGGTAGAATCTTGTGATCCTTCATCTATAAGTATGAGCTCCCAATTTTGATATACCTGATTTATAACACTTTCTATTGCTTTCTCCACATATTCTCCGTAATTTCTAGAAGGAAGATAAATTGTTACAAGAGGAATAGTCATTTTATTAATCAAAAGATTCATTTATATTGTTATAATATTTAATCACACTTTTTTAAAAGATACTGTTTTTCGAATTACATCATGATTTTTACCCATGGCGTAAATTCCTATAAATTGCATATCGCCTGACAATTCTTCGTTAATTAATTTAACATCATGTTGGTATGGATATATATTTTTATCACTAGAGATTGAATCTATAATAATTTCTCCACCATAATTTAAATTATTGTGGTAAAAATCTTTAAGAGAATTTTGTAAAATATTTTTGGGTGCTTTGTGAATCCAATTGACTAAAATAATTGAATCGTGTTTGCCTTGAATAGAGCCTTCCCCAAATTTCAATTGACTTAATTTAATTCTCTTTTTTTTACAATAAAATTTATTTATAAAATTTAAAGCGTTTAAGACTTCAATATGGTTAAGCATATTTAAAGGATTTTTTCGGATGCGTTCTCTCCACCCGCAACTGTATTATTTCTCCCAAGTCCACACAGGATACTAATTGAAACTAAAGGATTTTGTTTATCCATGTTATTAATTTAAATATCCTTTAAAATTAAGTGTATCTTTTAAACAGTTTGGCATAAAACTATAATACCTCCCCTCTTTACACTGTTTCATAAATTTAACATTATTATTATTATGATAATATGATAGAAATTTTAAAATCATTTCTTTAGCCAATATAGTTTCATAATATCTCATTTTATAAACCTTAATGTTATTAGGATATATTAATTTTTTTTGCATGTAAATATCCCCTTTGTCAAGAATATCAATAGCTTTATGTAATGTTACTCCAATATTGTTGAAGTCTTTGTGATATACAGCCCATAAGTTTGAGTCTAATCCTCTATATTCCTCTGCTATACCGCGATGTATATTTAACGCATAATCTTTCAAGAGGTCTATAACTTCACTTTTCAATTTTGCTGCTCCAAAAATAATTGCCAAATCAATTTTTTCATTTTTAATATAATCTTTTACTAATTGATCATGTCCTCTTTGTACTCGTTCAATCTTATCTTTCAAATGTTCAAAACCTTTAATAATGAAATTTTTTGATTCAAATGTTTTTTCGTCTAAATCAAATTTGGATTTAATATCAAAAGAGGGAATGATTTTATATTCCTCAAAAAAAATTTTTTTAATATCGTATACCTTCGATATTTCGCTTAAAAAAAATCTTCTGTGAAGAGTGTCAGTACCAATGAAAATTATTTTTTTATTCATAAAAATCAATTTTTTAAATTTGGAAATTCCCTTCCCATAAAGTTGGGCATTATCCTTTTGAGCGAAAACAAATCTTCAGAACCATCGTTAGTTCCATCTATTGCAGTTGGACAACATCTGATACCATTTCCCTTAAGAATTTTAATTATTTTTTTATTAAAATGAATACTTTGTCCCTCTGGATATGAGTAATGAGTTGTTTTGTGGCCAATTTTATTTTGAATTAATTCAATAGAGGTTTCTATGTCTTGTTTTAGCTGACTTTCCGTTTCAATTTTTGAAAATAAATCATGCTTTAGCGAGTGGCCCCCAATAATGAAGTTTTTTTCTTGATTGATTTTTTTAATATCCTTCCAGTTCATTATTTCGTAATTAGAAATATTTTTTGTTTTAAATGTTTCCCCCTCACATAAATTATTTACATATTCAACAACTCTGTTTTTTTCGGTATTTTCGATTTGTTTGCAATATTTTTTAATAAAATTAAGAGCATTAATTTTATTAAATTTTGTTTTTGTTTTAAAATCAAATATTTCATCATTAAGAACAATTTTAAAATTGCTCTTTTTGTAGTGGTTAATACTATTTTCAAGTTGATCAACCCAAAATAATTTGTTTGTGCCAATCAGACCAGAGGTAATATAAAAGGTGGCTTTAAAATTAAAATCATCAAGGATAGGAGCTGCTATTTCAAAATTATTTTTAAAACCATCATCAAAAGTTATAGCAACTAAGTTTTCCTTTGAATGATTACTGCTGTCATACATTTTGACAACATCATCCATAGAAATGACTTGGCTAGAATTTTTTATAATTTTTAATTGTTTTCTGAAAATTTTGTAATGTATATGTTTTTGAGAATAATTTTCAATACCATAGCTTTTTTTATTAGTTACTCCATGATAGCAAAGTATTGTTAACATCTAAACTCCTATTTTTAATTTCTTAAAAATGTCTCTTCCTAATCTTGATAATTGTAAAAATTCTTCAGGAGTGGCACTTAAAGTGTGGTCACGAATAGTAATATCTGATTTGTCTAAAGTAAAATGTTTTTCTATTATTCTAGCTCCTCTACAAATTGCTAATAAGCATGTTTCAATTCCAATAGTATGATCAGAGTATCCGGAAAAAGTTGTAGGTAAAAATTGCTTTGGAAAGTATTTCATATCCCAAGGGGTACAAGGATACTTAGATTCACACCACAAATACGAAATATTTTTTGAATCAAAAGGTAACTGGTTTTGTTCTTTATTCCACATCCCTAGTGATATGATAACATTTTCATGTGCTTCAGTTATTTTCTCAACTAAATCTGGATCATTAATTAATGTCCGAGAGGCAATCTTAATAGAATTAGGCTTAAAAATTTTTAATAAATCATAAGATTTTTTGTTAAAAACTGAAAATAGAATTTTTATTTCAAAATATTCTGCCCAACTATAAAGCTTTCTAATTCTATCCTCATCCAAATAGTTTAATTCATCTTCTTTTTCTCTCCATCCAAATTGAAATTTTACATAATCTGCGCCTGAAAATTTTGCTTGTCGGATTAATTCATAATTCAAATCAAAATTACCATTATGATTTAAACCTATTTCAGCTATTATTGTTAGATTGTTTGTTTTCATCATTTATCTTATCTACTTGTTTATTAAAAATTGATCTAATACTTTTAGGGGGACATAATTTTCACCACCATTAAATTCAATTATTTTTTTTGCAATTTCTACGTCCTTAATAGTATCTATTGACAATTTTACACCTGCCAAATTTTTAAATCTTTTATTTTTAATTGTATATCTTTTTCCGTGTTCTTCGTTTTCGTAAAGCCATGATGTAACATGTTCTTTATGGTGGTCTGAATAAAAGTTTCTTATTATCTTTTGATAAAAAGATGTTTTAATGATTTCAATACTTATTCCATAAGGAAAAGTTCTTCCTTGTACATTTGAAATAAAATCAAAATCGGTTATGTCTATTTCATTCATAACATTGCTTAAAATATTGGGGTCATTGAATAAATTATCTCCATTAATTCTTACGAAATAATTCCATTTATAATTTAAAGAGCATTTTAAAACTCTTTCTGATACATTTAACAAGCTTCCCCTAAAGCATTCTATTCTTTTTGATTTACAATGTTCCCAAATAATATCATCTGTTTTTTCTGTAGAAGTGGCTATAACACATTTAACCTCCGGTAAAATATTTTTGAAATTATCAACAATATGGTCAATTAAAGTCTTTTTATTGATAATATGAAGTGCTTTACCATGAAAACGTGATGATGAATATCTAGAAAGAATTACTATTCCAATTTCCACTACTTTCTTTTTTTTAACAATTTTACTGGTACACCTCCACATATTGTGTTTGGAGGGATATCTATATTTACAACTGATCCAGAGGCTATAATTGCTCCACTACCAATTTTAACACCAGGTAATATTATACTGTGAGTACCAATCCAAACATTATCTTGAATTTTAATAGGTTTGGTTTCATTTGGCTGAACATTCATATTAGAATCTAGTGAAGTCCCGTGATTGCTGTCTACTATATAGACAAAGGGAGCTATCATACAATCATTTCCAATTTCAATTCTTTGAGAAGAATATATAAAAGTATAGTCGCCTACTGTAGAGTTTTCACCTATAATAATTTTAGCATCTTTATTACATGAACAAATTTGTGCGTTACTTTTAATGATTACATTATTTGAAAAAGTTATATTTTCTAAATATCTAAGAATTTTTGCTCCGCTTAAGATGTAAACGCTTGAATGTATATTTAAACCCTTAATCTTATATAAAAAGGATTTAAATTTCATAAAAACCCTATTTGGCAGATAATTTCTGAGTTGATTATTAGTTTTATTATTTTTTTTCATAAATATTACATCCCAAAAACTTAAATTTTGCTTTTAGTTTTAAAAAATTCTTCTAATAAACAATATAAATCATTTGATTTTTTTGATATCAATTCATCGTGATCATTTTTAAAAAATTCTTTTTGAGAAAAATTCATGTAGGCTAAAACGGAATGTTTTTTAAAAATATTTATTAGAAAATTTGATATGTGATCTGAATCATATTTTACATAACTCGCAAGTAATTCAAAAGATGGTTCTTCCTTTATAGAATAGGTGTTAGGAAGCCCTTTAAACCAGGGGTTTCCAAAATACAAACTATTTTTTCCAAGTATTGAAGCTTCCAAAGCCACAGTCCCTGTTATTGTAGCAACAAATAGTGAATTTAATATTAGTCTAACTGTATTTTCACTAGTTTGAATTAAATCTACGTTTTCTATATTTTTAATAAGTTTATAAAATAGTGGGCTTCTTCCTCTTGACCCTTTATCGGAATTATAAAATTGAAATGGATGCTCTTTTACAACTATTCGAATTTCTTTAGGGATTATACTCCTAAGTTTTATAAGGGCTTTTAATTGGTCTTGATATTCCCCTCCATCAGGATTAGTGGTTCTTTCTGGCTCATAATGTAAAGGGTAATAAACATAACTTATACCATAGTCCATTTTAATTGAGGACTCATTATTCACTTTTAAAAGTCTTTTCTTTTTTATTCTTTTAATTTTTTTTCGCACAAAAAAACTTAATCTATATGGATTAATATAGCTTGTTTTTTTTCTAATAAATAATCCAATAAAATGCTTAATTTCTCTATAATCATTTTTGAGTTTAACTCTTAAAAATGTTTTAAAACGAGGAATAATTTTTTTAGCTGCCTCTTGATTAGCAACATAAAATATCGTATACTTTTCTTTCTTGTCTTTTAAATCTAAAATAAACTTACTTATAGAATCCTGTATTTTTAAATTGATATTTTCTGATTTAATTCTTTTTTTAAATTCAAAACGTTTACCGGTTTTGATTTCTTCTATGAACAGAAGTGGTATAAAAACGAAATTGTTAAATTTATAAGTAGGTATTTTTAAATATAAACAAATTTCATAAAGTAGATACTGAGCATGGGAATGAGGGGCATCAGTTGATAAAAATAAATCTGGCTTATTATCAAAAGTATATTTTAAAAAATAAAGAACTAAGTTATGAAAATATGCTTCTCTATCTAAACGATTAAAATTACCAAATAAGTCTAGTCGATCCATCATTTTTAAACACCTATCTTTTGATCTTAAATAATGAATAGAATCAAAAAAAGAGACATATTCATTATTATATTCGATTGACTCAATAGTATACGGATGATGAACAAGTTTCTCCATGTCTTGAACAACATCACCAAACACATCAGTCGCCTTACTAAAATGATGATAATCTCCTAACCATAAAACAGGTTTAGCAATTTTGTTTTTATGCAATTTAATTACTGTTTCCAACCAATGATCGCCATAGGTAACACAAAAAAAATAATTTATCATAAAATCTAATTACAATTCAAATAAATCTAAAGTCATTCGGGTACCTTTTTCTAAATTATATTTAAATTTTTTTCCCAAAATCTGTGGTAAATATTTAGGGTGTAATCCAAAACCAGGTCTAATTGATCTTATATTATTTTCGCTAATTACATCTCCCTTATTAACATTTTTAATTATATAAAGAGATCGCGAAAAATTCCTACCCTGCTTTTGTTTGTTCGTAAGGCTGTAATCTACTTGTCCTAAGGCTAGTTCTGCCTCTCTAACGGCTAGAACCATTTGGGTAAACTCTTTTTCATCGAGCGAAAAACTCGCATCAGGTCCTCCGATCGATTTATGTAAAATAAAATGCTTTTCGATTATTTTAGCACCTTGCGTTACCGCTACTACAGGAGCTGTAATACCTAAACTATGATCAGAAAGACCTGTCACAACTCCATATCGTTCAGCTAAATCACGAATCATCACAAGATTTGCTTCTTCAATCGGGGCAGGGTAACTCGAGGTACATTTTAATAAGGCAATTTGATTATTCCCCGCTTCTTTACAAGTTTTTAAAGCAAGTTCTATATCTTCAGTTGTCGCTATTCCAGTGGATATAATTATGGGTTTCCCTTTACTTGCAACATATTTGATTAAAGGAATATCCGTAATTTCAAAAGAAGCTATTTTGTAAATAGGATTCCCTAATTCCTCTAACAGGTTAACAGCTGTTCTATCAAAAGGAGAAGAAAAGCAGAGTAATCCTTCTTCTTTTGCTACTTTAAATAACTCTTCATGCCATTCCCATGGAGTTTGTGCCTCTTGGTATAAAGAATAATATTTTTGACCATCCCATATGGAACCGCTGTTGATAATAAAATCCTCTTTATTACTATCTAACGTAAGGGTATCAGCTGTATAAGTTTGTAATTTAATTGCATCTGCACCTGTTCGTTTTGCTGCTCTAATGGTTTCAATCGCTGTCTCAAGTAATCCATTGTGGTTTGCAGAAAGTTCAGCAATAATAAAAACCTTATCTCTCTCGTTAAAATTAAATTCTGGAATCATTTATTTTCTGATAATTGTTTCAATAATGCTCCAATCTTTCCATCGTCTTCATTTATTTTAGCAACAATTTCTCTGGCCTCTGATGGGGAGTGTTTAAAGGCTAAACGAAGAATATTCATCCAATTAATATTATTCTTTGATCTTACTTGTTCAATCGCGTCTATAATTTCTAAATCTGTCATTTTATATATCATTTATGTTTATGTTCCAATCTATTCCATCAGGGAGATCACTTTTTTTATGAAATGTGCCTTGACTTGTTTGTGATGTTGCAATTATCTCATGAGTGATTATCTTATGAAATGAAGCATAAAATAATTTCTCTATCTCAGATTTCAGCTTTAAATAACTTGTAGCAAGGGTATCGGTTCTAGAAAAATTACATTTTTTTTGTATTAGTATAGGTCCTGTATCAATGCCCGTATCTATAAAATGTATGGAAACTCCTTTTGGAGTATTCTCTTTGAAGCTCCAATAATTAGGATGTGCACCTCGATTAAAAGGTAAATAAGAAATATGTAAGTTAATAATTGGATTTTTAGAAGCATCTATAATTTGTTGACTAATTATATGCCGATACCCTAAAGAAATAATCCAATCGTATTGAGAAGCCCTTTCTAAAGAAAGTTTTTCTTTCTCCCAATCAACTTTCCCCTTTTTCAATAAAAATGAAATTATTTGTTCATTTTTGATTTCACTAAGAAAAAGAAACTTCATTTTCATCAGTTATATTTTCTAAATACAGGTTTGGTGGGAGTTCCTTTTAAATTAGACTCATAACCGTTATTTAAAATAGCTTTATACTTCTTTAAAGATGATTCAAATCCATCTAAAAAATGATTCATTTCATTAACACTAAAACTTAAAGAGGGAACGATAATGCCTTGAAATAAAATATTTTCTTCTATCATTTGCTGCATAAAGTAAGTTCTATGACCGTTACATACATAACCGGCTTTATTTTTGAAGACAAATGCTAACATCCATGGACAAGGAATCACGTTAATAAATGCCTCTACTTGATTTTCAGCAATTAATGCTTTTACATTTTTGATCAATTCATTTCCTACCATATGAATATGTCCAATAACATTTTTGTCTTTGAATTCTTCAATGGTTTTTATCCCTGCTCTAATGGCATTTGTTTCCCCACCATGCGTAGTAGAAATCAAAAAGACTTTTTCTTTACCTTCCTCTAAAATCCCACCTAAATCCATAATTTCCTTTTTACCGGTAAGGGCACAAAATGAAAACCCATTAGCAATTCCTTTTCCCCAAGTGGCTAAATCTGGAAAAAGATTATATTTTGAAATTGCTCCTGGAAAATCAACTTTAAATCCAGTGATCATTTCATCTAAAATAAAAACTGCTCCATTTGATTGGGTCAAATCAATTGCTTGTTGAAGGTACTCTTGAGAAGATAATGAACAAGAACAATTTGCACAATGTGGCTTTTCAGGCTCTGTAATTACTGCCGCGATTTGATTAGGGTATTGATTAAATAATGCTTTCAATGAATCGATATTACAAGACTGAAAAGTTACCGTTAAGTCACTAAATTTTTCTGGTACACCTTTATTACAATCAGTTTTTCCAATAAACCAATCGTCATAACTATAAAAAGGATGATCGGCTGGAAAAGCAATTAGTTTCCTTCCTGTATGGGCACGCGCTAGTTTAACAGCTGCAGTTGTTGCCGTTGAACCATTTTTTGAAAACTTAATGCGATCATGTTTAGTAATCAGGGAAAGAAATGTTTCTGCCATTTCTTTTTCAATATAAGATGGGCGCTGAAAATTCACACCTTTGTCTAATTCTTCTTTAATTGCATCGAGAACTGGCGTGTAAGCATGACCTAGACTTACACTGGTCAACCCCATTGAACAGTCTAAAAACTTATTCCCATCAACATCCCAAACATAGGCCCCTTTACCATGAGAAATTGCGGCAGGTGCATTCTCTGGAAATTGATCATCCCCTTTTGAGTAAGTATGTGCACCCCCTGGAATTAATTGATGGATTGCTTTTCTATATTGATTTGATTGATCCCTTTTCATAAATTATATGTACATGGTATTATAGCCCTCAATTGTTAATGGATAAGTAAGATCTTTTAAATTAGGATGTTGATCTAAATATTCAATAATATCTTCCAAACTAATTTGAGGAGCTTGATTTTTAAACTCATTATAAATTTTTCGACAAATGACCAAGTCTTCTGGATTATCTACCGTCAATCGTAAATCTTTTCGATTAAGATGATCTGGTGCTTTAATCTTTTGAACTTTAAATTCATTCAAATGTTCTCTAATGTATAAAGTACATAATTCAGAGCGATGTTTTTCCTCTCCCTTTAAATGTGATTTTTGAAGGGCTGATAATCGAATAAATTCAAAACCACAGCCGTCAATTATATAATCATAAAAGGTGGCATCGTTATTTTGTGAGCAATGCTCTTCCCACAATTGATCAACTGCTTTATGATGCAAAAATGGGGATTCACTTGTCACCCTAAAAACATCAGTCCCCTCAACTTTTTCGGCACATTTAATCAATCGATGTAAAACATCTATTTGGTCTCCAACGATATATTCAATCCCTTTTTGTTTAGCAACTGTCTTAAAGACTTCATTGTCTTCTCCTTCACTTATCCCTAATACAATTGAGTCAATACAATCTAACGAATTTAACCCATCGATGATGTTATCAATTATACGGACACCATTTTCAATATCTAAGTTTTGAAGGGGTTTTCCATACAATCGTGACCCATGATTTCTGCAAGCCAATGCGGCAACTAATTTTCTTTTCATGGCTAATTGATGTCTTTTGTTAATATGGGTTGATTTTTTTGAATTGTGTTTTTTACTATTTTCCCTAAAACCAATTCTAACCGTTTAATAGTTTCCATCTTAGCCGTTCTTTTTAGTGTTACATTTTTGGTATTTAATGTTTCTCCCTGTGTAATTTCTTTTTGAGCTACAACATCTCTACGAACATTTTTTCTGTATGTTTTTTCAGCCTCACTCATCCCAAAATCTTCCTCTTCAATATAACGCCCAAAAGCGTGTTTGCCTGTTTTTAATTGAGTAACAAATTCCTGAAATTCATCTGGATTAAGGGCAGATTCAAAATCTTCCAGTTCCATAACTTTACCTAGGGTAAGATGCTTTTCTATAACCTCTGCTCCCGCACCAAGTGCTACTAGACAGATTGTTGAAGCAAATTTTTCTTCTCCTGGATGATCAGCAAATCCCATTTGAAAACTAGAGTGAATAGAGTTTACTTTCTCTTTAATGACATTCATTCTGCCTATATGATTATCTGCTGTTTTAGTGGGATAACCTTGAAAACCGCATAATAAAACTAAATTTTTGTTTTTTAATATTTGGATTGCTTTTTCAATTTCCCCCCAATATGCACCACCTACTCCTAAAATCACTTTTTCTATTGATGAGCTTGAAATAGCTTCTAATAAACCTAGATTAGTAATGTCTGTCCCGTGAACTTTAATCGTATCAATACCTATATTTTCTGCTGTTGCTAGACTTTTTTCACCAAAAACATCTACAATTAATTGAGTCCCTAAAGAAGAAGCATAATATTTTAACAATTTCCATTGCGCCTCTTCCATTTCCAACTCTTTGAACAAGGAATAATATTGATAGTCTGTTGTGGCTAATTCATCTGCATAAACAAGTTGAAATTTTACTCCATCAGCTCCTGCTTTTGCCGCTGCTTTAATCAATAGTTTAGATTGCTCAAAGTTTCCTTCAAAACCTTGTGCAATCTCTGCAATAATATTTAGTCTATTTTTCATTTCCAATTCACGGGATTTAAGATGGCTTTATTCTCAAGTTGTATTAATTTAATCTCTTCTATCGTTTTTTGAGATAGTTTTTTTTCTGAGGCTAAAATAACTTGCTCTAATTGTTGCGCTGTTTCAATACCTAAAACAACGTAGTCAATGAATTTATTTTGTGCCACATAACAGAATGCTAACTCAAGTACGGAAAGATCATTTCTTTCTCTTATTAATTGTACTGATTTAAGTGATTGCCTTATATCAGCATAAATTGGGTCAAGTTCCTCTATTGGCATAAAGTATAAACCTTGTAAAAAAACAGAACGAACATGTATTTCAACACCCTTCTCTTTGAGCAATTCAAAATAAGGTTCAAATTTTCTGTCTAAAATGCTATAGGGAACTTGTACAAGGTCTGGTACCAGTCCTTCTTCTAGTAAAGTAATTAATTCTAAAGGGGCATATAAGGAATAACCTATCTTTTTAATTTTACCAGCTTTTTTATAGGCTATAAGTTCTTTCCACAGATGTTTATTTTCATATAACTCATTGCTATTATGAAATAAACAAGCGTAAATATTTTCTCTTTGTAGATTTTTAAAAGAACTATCTAATTGATCCTCTAAACAATTACTTTCTGAAAAAGAACCAATTTTAGTAACTATATTACTATTGGAGGTTGTGTTTTCTCCCAATCTTTTTTCGGCATTCCCATACTGCACTGCTGTATCGAACATACCAATCTCAGCTTTATTGGCGATTGAAAATATTGAATTTAACTCATTCTTTGAAGGAATTCCATTGGTATTTGATATCCCATATTCTAAGCCCCATTGAACTGTACCTAAAGCTATTTTCACTTTTTTTTGTTAGTTACAATCATTCTTTTGTAATTTTTGATATCAAAATTTTCCGAGTAATTTTCAACTTCAACAAAACCAAGGTTTTGATAAAGTTTAATGGCTTCTCTATTATTTATTCTTACGCCCAAACTAACTTTATTTAAAAGTAAATTTTGAAAACAAAAATTTAAAACTTCTTTTGATGTTTCTTTTGCATAACCATTTCCCCATGCTGACTTATCACCAATCATAATTCCATATTCACCAATAAGATTTTTTTTATCTATGGGATCAATTTTAATATTTCCAATGTGGGATTTATTAGATTTTAATATAATAGCCCATGAAAATATTTTATTGGTTTCAATATTTTCTAAATATTTCTCTAACATTTCTTTAGTGTAATCCCTTCCGCCTGATTCCAAATACTTTATAACATCAATATCTCTCATCCAACTGAGATATTTTTTTGTTAAAAACTTAATGCCTAGGGGTTCAAGGTGAAGTCTTTTTGTTTCTAACTGAGGAATTTTATTGTTATTCATAAAATAGTATCCCTTAATGTTATTTTATGTTTATTAAACTACATGGGCTTAATTAAAAAACCTTTTAGTTTTTCTATTACTTTTTTTTGATCCTCAAATGTTAATTCATAATAAAGCGGTATTGATAAACACTCCTCATAATATTTTTGAGAATTTGGAAAATTATTAATATTTTGAAAATGATCATTGTAAAAAGGGTGTTGTAAAACAGGAATATAATGAACCTGCGAATAAATTCCTGTTTCTTTAAGTTTTAACATTAAGTCAGCCCTAGTTGTTTCAAATCTTTTATAATTAATTCTAATCGCGTACAAATGATGTGAACTAATTGATCTATATTTTTCTTGAATAGGTTCTATTCCTTCAATTGATTCGAATTTTTTATCATAATAGGCAACAGCCTCTTTTCTTTTGGAAATAAAGGAATCCAATTTATTCAATTGAGAATTCGCTAGTGCACATTGAATATCTGTTAAGCGATAATTGTAGCCTAGCTCATGCATCTCATAATACCAGGGATTCTTAATATCTGCTGTAAAAGCTTGATTATGATATAAAAAAGGGTCAGTATTTTTAGTGATTCCATGGCTTCGTAGACGAATCAGTTTTTTGTAGTAATCAGTATTATTGGTTGTAATGATTCCGCCTTCTCCAGCGGCTATAGATTTGACTGGATGCAAGGAAAATCCTGCTAAATCTGAAAACTTGCAGGAACCAATTTTACTTCCATCATGATGTTTAGCTCCTAATGCATGTGCAGCATCCTCTAGAATTTTAAAATCATATTTAACAGATAATTCTTGGATGGCTTCCATATCACATGACAATCCAGAAAAATGAACAGGTATTACCGCTTTAACTTTATGTTTTTTCACTAAATCCTCTAATTTATTAGGGCATAGATTAATAGTTTTAGGATCTATATCACAAAAGATCGGTTTTCCTTGACAATAGAGTACTGCATTAGAAGTAGCAACAAAAGTTATAGGACTTGTTACTACATAATCGTCTTTTGTAATTCCTAAAGCAAGACAGGACAAATGTAACCCAGATGTCCAAGAGGAAACACTTACTGCATGCTTAGCACCAACATATTCTGCTATTGAGTTTTCAAATTTAGTAACTTCTTCACCTTGAGTTAAATTTTGAAACTTTAACACTTGAGTTACAGCATCTATATCATCTTGATCTATATGATGCTTTCCATAAGGTAGTATATTTTCCATTCTATATGTTTTGATGAGATATCAATGTTTGAAATGCATTGCTCTTTTCTTTAAGTTCGTTATAGGTACCCGTTTGAACAATCGTACCCTTTTCAATCACAAAAATGGTGTCGACATTTTTTAAGGTTGATATCCGATGGGCAATTATAATAAGGGTTAATTTTCCCTGGATATTTTCAATACTTTTCTGAATGTTTTTTTCTGCTTTTGAATCTAGAGAACTGGTGGCTTCATCTAAGATTAATAACGCAGTTTTTCTAAATAACTCGCGAGCAATAAAAATCCGTTGCTTTTGACCTCCAGATAATTGTATTCCTCTATCGCCTACTCTTGTTTGAAAGCCATCTGGAAGAGATTCTATGAAATCTAATAAGTTGGCTTGCTTAGCCACTGCTCTTATTTCTTCTTGATCTACTTCACCAGTATTCGCCCACATTGTTATGTTATTTGCAATAGTATCGTCAAATATTACAGTGTCTTGAGAAATATAACCGATTTGATTTCTCCAACTTTCTTTCTCTATCTTATCAGAAGAAATTCCATCAATCGTAATAGAACCCATTTTTAGCGGATGTAATAAAGCAATTAAATCTACAAGTGTTGTTTTTCCGGAGCCTGACTCACCAACAATACCAATTGTAGAATTCGCTGAAATTTTTAGCTCTAAATCTTTTAAACAATCACTTTTACTTTTTGGATACCTGAAAGATGCATTTTTGAAAATAATGGCTTTTTTGAAATCGTTAATTTTTGTATCACCTTTATCAACTTGATTTTGGTATTGATTTTGGTATTCCTCATTTATTAGCTCCATGCTCCCAATCAATTGAAAGGTACCTTGAAAAGCACTTTGAACTGCTAAAGTAGAATTTAGTGCCCTGTAAAAAAGAGCAATAGAAACGAGAATTGGCTCTAGTCTTTCCTGAAAAACAATAAGTTGAAAATAAATAATAATAATAATTAAAACTACTGCTAGTGGTTCTCGAATTGCTTGGGTAAATCCTCCTGCTATACCAGATTTAACTTGATTTGAAGTAAGTATGTTAATCGATGAAAAAATATTTCGTTTCAACTTTTTAATTTGATTGGTAGAAACTAAATATTTAAACCCATGTAATACCTGAACCAGCCAATTGTTTAGTGTTGAATTTTCTTTTGCATTTATTCTAGAAAGTCCTTGAACAAAAGTATTCATCCGTAAGAATAAAACTAATAATAGCAGACCCGCTACTACAGCCAATAAACCAAAACTAAAAGAAATGCCAAAGGCGAGAGTAATCAATACTACTGTGTTAATCAAATGAGAACCGAAAAGAATTAGTTGCTTAAAAGATTCTATTGCCCTGTTAGGTTGTTCTGCAATAAGATTAATAAAGTCCCCAGTATTTTTGGAAGCATAATATGAATAGGACATGCCGGTATACAATTCAAACAAATCCACTTTTATGTTTTTGAGTAAAACCCCAATTAAATAAGCATTAATAGTAAATGCTATAAAACTAAATACACCCTTAAAAATAAAAATAACTGTAATTAGAAATAACACAGATACTACGGAGGGTGGTAACCCTAAAAAATCTATTGTGTTATATAAAAAATCCCTAAATGCTCCGGTTGCCCCAGTAGATTTTTCAATACTCCCGATGCTTTCTAATAAGGGTAATAACATCAATATTCCAAAACCTTCTAGAAGTGAAGCTAAGGTGCTAAAAAGAAAAATGAAATACATTTTTGCTCCTAAATAATACTGGAATATTTTGACATAACCCAACAAATCAATAAGAGGTCTAAATAATTTATTCATATTTAGATTTATAAAACCAATCAACTGTTTTCTTGATTCCTTTACCAATATTCACTTCGGGTTTATACCCAAGTTCTTGGGATGCTTTTTCAATTGAAGCTAAAGAATGAGGAACATCACCTTGTCTAACATGTCCGAATTCTGGTTTAATCTCTAAAATTTTTTCATCATAAATAGCTAAAGATTTTCGAATTTTTTTAAATAATTCTAGAATGGATGTTCGATCCCCCACTGCTGTATTATAAACGGTATGCGATTTTATATTAGAGTCATCCTTTATAAGAGCGCGTAAATTCATTTGAACCACATTATCTACATGTGTAAAATCTCGAGAATACGATCCATCGCCATTAATAATTGGGCTTTTATATTGCATCAGCGAATCGATAAACTTAGGTATTACCGCTGCATAGGGCCCATTTATATCTTGTTTTTTGCCAAATACATTAAAATAACGTAACCCTACAGTTTGTATTCCATAAATAGACGAAAAAACTCCTGCATAAAGTTCATTCGAATACTTTGTAATCGCATAAGGCGATAGAGGATTCCCTATAATATTTTCTACTTTTGGTAAAGATTTTGAATCCCCATAAGTAGATGAGCTTGCAGCGTAAATAAACTTTCGAACCTTATTTGAAATAGAAGCATAAAGTATATTTAAAAAACCTTCGATATTAACTTTATTTGTTGTTAAAGGATCTTTAATTGATCTCGGGACAGAACCTAGTGCAGCTTGATGTAAAACGAAATCTACCCCTTTTGTTGCATTTTGACAGGTTTCAACTTCTGTTATGTCACCCTCAACTAATTCAAAATTGGGATGAGTTATCAACGCTTCTATATTGACTTTTTTACCTGTAGCGTAATTATCTAAACACCTAACTTTTACATTCAATGAAATTAGTTTTTCACAGAGGTTGCTTCCTATAAATCCAGCACCTCCAGTAACTAACACATGTTTTCCTGCTAATTTTTCAAAAATCATAGTCTTTCCGTTACCAGTTTCTTATCATAAAAGCTCTTGATATCATAAACAACTGTATTTTCATCTTTATAAAACTTTACTAAGTCTAATTCTTTAAACACATAATGAGAAACGGCTAAAATAATTGCATCATATTTTTTCCTTGGTTTTTCGCTAAATACCTTAAGGGCATATTCCTTTTCAAATGATTCAACATCTACCCAAGGATCGTAAAGATCAACTTGAAGGGATTCCTTTTCTAATCCCTTTATTACATCAACTACTTTAGTGTTTCTATAATCTGGGCAATTTTCTTTAAAGGTTACTCCAAGAATCAATACCGTTGAAACATTAAGGTCTTTGTTGTTTTTTTTAAGCTTTTTTGTTATTCTTTTAGCAATAAAATCACCTATGCTATCGTTTAATTTTCTTCCTGCTAAAATAATCTCTGGATTAAACCCAACCTCAATTGCCTTATTAGCAAGATAGTAGGGGTCTACACCTATACAATGTCCTCCTACTAAACCAGGTTTAAAATTCAAAAAATTCCATTTGGTTGCTGCCGCTTCAAGAACCGAAGTGGTATCAATATTTAAAACATTAAATAGCATAGCTAGTTCATTTACAAATGCGATATTAATATCTCGTTGTGCATTTTCTATTACTTTCGCTGCCTCAGCAACCCGAATAGATTCTGCTCTATAGGTTCCTGCTGATATTACAGACTTATAAACAGTATCTACTAAGTCTGCTGTTTCGTCATTGGAACCTGAAGTTACCTTTACAATTTTGTCAATGGAATGTTCTTTATCTCCTGGATTTATTCTTTCAGGAGAATAGCCACAAAAGAAATCCTTGTTATATATAAATCCCGTTTTTTCTTGTAATATCGGAACACATACTTCTTCTGTACAGCCAGGATAAACAGTGCTCTCATACACTACTACATCACCCTTGGATAGGATTGTACTTAAAGATAAAGTTGCGCTTTTAAGTGGCTGAAGATCTGGAGTCTTATCTTTAGTTATTGGGGTCGGAACAGTGACAATATAGAACTTACAAGACTGAAGATCTTTTAGTCGATTTGTTACTTTCAGATTAGATTTCATTGCCTTTTCCAAATCTTCTTCAGAGATTTCAAGAGTGGTATCGTTAAATTGATTTAATAACTCAACTCGTTTTGAACTAATATCAAATCCAATAACTTCATACTTTGAAGAAAAAAGTACGGATACGGGTAGACCTACATATCCCAATCCAATCACTCCAATTTTAATGTCATTTTTCATTTTCCTAATGTATAAATATTTATTGCCTCTTTAATGATCCCACGACCATCAAAGATTTTTGATTGAAATCGATCATAATTAAAATTTTTCGTTTTGAAAGCTTCCCACCCTGTTAGAATAGCGATGGCATCAACTTTTTCACAAGCATCTTCAAGGCTCATTTCGATATGAATTCGATTCTGAACTTCTATAGAATCTGGAATTTCTTTCCAATAAAATTGAACATCATTTAAGATAGACGTCTTTGTGACCATGGGATCATAAATCTTTAAAGTAGCACCTTCATCAAAAAGTTTTTCTGCCACATAAATCGCTGCAGACTCCCTAGAATCATTAGTATTTGCTTTAAACGCCCACCCTAAAATTGCAATTTGTTTGCCATTTAAGTCTCCATCAAAATTATCTGTTATTTTTTCTGCAAAACGATTTTTTTGATAATCATTTATTTTAACTACCTGGTGCCAATATTCTGCAACCTCATCTAAGCCATAATATTTACATAGATACACTAAATTAAGTATGTCTTTTTGAAAACAACTCCCCCCAAAACCAACTGAAGCTTTTAAAAAGTGAGGCCCTATTCGGTGATCCATTCCAATGGCTTTCGAAAGCTCATCAATATTAGCCCCTGTTTTTTCACATAGAACTGAAAGACTGTTTATTGACGAAATACGCTGGGCAAGCATGGCATTTGAAGCCAATTTTGCGAGTTCTGAAGACCATACATTAGTAGTTAGGATTTTTTCTTTAGGTATCCAATTGGTATAAATATCTACTAATGCTTGAACTGCATTTTGACCTGACTCAGTCTCATCCCCACCAATTAAAATTCGATCAGATTTAAATAGATCTTGAATGGCTGTACCCTCAGCTAAAAACTCTGGATTGGAAAGTATCTCAAAATGGATTTTAGAAGAATTCTCTTCTAAAATCTCTTTTATTTTTTCAGCTGTTCGAACAGGAAGAGTTGATTTTTCAACAATAATTTTATTTGATTTCGAATATTTAGCAATATCTTTTGCACAAGCCTTAATATATCTAAGATCTGCTGCCATCCCCGCTCCCTCACCTTCTGTTTTGGTTGGGGTATTTACTGCCATAAAGATCATCTCCGCTTTTTCAATATTACCAGGAATATCATCAGAGAAAAACAGGTTTCTGCCTCGGGCTTCCCCGACTACCTCAGCGAGACCTGGCTCATAAACAGGCAAGGAATCTAGAGGCCCGTTCCATGCTTTTATTTTATCTGGATTTGAATCAACAACGATGACACTAATATGAGGACACTTAAGTGCAATAACAGCCATAGTAGGTCCCCCTACATACCCTGCTCCGATACAACAAATGTTTTTTATCTGCATTTTATTTTTTTAACAGCCATGAGGAAGACTGAATCTTATCTCCAAGTCCTTCTAAAAGACCAATTCCTTTTTCCCTGCAAACGGGAACCTCTGGTATGGAATCATTGTTTTGATCTCCACCGTTTGCAAAATAAAGCTCATACTGATTAGAATATTGATCCGCCAAATCAGCTAGGGTTTTACGCTGTGTTTTATCCTTATCAATTGAGATAAGGGCTTTATCTACAATTCCAATGGCACTTACAATCAGAAGGCGCTCATCCTGGTCCATAAACTCTTTACTTCCCTTGAGTTCTCTTTGCAAATCGCTGTTTACAATAACCAAAAGCTGATCTCCAGACGCTTTTGCTTTTTCAAATAGCTCAAGATGCCCTTTGTGAAGTGGGTTAAAATAACCAGATACTATAATCGCTTTTGGTTTATTCATCTACGTTCTATTATACTTATCTTCAATAAGTGCTATATCATCTTCTCCAAAGTAGGTGCCTGTTTGCACTTCAATAAGGTGTTTTACACCTTGAGGAATTAAAACCGTTTCTCCTTTTGAGTAATTCTTGATATCTACATCAAGAGTTATAGTGCCAACTCCTTCAACTACAGTCAAAGCCTCAGAGCGTTTATGGTGGTATTGATAGGAAAGCCTTCCAACAGGATCCACCTCTATTCGCTTGAGCTTATAAGTCGGCTGATCATGAAGTACAAAAAATCGTTCCAAAGGACGCTCTTCACTTTCTATAGATATCATTTTTCTTTAGAATTAAATAGTACAATATTTTCTCGGTCTGCTAAGAATTTAGATGCCAGATAAAAACTCACCTTTCTCCCGATTAGGTCCTCAATTTTATTCTCAAGTTGAGCGATATAATCCATATTAAGAGCCTGTCCAATTAAAAATACTTCAATGAGCCCAGAGTCCTTTCCTTTAGCATAGTCGCCTACTAAGATTATCTGGTCTACATCTCCCATTCGCTCAAGTACAGTTTCAACGACATCCTCCAGACCAAGATGCTTAAAAACTACTTTTTGCATGACTTCAAATAGCGGGTGTTTGATATTGGCCTTATACTCTACTTTATTATCCACTTTAACTTTCTCTAAATAGCCTGCTCCTTGAAGGTGATTGAGCTCTTTACGTATGGCATTTGTGGATTCGCCCATTTCGGTGGCAAGCCCATTTAAATAGCCGCGATTGGCCTGGGAGATAAAAAATTTAATTAGTAATCGAAGGCGTGTTTTAGAAGTGATTAGCTCACCTAGCATAATTGAAATTTTGGTTTTTTAGAACGGCTTCGCCGCATCTGACCCAATTGGGCAAAAGTATATTTTTCATTAAAAATTAAAAAGTTAAGTCTTAAGCTGCCTGTTTTTTAAGGGTAATACGCATCCCTAAAGAGGCGAGCTCTAATTTAACTTTTGTACTATTTGTTTCAACTACTTTCCCCGAGATTCCAGTAAAAGGACCTTCTGAAATTGTATGGGAATCTCCCACACAAAGCGTAGTTACTTTAATATCGTTATACATACCGTTTAAATGGTCCTGCATTAGAGTAATATCTGAAGCAGGAACAACCGCTGGTTTTCCAAGAAAAAACAGATAGCGTACAATTCCAGAGCAAGCAAAAACTTTATTGCGCTCTTTTTCATCCAACTCAACCATAACATAAGAAGAAAGAAGGGGTTTAATTACTTTTTTCTTTCTATCGGAATATTGTTTTACAACTGTAATGGTTGGGCAGTAGTTTGTAATTCCCATACCGCATAGCTGGCTAGCTACTTTGAGCTCCTGTTGGGGACGAGTATAAACAACAAACCACTTTTTCTCCATGTTTTTTTAAAATAAAACCCCCTTAAAACAAACGATAAAACCAATTAATTAAAGGGGGCTTAAACTTTTATCAAATGAAATTACAAACATTAATGAGTACCAAAAGTACTTGATAATATCTAAATAACAATACTATTTATCAAGTTTTTTTAGTATTTGCTTTTAATCAAAAAAATAAAGTGAATCATCAAAAACAAACAACTAACTAAAAATCAATATTTTAAAGGAGTTTTAAATTCCAACACAGAAGAGAAAATAAAAACTCCTACTATCTGCAATACTGATCAAAACTTGCCTTTGCCTGACTAAAACCTGAATCCCTTGATGTCTCTAAAAGTGGACAAGCGCCTATTGGGTCACCCATTTTAATGAAAATAAGTGCTTTTATGTATTCGCATTTACCATTAAGTGGGTTAAGATTATTAATCACTTCATTGATCTGTTCAAGAGCTTTTTCTAAATTTCCCAGCATGTAGTTTGCGGTAGCTGCATTCTCATAATGTGAGTAATCTAACGGATTAGAAGAAATTGCATTCTCAAATTCCATTGCAGCATTAGAGTAATCTTGATTGTTAAAAAATTCAAGGCCCCTCTTTGAAAATTTAACTGAATCATTTAGTCCATTTTCTCCTATTAAAATCCTATTATATAGCCCTTTTATATCATTATTATAAGGGAAAATTTCTATTGCTTTTTTTACTCTTTCATTAAGAATGGGATCACTCATTCCAGCATTAATATTCGAGGCTACTAATAGATAATTTTTCCAATTATTTAAATTATTTTTTTGAGTTAATAATTCAAAAGCCTCATCTAACGCTTGTTTATCACCTGTTAGGTTAATTAAATTAATATATCGTGATGAGTGCAAATCATTATTTGGAAGACCAAAAAATGCTTTTTTTGCATTAACCTTCGCGCTATCAAGCTTTCCTTGTTTTTGAAAAATTTCACTTTTTAAAATTTCTGAGTAAAATAAGTAAGGATTAGCTCCTGAGCCTTTTCTAATTAAATCTAATGCTCTATCGTATTGTTTTGCATTAACAAAATACCTTGCTTTTACTGAATTTATTGGTATTGTGGTTACTGTTATATTTGGAATTTCGGGGACTACATTTTCTAATTGGTTTAAAGGAATATTGTATTGATTAGAATTAAAATCTTGTAATAAAAACATTTGTCCTTTGAGAGACTTATAAACTGTATTTGTAATGAAAAAAGAAGGTAAAAGAATAGAAATAGAGAGTAGTAAGAATAACTGATTTACTTTAATATTAGCTTCTTGATTTATATTTTGCTGCTTATATTTCTGATAAAAGATCATAACCAAAGACATAATAGCGGTCCATACTACCAATACTTGAGGTCTTGCAATAGGAAAGTTTAAATTTGCATCTACACTATAAACAGCCAAGGCAACAACTAAAAGAAATACAAAAACTTTTTCTTCTAAAGGTGTTTTTGAATATCGAATTATTTTATACGCATAATAAATTGCTAACAAAAAAATCCCTAAATAAAGAAAGAATCCTACGAATCCTAATTCGGCGCCTAATTGAATAAAGTCACTATGGGCATGATATGGGACAATATATCCAACAATGTCTTGAGAGTCGTATTCAATAGATTTTAGCTTCCAATTCCCTAATCCCGTCCCAAGTAAAGGGTTCGATTTCATATGAGTAAAAACATCTTCATAATATCTAAGTCTTTGGTTAACAGATCCATCTTGTGTTGAAATAGAAATTGTTGCAGCTCTAGAAATAGCGTCCGCTCCCTTATTTGCTATGATTGCCTGATTTAGAATAACTGCTAGAATTAAGGGTAAAACGAAATAACCTATACTTAATATTTTAGATAATTCTTTCTTGGCAAAGAAGTAAATATATAGGTTAAGAGCTACATAGCCTATAAAAATTAATCCCAGAGCTATAAAAGAAGCTCTAGATTGAATCATTGATAATGAAAATAATGCAAGAAAAATCAAAAAGCTCAAAACAGCTTTATATTTTATTTTATTTAATTTATGGATTAAATAAAGAACAAATGGTATTTTAATTGCTATTGAAAAAGCGGTTATATTTCTATTTGCAGTGACTCCCTTTAATTCCCCTGGAGTTATAATCCCGCTAGAATTAATCATCCCAATTGCTTGGTCAAGAACAGCATAAATTTCAATCCCTAAAATAAAAGTTATAACCCATGAAATAAAAAGATTTTTTTGTTTCATATTATAAAGTAAGATTCCCAAGCATATATACATGATAAGAACATTTACTTGACGGGTAATGTTAACTAAAACTTCTGTAGGATTTATAGCATAAAAGTAGGATAGTCCAGCCCAAATTATAAATAACACATAGGTTAAGGACATCAAGGAGGACAGTGAAAAATAAATTGGTTTAGTTAGTTCTTTTCTATAATAAAATATTGTAAAAATACATGTTAAATTTATTAATGTCATCCCTACCCACTGAGGTGCAATTTTATCAACAGCTTCTAAATTTGGAATAAAGCCAATACATAAATAAAGGATAATGAATATTGGGGAAAATAGCTGAAATGAATTAAATCTCGAAAATTGATTATTAGCCATTTATTAAATATCTTTAATACTAATATACTGTTTTTAATAATCTGTCCGAAGTAAGTTATATATTTATCTTATGCCTATTTATAATATTATAATTGCTTTTATTGTAGGATCAATACTTCATTTTGTAATTCAAAAGATTTTTATTTTCTACAAGAAATTTGACGCTTTTAATCAACGAAGTTCTCATATGACATTAGCAACTAGAACAGGGGGCATAGGTCTTTTTTTCACTCTTCTTATTTTATCCACTTATAATTATTTAAATGGTGTAGAAATTTTTGATTACTCCCTTTTTATTCCATTAGGGATAATGTTTTTTATAGGTGTATACGATGATTTTTACAATGCAGATTTTAAACTTAAATTCTTCCTGCAAATTATTGTTGCCAAAATATTAATTGACCAGGGACTTATCATTTCAAATTATTATGGCCTTTTTGGACTTTATGAAATTCCTCATTTATTAGCACAAATAACTACTGTTTTTGTATTTCTAGTAATTGTAAATTCAATCAATTTCATAGATGGAATTGATGGTTTGGCAATAAGTCAGATAATAAAAAGTATTTTTTTAATTGAATTATTTAGTTTACAATTAACCCCTCTAGCGCCATTAAGTTTTATCGTTTTGGGAGCTATATTACCTCTGTATTATTTTAATTTTAAAAAAACCCGTAAAGTCTTTTTAGGAGACAGCGGATCATTATTTTTAGGAACAATAATATCAATTTATATCTTTTTCATATTAGGAAATGACTTTTATTTTCTTGATGATATGGGGGTAAATAAAACATTATTTACAATTTTGATTTTAATTTATCCTCTAATAGACCTATTAAGAGTTTTTATTCTCAGACTCAGAAATAAAAAGTCGCCCTTTTATCCTGATAAAAATCACTTACACCATTTATCATTAAAGAAACTTAAAAATAAACAGGGATTAACAGTAGTATTTATTCAACTTAGTGAGCTTTTATTATTTTTTACAATATTTTTTATTTACAAAAAGTTTCAATAACTCTTTGAGGACCAGAGAATCCTTTTTGTCTTGAAATATTCCAAAATTCACAAGCTTTGTCTCTTTTTTCTAATTCATACATTAAAAGACCTAGATAAAAT
>Ga0315330_10000201_pt1 | contig 33925 bp, 33 predicted proteins | sample M140m34915metaG_FD_203453 | JGI IMG/M metagenome (GOLD analysis project Ga0315330, IMG submission 203453) | Ammonia-oxidizing marine archaeal communities from Monterey Bay, California, United States - M1 40m 34915 | ecosystem: Environmental > Aquatic > Marine > Intertidal zone | place: USA...
ATTAATCCCAATGACTGACAGCTCGGTTCCTCATTTGCGCCCTAAAGTCCTTGGTTGTCTTCGGTAAAAGTACCACCGATATCCACTGCGACACGAAGCATAGGCATGCCCCCAAAATTTATTTGACGTTTAACATTAGGCAGCTGCTGATAGCGTGTCGAGAATAATTTTTTTGCCGGCTACCGTTTTTACATCATCGAGTTGCAAAATATCTAACTAAAAAATATTTAAAACGGTGTCAACAGAGACAAACTCTTGAACGTGTGAATTGCGCAAGAGATATTAAACCCAACCATCCCGGCTAAGTTCCTCGAGAGTATCATCGAGAGCGTTAATAAAATAATCAATGTCGCTATCTACCATAGGAGTGGACAAGCAAGCCATGCCTCTCGCTGAAACCTGAACACCACGGTTCAATAACCCGACATAAGTCAGCATTGATAGCTCCGAGGACGCCTGCTCAACTATTCTCGGACAATCAACTGGAGTATCGATCCAGTGTAACCAAAATAATGAACCGGTTCCGGACACCTGAGCTGGTAAACCGCGCCTTGTTAGACTAGAGCGAATACCGCTGCGCAACCGATCTCCCTTTCGATTGAGATCTGCGATTGCAGTCTCATCAAGTGCAGACATACCGGCAACACCTGCAGTCATGGATATTGGATTCGCACTAAAGGTACCTAAGTTAGCTACTGTGCCCTGTTCACCAAGAGGCTTCATAAATTCTTTCAAGCCGCCGACTCCACCAATAGGGAAACCGCCGCCGATAATCTTCCCCATAGTAGTCATATCAGGAACGATCCCATAATAAGCTTGAGCGCCGCCAACCGCTTGTCGAAGTGAAATCACTTCGTCACAAATCATTACAATCCCACGTTTTCTAGTCTCGTCTCTCACTATTTTAAGAAAATCAGATTTGGCGGGAATGACACCTCCGGCGCCGATAATAGGTTCTATAACGATCGCAGCCAATTCATCCCCATGTTTATCGATAGCCTCTATAACCGCGTTATTATCGTTATATTTCATCAAAACAGCATCGCTAGTTACAGCAGTAGGCAATCCTCCCATATCTGCATTTGGCCTTCCTACTTTCACGTCATCGCTCGGCTCTGGAAGCTGTCCTCCGCCCACAAGTACCGAATCGCTACTGCCATGGTAGCAACCTTCAAATAGACCAATTTTATTACGTCCGGTATACGCTCGCGCGGTTCTAATCGCAACCATCACCGCTTCAGTTCCAGAATTATTAAACACAACTTGTTCAACTCCTGGAACCCGCTCACAAATAATTTCGGCAAGCTCTACTTCGTGACAAGGTGGAGCCGGATAGGAGCTTCCATTTGGCAACTGTTTACCCACAGCAGCACAAATGCTTTCATGGCTATGCCCGTGAATTTGGGCCGTGTAGTTCCCATGGAAGTCAATACGTTTATTTCCGTCCAAATCAATCGTTCGACACCCTTCCCCAGTGGCGATATAAAATGGAAATGGATCGTGCCTAAGTAACCCTCGAGACATTCCGCTCGGAATGACTTTACGAGAACGTTCCATGTGTTCTTTAGACTTTCTGTTCTTTTTTTTATACTCGATAAAGATGGCGCTCGAATTAAGAGGTCGACCTTTAAGACTGTGTTCATCTAGTTGGTACTTCACTCGTCATTCCTCCCTTGTTCGCCAAACTCAGAATTATGCAATTGCATCTAGGACTGTCTTAACTCGAGAAACCATATCATCAATTTCGTTTTCGTTTACTATTAAAGGTGGTGCAACAACGATACTGCGACCGGCTGGTCTAACAATCATGCCAATATCCATTAACTTTTGGTATACCTGAATAGATCGTTGATCGCCATCAGCATTCGAAACAACATCTTCATTGTTTCTCTTCAGAAAGTCTATGCCAATGCCCAATCCAAAGCCCCTGACATCACCAACTAACGGATGCTCCACAAGAGGCATCAGACCTTCTTTGAGTCGTTGACCCATGTGAGATGCATGCTTTAATAAATTATCTCTTTTTATAATCTCCAAAGTTTTAATCGCCGCAGCCGCACCAACAGGGTGTGCCGAAAATGTACCAGCATGGGCGAGAATCCCGTGCTCTTCAGAACCGTGCTCAAGACCCTCATAGAGTGATTCTCCTATGCCAATCGCGGATAAAGGAAAATACCCACTGGTCAGACCTTTACCCATGACTATATGATCTGGATTAAGACCCAACGATTCGCTTCCTAACATCTTGCCGGTACGACCCATGCCAGTTATGACCTCGTCACAAGCAAATTCGATCTCATAACTGGACAACAAATTTTGAATTTTTTCAAAATACTTTGCAGGCGGAGTCTTGAACCCGGCAGAGAAACTTATCGGCTCGGCGAAAAAGGCTTTTACTGACCTCTCTGGCTCATCTTCGATAAGATTTTTAAGTTCCAAGACCAGTCTATCGCAATACTCTTCTTCTGTTTCGCCAGGAAATCGATCCCCATGAAAATCTGGTTGTGAAATATGGCGAAATCCTTCGATAGGAAGATTAAATTCCTGATGATGTGCTCCGGTCAGACTCGCGGATGCAATTGTTCCCCCATGATAACTAGCATGTCTTCCAATGATAGTTTTTCGCTCTGGCTCATTTCTAGCAACTGAATCAAACCTCATCATCTTCATTAAAAAATCATTCGCTTCCGATCCGGTTGAGGCAAACATTATGTGAGATCCGTTGGTCGGAATTACATCTTGCAGTCGCTCCGCAAGTTCTAAGGATTTGTCTGATGTACGGTGCATGGCTGATACAAAAAACGGAAGCTCTCTATATTGACGCTCAATAGCCTCGATTAGCTCTTCGTTCTGATAACCCAGCGATGCCACATAAAACGACGCAGTAGCCTCAATGTATTCTTTCCCTTTAGCGTCGTAAACATAGATTCCTTTTCCTTTTTCGATAACTGTAGTGCTCTCTCGGGTGTTATCGGATATAGGTTGAAAACCTAGAATGATAGGCAGTCGATCCTTTTGAACGTTATGATCTAGTTTTTCGCTCATTCTCGAAACACCCTTACAAAACGATTGATTTAAAGCAGACAGGAATCATTGACTTCGACTCAAACGAAGTTCAGCAGTTGCGTCCTCGTCGACGCGTAATGTGTCCTCAGCAATATTCCCTAAAAATACTACTCCGTAATCTTCTCGCGCACACGCTATCGAAACATATTTCTCGATCACGTCGCGCAGCACCCTATTTGGATCTCTATTTAGTGGATCGCCGTAACCTCCTCCTGATGATTCTCTACCGCGAATCCACATACCACGCTTCAACTCAATTTGCCCAACGCACGGTATCGTCTCCATAGTGCCATCAATATGGATCAGATGCATAGTACTCGCGTTGCCGTCGCCGCCTCCCTTAACCCCTCTCGGTGGGTTTGTTTGACCGTCTGAGCCAAAAACCACAGTCATAGGAGTATCGCTAGGTCCTAGAGTTACATGCGCTCCAGGCGCGCCTCTATATTCACCTACGCCTGCGTCATCTTGCGTCAAGCGAATTTCTTTTATGTGCACAGGATAATGCAATTCGTCGACTTCAACACTATCTCGGTACATAATTCCCCCGACCACTGGAATACCATAAGTAAGCCAACCGTCGCTTTCAGCCGAAGCTGGCCCACCATTTTGTCCTATAATTAATTGGTTAACGTAGCTGCTGTCATTGTGGCGAGAATCTTTACCCGAAATTACCGAGTATCCTACCCCCATCCCGAGCCCACCTTCAGCTAGGCCATATTTACCTTCCAGCTCGGCAAATGCCGCCTGTACATTATTAACTAATCGATCCGCTAAATTAGTAGTTGCAACTGAACAGCTATGGGGGAAATTAGGGATTCCAATAGCAGCACCCTTTCTCATTTTAATGTCAATACATCTGTAAGACCCAGCATTCCTCGGTATGTCTGAAGGTAAACAATTATAAACTCCAGCCAGTGCGGTGCTAATAGAGGTGGCCTGAGACATGTTTAAACCATTTTCCATATTGTCGATATTCATCGACAAATCGATCTCAATTTTACCAGCTCTTGGCTTTATATCTAACTTAACTCGAACAGGCACGCCCTCAGACATGATGGGAGGCATCGGATCATGAAGACTCTCTCGCTCAATAACTTTTTCGGGTAATTTCTGTATCGCGTCTTTCATTTTGCGCTGGCTATAATCGAACCACTCGGAAATGAATTGCTTTACTATCGTTGAGCCATATTTATTTAAGACGCTGTGTATCCCTTTTTCTCCGGTTCGAGCAGATCCCAGCATCGCTAGAAAGTCACCACGCCACATTTCAGGAACACGAATGCGCCGTTGACACATTCTTATAACATCATCGTTCAAACGTCCTTCGCTCTCGACCTTTACTGCCGGAAATATCAGCGAGCCTTCTTCATAGATGTCGCGTGCCATCACGTGGTAGGTCGATGGGATTGAGTTTCCGATGTCAGCCTGATGTGCTTTAGCACAAACATTGAAAATATGCTCGTCTTGCCAAAATACCGGAACAATAATCGTGTGATCGGCAGGATGAGAGCAGCCACTATACGGATCGTTATGAAGGAAGGCATCGCCCTCTTTTAAATCAGGATGATATTCACACATGGTCTTAGTTTGAAGGTCCAAGCCATACGTATGTACAGGGAGTCCCTCTGCGGTCGCAAATAATTCGTTATCTGATGTCGTGATTCCGCAGGAAAAATCTCTCCCACTATTGATAACTGTAGATCGCCCCGTCCTAAGCATCGTGTTGGTCATCTCGCGAACAACGCCATCGAACCGATTGGCAAGGACCGCCATTAGCATGGGGGATAGCGTGTCTTCTTTCCGATTCATCTCGAGTTACGCCTCTTTTCTGGAAAATTGCCCATGCAATCAGAACCGCACAACATAGTTTAGTGATTCGGTTAAGCTTAAAGAAGCCATTGGCGGCACCACTATTGTTGTAGTTGGCTCTTCAATAATGGCGGGACCGTTAATCATTTCTCCTATAGAAAAATTTTCACCCCGAAATATTTGCGTATTAATCTCATGCTCTGGGCTAAAATATACCTTACGCTCGGACCGAATAGCTTTCAGCCGTGATTGCTTTATATTGGAGGTTTCCTTAGGGATCTTCAACACAACCTTACCAGTCCAATTCGTGAATTCGACTGGACTGCCGCGGTCTTCTACGTTAAATACTCTTCGATGATTCGTATGAAATAATTCAACTAATTCTTTAATCGACTCACGGTTATCGAACCTATTAAACGGAAGTATAATCGGAATATCCCAAACCTGTGCTGCGTATTTAGTGTCGACCCGATAGGAAATTACAGGTTCAGAAAAACCCTGCAAGGCCATACGTTTAATAAAATCCTTCAGCTGCTCGTCAACCCTATCCAATACACTATTGACGCTTGCATAATCAAACGCATTAGATCGGGCTGGAAAGACAATAGAGCGTTCGTACTGAATATCTGAGTATTGCATGCCGCTTGCAGATAATACGCTTGCAGCTCTTGGAATCACAACAGCCTTACAGTTTAGATCCGCTGCGATAGATAGAATTCCTAGGCCGGCGGCGCCTCCACCAGCCACTACAATTGTCTCAGCCGGATCAACTCCTTCACTGACTGTCATATCCTTAATTGCATTTATCATCAACTCATTAGAGACCGCTATTATTGAAAAGGCTGCTTCATACACGGAAATCTTTAATTGCGTCGCTAGAGAGTCAATAACCGAAAAAGCTGCAGAGCGATCTAGTTTCATAGCACCGCCTAAAAAATAAGCTGGATCAATGTAACCCAAGACTACCGCTGCATCGGTCACCGTCGGTGACAGACCTCCTTTGGCGTAACAAGCCGGGCCTGGCTCCGCCCCAGCGCTGTGAGGACCGATTCGCAGTAGCCCAGCATCGTCTATCCATGCTATTGACCCACCCCCTGACCCGACACTTCTCGCATCCACAGCAGGTAAACCCAGCATATGCCCTGTAAACCTCTCGCCTATCCATGTCTCAGTAGCAATTGATATTTCACCATCAACAACTAAGCTGACATCAAATGTGGTGCCGCCAGTATCTACAACCACAACAGGGCTATCGTATGACTCAAGTTCTGAGTATTTCTTCCCCGCCACTGGCGCCATGGCAGGCCCAGACCTAACAGTGTGTACCGGACTCGTCGACACTTCTTGCAAATCTATACACCCACCATTAGAAGTGCTGACTAGTATCTGTCCACGGAAGCCTTTTTCCCGAAAATCATTTGAGAGCTCTTCAAAATGAGTTTGCATTAGTGGTTTAAGCGATGCATCGATTGCTGTAGACGACGCGCGACGATACTCTCTAAGAGTTGGATTTAGCTCATGACTAAGGGTGACGGACAGGTGAGGCAACGCTTCTTGAAGCCAAGCCCCTAACTGCTTTTCGTGAGAGCTATTGACCGTAGACCAGAGCAAGCAAACAGCACATGCGTCAAACTGATTCGATCTTAGTTTATCTATAACTTGATTTACTTGCGAGCGTTTAATTGCCTGGTATACCGAGCCAGTAGCAGTGATCCGCTCCTCTATCTCGTAGGTGTAGCGTCGAGGAATATAGGGTTCGGGATAATCTTTCGAAAAATCATGAGGATCAAATTTGCCACCTTCCCTCATCACTAGAATATCAGGAAAGCCAGCGGTCGTTAGAAATGCGGTCTTTGCGGTACTTCCAGTTACAATTGCATTGGTAGCGTGAGTTGTCCCGTATATTACAAGTTGAGACGAGTTCAGTAAGGCTTCTACGGTGTATCCCAATTTTCCCGCAGCAGACTCTAATGCTTTGCCAACACCCAAAAACACCCTCTCATGAGTTGTGAGCGCTTTGCCTAACGTGAAATTTTGTTGCGTATCAGCAACAACAACATCAGTAAAGGTCCCACCAGTGTCTATACTGATAGTCAAGTCGTTCAGACTACTGTTCTGACTTTTACTCATATCTCGTTATTACTGGCAGACTCTATACTGCCATCGACTAATCCTCCCCAATCGTAAAAAAATGACAGTCCTCTCAGCAGATCCAGATTACCCCAATTCACAAGATTTACTAGCTAAAGAAGTCATTCTAAAACTGAAGAATCAAGCTTACATCAGTTTCATGCCGACTGTTGGATGTCGTATGCCCCCAAATATCGCCTAATGCCCAGGGACCAGGATCATGATTCGCAGCACGCCAGTAAATAGACTGTTGAAAACGAAGAAGTACATTGTCGGACCAAAAATAATCGACCGCAAACTTGTTGTACACACCAGTTGAACGAGGATCTAAAGCCATTATGAAAGTTGGTTTAATCAACCCAGCGGGGCCATAACTTGTAGAGGCAGAGAACGTAATAACAAATTCATCACGATCGATTTTATCTGTGTTGAAGCTCACATACTTACCACCCACTTTTTCCCCAGCAACCATTCCATGCTTTACTGTAGAGATCCCCCGATAATACTTGCTGTAATCCAAATAATGGCGCCAAAATACTTGAGATGATAAAAAGATAGTCCGATGCTTATTGAGGGCTTTTATCCAAGTAGGCCTATCAGCTGCGAGCATTAATACAGTTCTTCGCGCCGTATCAAATTGATCTTGATCGGGGTCGACCGAAATTGGCGTCTCAGAATCGAACTTAACGGGAATCCCAGTAGTGAAAGTGGCTTCCATACGCAATACGGACTGAGTAAATCGCTCCTCAGAATAATTAGCAGTTAGGCCTAATACGTGAGTCCGCGGATTTACTAGGTCTTTTACCATGTAATGAGTTCCACCAGTCGTTCGAGCCAGAGCATTTTGCACTCTCACACCAGTATCTGCTGAAAAACCATAAAAGTAATTAAGACTGAAGTCGACCTCGCCCCAGATTGCCTTGAAACGAGCACCTGCTTGACCATTTGTCCATTTTTTATTTGGCCTTCGATTTCGAAATTCGACGTCTAAATTAAGCAACTCTCCATCTTTATATATGGCGTTAGCGGTTTCGGATAAACCATTTCCGGTAAACGCCCAAGGGTTTCGAGGATCGGTGGAGATCCGGTTTGGTCTAAAGTCCGTCGGAATCCAAATAGCTTCCACAAAAGATTCATCGAACCACTTGAATTTGCCAATATCATAGATCCCTCTAGCCATCCAAAGTGGAATTCGGATGTCTTCCCAAGATTCGCGACTCCAATGCCAGCTAAGATCTAAAGGGTTTATAACATCCAGAGCGCGGAAACCATCAGTTTCTCCCCAAACTACCTGTTGGCGACCAAGACGGAGAGAAAAAGGAGGAAGTACAATGTCAACAAACGCCTCACGAAGGCTAGCCTCCGTTCGACCATATTTATTGTCTTCTTTCGTGAATGAATCAGCATAGCTGCCGCGAATATCGTAAATCGAGTCATATACGCCTCGACCTATTACCGTCAGTGTCGCTTCTTCAATTGGACCACTGTTGAATCTGCCGAAGGCCTCCCCATCTTTTAGAAAATAATACTTACTCTCCAATTGCGCCGTATTCCGCTGCATTATAGCCTCAGCGTCTTTAAACTTAGGGGTCCGCAATATATTTTGAAATTTCAGAGTTCCCTCTACTTCTACGCTATCACCCAAAGAGACAATTGCATGCAGGTGAGTCAGTTTGAATAGGCTTATAAAAACTAGAATAAGGCATAGGTTTCTTTTCAATTTCTGAGGCTCCAAATTAACGGCCACCAATTTAATGGCACACCGAATGACGTAAAATTTATTTTCTCTAGCGTCGACCGCTGATCATGTTTCGAAGAGAATAAAATTGTTTGGCTCTCGCCGAACTAAAATCTCGTTTCCTCACATAGCAATGAGTTATCGTGGCATGAGGTTTCTTAGCATTAATATCTGACTCCCCCAAATGAAGCATCACAAAATGTCCAATGTTGTCAGAAAAATCTTGCTTCACATACGGCGCTTGTTGAGGCATTTCAGTGGCGTAGCTCTCGGAATATTTGAGGTAGTGCTGATTCATCCGTAAAAGCTGATCATCTTGTCTATCAAACGCAAACATCCATAAGGTCCAATTGGTTTCAACGTCAACGAACACAATTTTATAGCTATAAGGATGGCTTTCAGAACGAGGCTCAATTAGTACTGCATGAGCTTCCCTCACCTCCCACCTAGCTTTGTGTGGCACCCACAAGTGAGGACCGCCCGCTTCAGGATTATCTCGAACGTTAATCGTCGCAAGAACTTCTCGCTTACCAAGATAAGTCCATTTATTCTCATATACCTTTCCGCCAAATCCATTGATATCTTCTCGGATCATATCCATACCCATCAGCTCGCTTGTTCGCTCAGAAGCTAAGGTACGCCGAGGTTTTCTCTGAGACGGCATGTACATCCATCCCGAATTTTCTCGGTCGTGATCGACATAAGTGATAGACATATCCTTTGCTCCGGCCATATCTCTAGGAGATCTAAATTCCATCACTCGTTTACTTTTCACTTCTTCATAACCTTCAACAAGGCAGTGATCCCCTCGTGCGTACGTGGACGCTACAGACGTAAATTCCAGTTTTCGATCAAGCTTGCCGCCCTCCGACCGCAGCCACGTAGTCATTGGCATATCATAATCAACATTCCCAGGACGCCATAACATGTTCCAGATTACTTTTTGACCAGCAAATGGGTCGTCCTCATTAATGTCAGGGAACGGAAAACCACCACCAGTAAAGTCAATCAATACACCACGCTCATCAATACTGTAGTCACGATCCATTCGCACACCCCAGTCCGGTGCAGGCGGATAGCTCCCTCGCTCAGCAAACTCCATGTCCATGTCATCAAAAATGTAATAACTCCAAGCGGACACAGGTATCAAACCATCCAAATACTGTTCTCGATCATTAATGGTTAAACGTTCTCCGGTAGTTAACGATGACGTGTCTGGCGCATCTGCCTTGATCCAATTTACTAGTTCTGTATAAGACTGGTTTTCGGCAGCATTAGCTGTAAGTGTGAGTATGTAAAGCATCAAGCTTAGCGCGAACGCGATTCGACAATCGTACTCGTAGGAAAATTTTGAAATCATCACAATCCCTCTGTAAATTTATAAAATCATCGTGTCCGTATTCTTAGCCTGCTAAGAATAACACAGGACAGCAGTACGCCTCACCTAAAGATATGCTCATTAAACTAGGGTCTTATGTGCGTAATTGGCGTGATATGACAAATTTCGAATAATTACTTGCGTTCAATCTCTGGTGGAGGATAATTTATGACATGACAAAAAGCGCTAAAGATCCCAGTACAGAATATGACAAAACGTCACTATCGGTAGATGAAGCGGTCGAAAACATCCTGTCGCATATTCAGCGTGTCAAATCTGTTGAAGTGCTTCCTATCCGCGAGTGTATCGGGAGAATCCTCGCCGCAGATGTGGTGTCGCCGATAAACGTCCCACCGCAAGCAAATTCTGCTATGGATGGTTACGCTTATAAATATAGCGACTCGATAACTAAATCAAATAACCAATATAAAATCATTGGGACAACCTTCGCGGGCAAGCCGTTTGATGCCAAAGTAGGCCAAGAAGAAGCTGTTCGCATCATGACCGGCGGAGTCATCCCCGAAGGCGCTGATACTGTGGTCATCCAGGAAAACACCTCAGTATTTGACAACACTTTGGAAATAATGAAAAACCCTGAGGTTGGAGAGAACGTTAGGCTAGCTGGAGAGGATATTAAGAGAAATCAAACGGTGTTGCAGAAAGGACATAAGATAACGGTAGCAGACCTCGGGTTAATAGCCTCTCTTGGAATGGGTGATCTCAAAGTATACAAACGCCCGAAGGTTGCATTCTTCTCTACGGGTGATGAATTAAAATCAATCGGCTCCAAACTGGGCCCGGGAGATATATACGACAGCAATAGATACACACTGTTTGGTATGCTTAAAAAAGCTAATGTCGACCAAATCGACATGGGTGTAGTAAAAGATACTTACGAAGGTATAAAGGCTGCACTTGTCGATGCAAAGACAAGAGCCGATGTTATCATTACTTCTGGCGGCGTCTCTGTGGGAGAAGCCGACTACATAAAAGATGTACTTGCAAGCATAGGCAAAGTTAAGTTTTGGAAAGTTTCAATGAAACCTGGAAGACCTCTAGCATTTGGTTCTATAGGTAATGCCCATTTTTTCGGTCTGCCAGGAAACCCTGTCTCGGTCATGGTAGGTTTCCATCAATTTGTAGCCCCTGCGCTCACAAAACTCTCGGGAGCTGATTATTTGCGTCCCCTGCGCATAACCGCGATTGCTAGCGAAACAATCAGAAAGCGCCCGGGCCGAACTGAGTTTCAAAGAGGTATAACGAGCCAAGGAGCGGATGGCCACTTGCAAGTAAAACCAACTGGCGATCAAGGCTCAGGAATCTTGATGTCAATGTCCCGCTCCAATTGCTTTATCGTCCTGCCATTAGAGTGCTCTGATATGAAAGCAGGATCCACAGTAACCATAATCCCGTTCAACGAAGTTCTTTAAATGCCGGTTATCTAAAGTTCAATCGCCATTCCATCATGCGACACTTCCCATCCCGCGCTTAAGACTGTCGCTCTTTCAACAGAGTCATCTACTAAAATAGGATTTGTGGTGTTAATGTGAATAAAAATCTTTCTTTTAACATCCAAGTCTGAAAAGGCTGATAGTGCGCCATTCTCACCAGAGACACTGATATGTCCCATGCGTTGTCCCGTTTTTACGCCGACTTTCTCTCGGATCATCTCATCATCTACCCAGAGGGTCCCATCAAAAAAGACTAAATCAGCGCCTGAGACTCTCTCTCCGAGTGCATCAGTCATGCGAGCACACGCAGGAATATAAAAAAAACTGCCACTTCGAGATTTCACTTCTAGGGCGATAGTATCTTCATCAACTGTGCCGAAATTTTTCCCCGATTTTTCGTCTTCCATCCACAAAGCAACTTTTCCTGGAACAGCGAAAGGAACAACTGTAACACCGAGTTTTTTTCCGTCGTGCGCCGACAGCTCTAATTCACTTTCTAACTCTAGCCCATGACGGTTTACAAACTTAGGGTTCAACACATTAAAAATACTATTTGATGCTAACACTGATAAAACCCGATCGGTTCCATATAAATTTAAAGGTTGTGATTCTCTCAGGTTTAATAACCCAGCAACATGATCAACATCGGCGTTTGTAAGGAGAACGGCTTTTATGGGACTGTGTCGTAGCGAATCTTTAGGGTGCAAAATACTGTTCTCATTAATTTGCTGCCGAAGATCTGGTGACGCATTGAAAAGACACCAATTATCCCCGTCTTCACTAACTGCTATTGACGATTGAGTACGAGCCGTAGCTCGGGAATCAGTCGCTCGAGCTCTACGACTATTGGGGTGATTGCAATTCCACTGTGGATATCCACCCCCAGCAGCTGAACCAAGCACACGAACATACATTAACTCTTTCCCTTGACTGTATTATTAATCATTTACAGAATAACCTGCAGTATTATTCTTGACCCACCGAGTACCATCATCTAGCGACTCTTTTTTCCAAAATGGCGCGGTAGATTTAAGCTGTTCCATGATAGCCCGACAAGAGTCAAAGGCTTGCGCACGATGCGCTGACCAAGTGGCAACAAGTACGATCGGCTCCGCTGGATGTATCTGCCCTACGCGGTGAATAATTAATACCCAATCCAAACCCCATTTTATCTTTGCTAAATCAGCAATTTCCTCCAATCGACTTTCAGTCATTCCTGGGTAATGTTCTAAAAACATAGATTGGACGCTATCACCTTCATTGAAGTCTCTCATGCTCCCGACAAAAAAAGACGACGCGCCAATCCTTGAGCGGCGCGGGGCCAACTCATTTTCAGCAGTTCGGATCTCTTCGAGAGGGTCAAACAATCTGTCAACGACTTTAATTCTCACTAGCTCAGCCACCGGTTAATGGAGGAAAGAATGCTATTTCATCTCCATCCTTTAACACATCTTCTGGCTCGCTATAGTTATGATTAATGGCAAACAAACTGCCCGAAGGTAATGGGTCATCAGGGGAGGTCTTTGCCCATACGTCGAGCACAGTCAAACCCTCAGCAAACTCTAACTCCACCTCACTTTCTCCAACCATGTCAGACAAGCTGGCAAAAAAACGAACTTTAATACTCATAAAAGACACCACACGGTAGTATAATAAAATTACGATTAAGGATATTTTAAACCATAATCATAAAGGATTTACCTATCATGTCGAAATTAACTCATTTAGACGATAAAGGGCACGCTCGAATGGTCGATGTAAGCGAAAAAAAAGTCACCCATCGACAAGCCACCGCATCTGGACAAATTTCCATGACGCCCGAGACTCTGCGACTGATAGTCGCGGGGGATAATAAAAAAGGAGATGCTCTCAGTGTTGCAAGGATCGCTGGGATAATGGCCGCTAAGCAAACATCGACGCTGATTCCACTGTGTCATCCTTTGATGCTCACTAAGGTTGCAGTAGAGCTAAAGCTTGACGAAAAAAACTCTCTCGTATCATGCCTCGCAACCGTCCAAACGAAAGGACAAACGGGAGTAGAAATGGAAGCATTAACAGCCGTAAATATAGCTCTTTTGACAGTTTATGACATGTGTAAAGCTAACGACAAAGGAATGGTGATTTCCGACATCAAGCTACTCACAAAAAGTGGCGGCAAATCAGGCGAGTGGCATAGAGAAACTGGTTAGTAAATCGACCTGGCTATCTTCATAATATGACATCGCAACACCCTGCCTTACGCACGACATGGTCAGAAAAACTCAAATTACTTCTGCTGCCATCAAAACTTTATACTCGGTATTTATTGTGGAAGCACCAAAAGCACGGAGACACGGAACTTAACCTTCTTCCATTTTTAATAAACCCCGAGAAGAATGCGATTGACATAGGTGCGAACAAAGGCATTTATACTCGTGCTCTTTCGAAACTTGTACCCCTTGTTCATGCATTTGAGCCTAATCCAAAGATATATCAGATACTTGCGGCAGGCTGCCCTATCAATGTCTCTGCTTATCCCATTGCGTTATCTAACGTCTCAAAGACTACACCATTATTAATCCCGTTCAATGCAAGGCGTAAAACGTATTCAAATCAAGGAGCAAGTCTGAGTAGAGTTAAAGTCTCTGGCGAACACGCAGAAATCAACGTAGTCAGTCGGACGCTAGACTCATACCAATTTAATAATATTGGTTTTATCAAAATTGACGTAGAAGGGCATGAATTATCTGTTTTAGAAGGTGCCAGGGAAACCTTGATTAAAAATAGACCTACTTTAATGGTGGAGCTTGAAGAGAGACATACGGGCTTTGAAATCCAAAAACTTATTGGCCAAGTTGAGCAATATGGCTACTCAGGCTACTTTCTTCGAAACGGAGCGTTAACGGCCTGTAGTAAACTTGACACCGTAGGAGAGCATCGTGAGGCGCTAGAGACAAAGAAGTACGTATTTAACTTTATCTTTTTTCCTACAATATAGATTACATTTACTCTTTAACTAGCTGTTTATTATAATATTATTAGGAGGATTAACTAGTACAGAACCAAGGTCTTCATTAGGCGTCCAAGATAACAATTGTTCAACCCGCACAGCCATTTCAAGATCTTTTTTGGTAACTCCTCCGGCATCATGGTTGGTAAAACGCACGGTAACCAAATCATAACTAACCTCTAAATCTGGATGATGCCAGCCAGTTTCAGCCAAAAAAGCCACCGCATTAACTACCATCAAAGTTGACTGCCAGCCACTCGTTTTATAGCTACGACAGATGCTCGGACCTTCATTAGCCCAACAAGGCAGGTTTTTTTGAAGAAATTTGTCTGTCTCTGTTTCGTTGCAAATTTCGTCACCACTATTACTCTTAGACATTTTTAACTCCAACCCATATGAGCAATTCATGCTAAGCCTATGATAACATTACTACTGAGAAAGACGCGTAAGAATAATTACTAAATCTCATTAGCAAGGTTGTTCAATGGCAAAACATACAATTTTTAAACCTAAATAAAGTAATTTACCCGCGTGGTCTCCCAATGAATTTGAAAACAAGCTGCGCGAAAAGGAAGCGCTTTACCACATTAATCACCCGTATCAAACTCGTATGAATGAAGGGAAAATGGATAGAAAAGCAATTCAAGGTTGGGTTGCAAATCGTTTCTATTACCAACAGAACATTCCAATAAAAGATGCATCAATAATGGCTAACTGCACCGATGTGAATGCTAGACGTCTTTGGGTTCAGCGGATTGTGGATCATGACGGGCAAGGTGAAGGACTCGGTGGTATTGAAGCCTGGTTGCAACTCGGAGAAGCGGTTGGGCTCTCCCGTGATGACTTACTTGCTAATACTCACTTACTCCCGGGGGTTCGCTTTGCCGTCGATGCGTATGTTACTTTTGCAAGCTCTGCGTCATGGCAAGAGGCGGCCTGCTCTTCTCTAACAGAACTATTTGCTCCAACGATCCATCAAAAGAGACTGGACAATTGGCCACTTCATTATCCCTGGATTAATTCTCAAGGTTATAATTACTTTAAAGGGCGATTGACTGAGGCACGCAGAGACGTTGAACACGGATTAAGAATTACCTTAGAACATTTCACACGACGCCATGAGCAGGAATACGCCCTAAATATTTTACAGTTTAAATTAGACATACTATGGTCAATGCTCGACTCTATGTGGTTAGCATACGTCGAAAAAATGCCTCCCTACTTCAATTGCACCACTAACGAGTGCGTATCATGAGCGATGACACAATACCTGAAATTAACTCAATTTTTCGTCTGCAATGGGAAGAAGCTCAAAACAGTTTTGTACTATTGTATCCCGAAGGAATGGTAAAGCTGAGCCAAAGTGCGGGCGAGATACTAAAAAGAATAGACGGAAAGTCGTCGGTTCAGGATATCATACGCGATTTACAAACTGCTTTTCCTGGCGCTGACCTAAGCTCCGACGTCATTACCTTTATCAATCAGGCTACTGAGAATGGTTGGCTCAACCGCTAATTTATCAGGTATGCCATTGTGGCTACTAGCAGAGCTAACTTATCGGTGCCCATTGCAATGCCCTTACTGCTCAAACCCTTTGGAAATAGCCAATTACAAAAACGAACTTAATACAGATCACTGGCTGAAAGTGCTCCGCGAAGCAAGAAAATTAGGTGCAATGCAGTTAGGTCTATCTGGTGGTGAGCCACTTGTCCGCAAAGATCTTGAGCTTATAGTCAAAGAAGGTGCGGATCTAGGTTATTACAGTAATTTAATAACCTCCGGTGTTGGAATGGACGAAGAACGAGTAGTTGCTTTGAAGAAAGCGGGCCTAGATCATATACAAATAAGCTTTCAAGCAAGCGATCAGGAGCTCAACGATTTTCTAGGGGGAACTTCGAGTTTCCAGCACAAACTTGATATGGCGCGAGCGGTCAAAGCAAATAACTATCCGATGGTTCTCAATATAGTCATTCATCGACAAAATATCGATCATATTGAAGATATTTTAAAGATGACCGCTGAACTTAAGGCCGACTACGTAGAGCTTGCCAGTACACAATACTATGGTTGGTCCGCCTTGAACGTGGACTCGCTCTTACCAAGTAAAGAGCAACTTGAACGAGCAGAGAGCATCGCCCATGCGTATCAAGACCAGTATAAAGATAAGATGAAAATCCTGTATGTCGTGCCTGATTATTATGAAACAAGACCGAAAGCCTGCATGAATGGATGGGGTTCAGTATTTTTGACGATCGCACCTGATGGACGTGCTCTTCCTTGTCACGCAGCGGCTACCATTCCAGATATTGAATTCCCCAACGTAAAGGATCATAGTATCGAGCACATATGGAACAATTCAAGTGCGTTCAACAAATTTCGTGGCTTTGATTGGATGAAGGATCCTTGTCGTACATGCCCTGAAAAAGAGAAGGATTTTGGCGGTTGTCGTTGTCAAGCTTTCAAATTAACTGGGGATGCGTCTAATGCCGATCCAGTGTGTTCTAAATCGTCGCATCATCAACTATTGTCCGATAAAGTAGCGAGTCTCCAAGACGTTCATCAACTGCAAGGAGCACCTATTGTTTTTAGAAATATGAGTAATTCTAAATCATTCTCAGACAATAGTGATTAAGTTTAGCCAGTTAGTCATCTCTAAATGTGCAGTGCTTTTTAGATCCTGCTGGGATGCGGAGCCTTAGCTAATGGTTGATAAGCGATTGCCAAACCTTCAGCGCCTGATAGTTTTGTGCGACATCGTGGACCCTAAATATTTTAGCACCCGCGTTAAGCCCCAGAATCGTAGTTGCGCATGTCGCCCCCACTAAATTGGATGGTGGTGAAGTTTCGCAAATAGTACCTAGAAATCTCTTCCGACTAGCGCCGATAACAACTGGCGGTCCTAACGACGCAATATCCGCTAAGCCATCAAGCAGTTCTAAATTATGGCGTAATGTCTTACCGAAACCGATACCTGGGTCAACTGCAATCTTGCGCTCAGATATACCAAGAGCCAGCGCCGCTTCAATACGCTCACTCAAAAATTCCATCACCTCACGAACAACATCATCATAGTACGGAGTCGCTTGCATGTTTAACGGAACACCTTGCATATGCATTAATATGATCGAGGCGCCAGTATCTGCGACCATCGGAAGCATATCAGGATCGCTTTGGCCGGCAGTAATATCATTAACTATACTCGCTCCTTGATGCAGCGCCAAACTAGCAACCTTAGACTGAGTAGTGTCGACACTAATACTAAGTCCATCTAGATTTAATTTATTGATCTCTTGGAATACTGGTAATATCCGCTCAATTTGAACATCGGAAGACACTGGTGACGAGCCGGGCCTGCTTGATTCAGCGCCAATATCAAGAATCATAGCGCCCTCCTGATAAATCTGTTTGACTCTATCGACAGACGCTTCCAGCTCTATGAAATCACCTCCATCAGAAAAACTATCTTCCGTGACGTTCAGAACGCCCATAATACAAGCGTCCCGACGCAACTCGGGGTGTTTACTAATTTTCGAGTTGTTACCGCTCAGTACCGCCATTAGATTATTTTAAATCACTAGACAGAGAATCAGTTGCTCTGATAAGTGCATCAATCATATCCTGCTCGCTACCAAGGTGACCAGCATTGTGCAGAAACTCGATATTGGACGAAGGTAAGGCTTTATGAAGGTTCCAAGCGTTTTCAGGCAAACACGTTAAATCTCTAGAGCCGTGAATAATGTAAATAGGAATCTCAGGTATACAACTCGCGTTTAATAGGAGCTGGTTAGGCGTCAAGAAATATTGATTCTTTGCATAGTGAAACTCGATCCTCGCCTTCGCGATAGAGGACTCGCTGGCTAGATTACTCATTTCAACTCCGGTAGACTTCAATGAAAACATCACCACAGCTCCGGACCATTTCTCCCAAGCCTTTGCTGTTTTCTCTACTAGCTTAGTATTTTTACTGAAGATCTTATCGTATAACTGCTCTTTTATTGGTTTAATTTCACTAAAATTCATCTCTCTTAAAAAATCTGACCATTCCATAGGGAGAAATCGATTCGCACCGTTTTCAAAAAACCAGTCGACGTTATCATCACGGCCTAAGAAGGTTCCGCGCAGCACCATACCTGATATACGGGAAGGATGCATTTGCCCATATGCCAGCGCTAGAGCAACTCCCCAAGACCCTGCGAAAAGAGACCATTTTTCCAAGCCAAAATAGCAACGCACAGTTTCCAGATCTTCAATCAGTAACTGCGTAGTGTTGCCCTCCACTCCCCCATACGGACGCGACCGGCCCGAGCCTCTCTGATCCACCAAGATAATATTATAGATAGCTGGATCGAAGTAACGACGATGGTCAGACTTGCAGCCACCTCCGGGACCTCCGTGCAAAAAAACTATAGGCAGCCCATTAGAGTTACCACATCGTTCAACATAGACCTCATGCCCAAAAGAGACCTTGAGATGCAAAGAGTCTGTTGGTTCAATAGAAGGGAATAGATCACGTTTACTATCAACATTTGTCATCGATAACTACCAACTTCTATCCACCACCTTTTTGGAAACTGCGATCAAATACGACCATAAACTCATCGATAAACTCCTCGGAACATTCACGAAAGCTAAATTGAACATCAGTCATCGGGAACCTCAGTAGTCCTAGATTTCGAACTTCCTCATCGCTCAACACTATCCTCACCTTCCTACCATCGGTCCACTCTAGTTCCGCACCATCATCGAGAACCCTCTGAGTTGCCTCGGGAAACAATCGGGGAATAATCCTAAAAAAATCTCCGTGACTTATGCCTAATCCTTCCGAGTGAATTGTTGTGGCGGTCATAGCTCTTTCAAAACATGAACGGATAAGATTATTATCTGTGTACAGTCGCTAAAGACCGTCAACCACCGGCAACGGGTGGCCAAACCGCGAGAACGTCTTTTTCAAGCAAACACTTTCCGTCTCTCTCTTCGGGAGGAATATAGACTCCATTGATTAAAACTAAATGAGCTCTTTCAGAAGGAATTCGAAAACTAGACAATACTTCAGCCACACTAGTACCTTGTGGGAGTTTTATTTCGACCTTGTTATTTTTAACTCTTTCAGGAAAAAACTCTGTTAAAGAAGCATATAGTTTTAACGCTATAGTAATGCTGCTCATTCTTGGACACCAACAATTATTTCATTATATTGGCATTATGCCCTATCGCGTGAGTGGAACCCAAATAGGCCTCCATGATTTTAGTCGGATCTTCTATTAGTCGATCCTTCCAAACACCTAACTTAGTTTTAGTTTGAATCAACCCACGCAAAACTCCTACGTGTTCGGTTAGCCCTAAGCTCGTGGCACCAATCAATACATCTTCGCAAAACTGTAAATTGATATATCGGAAACGCTCTTTATTTAGTAACTCACACGACTCTCCGTTTTCGACACCCATCCATAGTCCAAAAGAACTGGAAATAAGGCCAAGGGTGTCCAAAACGTTCATATTTACCGAACCTTGATGAACAGCATTCTTAAGCCCAAACATATTTTTAGCAGCCAACTGACCGTGCTCTACAGCTGTCGGTTGTATCGCCTGGACCGAAAACTCTTCACTGGAGAAGTCTTTACCTTGTGCAACGTCACCCGCAGCGAAAATGTGAGGATCGCTAGTTTGCATTTGCCGATTTACTAGTATCCCAAGATCGGTTTTTATATCGGTGCCATCGAGGAAACCAATATTAGGCTTTACACCAGTTGCTGAAACTACTAAATCTGCTGGAATATTTTTACCATTACTTAAGGAAACACTAAGACCACGCCCTGCCTCCGTTATCGATTCAACTCTAGTGGATGTATTTACACTTACACCACGACTTTCGCACCAGTCTTTAATCAAGTTACCCGCAGTGTCGTTCATCATCCTGGGAACCATACGGTCTTCCATCTCGATCACTGTCAGATTAGCACCACTTTTGGCCAGCGCTTCAAGTATTATGCAACCAATAAACCCCGCCCCCATCAAGACCACATCCGTATTGGGTTTCGCGACTTCAGAAATACGCCGCGCATCCTCGAGAGTCCAACAACTGCTGACCAGGGGATGTTTTACTCCATCTATTGGCGGTGTCACCGGCGTGGAGCCAGATGCTATCAACAACCTGTCGTAACCAACCGCTGCACCCCCATTAAGATTTACTTCACTCTTTTCTTGATTAATCGAGTCGACTAGTCCCTCAACACGACTTATGCCAAGCTCCTTGTAATGTTCGCTGTTTTTTCTCAGATATGTTCCTGATTCAACTATCTGATCGATAAGTAGGTATGGGATAGCCATTCGCGAATAAGGCGGTTCTGGTTCATCGCCAATCATTGTTACAACTGACTCAGGATCTAATTTTTTAAGCGTCTCAGCAGCGGTCACACCCGCTGGACCGGTGCCGATGATTACATGCCTCATACTTAGTTAACTCCTTCCCTGTGCGCCTTGAGCAGCGAGATTACAATCCCAGTCTTTTCATAGTCTCAGAATTCGGAACTCCTTCAGCGCTCCAACCTCTTAACGAGTAGTACTGTGGTAGCATTTCATCAAGCCGATTTACAGAACCTTTGGCAGGACCAGTTTTAGCAGCATCTTTGAGCAATCTAGCCGGCAAAGTGTCATCTTTACTAGTCAGGCCAGCATCTAGATTGAACTGCCGTTCAAGATTCCAGATTCGTTCACCAGCCTCAAGCATGGATTCTGCAGTCCAACCACCCTCACATGCCGCATCAACTTGGGGCGCAATATCTTCAAGCGTCCAAGCAAACGTAGTGAAGGTACACAACCCCGTCGAATCAACCGCCGCCGTAGCATCTTGGAAAGACTTGACTAATTCAGGTTTCCCTTCTGTTACCAAAGGATCAGTCTTAACAGGGACTCCCATAATTTCGGAGGAAACTGTATAACCTCTTAAATGACATGCGCCGCGATTAGACGTTGCATAACCCAGCCCCATGCCTTGGATCGACCTAGGATCGTAGGCAGGAAACTCTTGCCCTTTTACTGTCATGGAAATTTCAGGGTGCCCATATTTTTCACACAATTTCTTCGAGCCCATAGCTAGTTCTCGCCCGAAGCCTTCCCCTTTAGCAACTAATTCTGCCGAGATGGTCAAGGCTTCAGCGGAACCAAACGACATATCCACTCCCCCGGTATCCTCCAAGGTGATAGCTCCCATGCCAAAAAGCTCCATGGCAGCTGAGACTGTGGCGCCAAAAGAGATGGGGTCCATACCATCCTCGTTGCAGAGGAAGTTAGCGTAAGTCAGTGCATCCAAATCATCCACGCCAACATTGGAGCCTAAAGCCCAGGCCGATTCGTATTCTAACCCACCTGACGCTCCAATATATTCCGGCTTATTCTCGATGCTATAGTGCTGCGGATCAATTGTAGAGATCCGACCACAAGCAATTGTGCAACCAAAACAGGCGGCATTAGTTACTAAATTAGGTTTACCATCACTCTCTCGTGGTTCAGCCATCGCCTCCGCCGAAATTTTCGCAGCACCTTCAAACTGCACCTCCCTCATATTTCTAGTAGGCATCGCGCCGACCTCGTTGATAACATTCATCAGCACCTGAGTGCCCATAGCAGGCAACCCTTCTCCTGTAACCGCGTTATCTGATAGTGTTTTCTTTCCTTCGCTAGTTGCTTTGAAGAACGCCTTCGGGTCCCTCACATTCCCGACACCCTTAGTCCCTCGAACAACGACGGCTTTCAAATTTTTGGATGCCATGACAGTCCCAACACCAGACCTACCGGCTGCTCGGTGTCGATCATTAACAATCGAAGCGTATAAACATCCTTCTTCGGCCGATCGTCCGACACAAGCTATACGAATCAGCGGATCTTGATATTTAGCATGTAGCATCTCGTCGGTGGCCCATACCGACTTCCCCCAAAGCTCAGCTGCGTCGCAAAGGGATGCGACGTCATCCTCCAAGTAAAGATAAACGGGTTTATCGGACTTACCTTCGAAGATAATCATATCCCAGCCAGCTTGTTTCAATTCGGCACCAATAAAACCACCGGAGTTAGAGCAAGCTATCGCCCCAGTAAGAGGGCTTTTCGTGATAACTGAATACCTACCGCCCGTCGAAGCCATGGTTCCGGTCAGTGGCCCAGTCGCCATGATAAGCTTATTTCCGGGAGACAAGGCATCTACTTTTGGATCAATTTCCTCAGACAAGTATTTTGTCGCGAGACCTCTTTGTCCAAGAAACTTTTGAGCCCACTCCATGTTTAGAGGCTCTTCAGTACAACTTTGATCGTTAAGATTTACTCTTAGAATTCTTTTTTGCCACGCCATCTCTAAAACCCTCCTAACATGAACTTATTACGTTTTTGGTATTGTTTGTGCTGCATGCGACTTCATACGATCTAACCCTGTGTAACTAGAATCAACGTATGTTATAGCTGCGGTTGGGCAGGCATCGGCGCAAGCGGGGTCACCTCCACACAGGTCGCATTTCATAACCTTTCCTGAATCAGTATTGTAATTGACCGTACCGAATGGGCAGGCTATGGTGCACACCTTACAGCCAACACAAACATCTTCAATAACTTCTTTCGCACCGGTAGACTCGTTAATAACAATTGCTTCTACGGGACACGCGTGTAAGCACCAGGCTTCGGTACATTGTGTACACGTGTAAGGCGCGAAGCGTCCTTCATCGTGAAAATTAAAGACCTTGATACGTGATTTGGCAGGATTAAAAACCCCCTCGTTCTCATATGAGCAAGCCATTTCACATTGCAGGCATCCGGTGCATTTCTCTGGTTCAAGCTGTAGCGATTTAAGCACTAGTGTTCTCCCAGTAACCTAGTTAGATATGAGGTCATAGCGTACCTAGAATTTGATCAAAAGACCACCGTAAGTTGTTATTTTTTAAATGATTTTCATTCTCATTTAGCCGCCGTGTGAACTATAGCCGAGTTAACCAAATCCCGCAAACGCACGAGGTAATAGAGTGCTGTATAATATTCAATAAACGGTTTTTAAAAATGCTCAGAAGTTTCATGGTTATTTGTCTAATGCTCCTAACAACAGGTAGTGCGTTAGGGAAGGAATTTAACATTGTTTTTGACGGCTCAAAAAAAACTGATGCATGGCTTGGATTCCAACAAGGCATCGAAGAGGCTAATACTCAGGGAAAATTCCTCAATCTGAAATACATCATTGCCAATTTTAGCCATCTAAACAGTATCCAAGATCGAACCTCCACGATAATCGTCTCCGCCAGATCGGCTCGGCGCAACAGCAAATTAGCCACTGAGTACCCCAGTGTCCCCATATTCGCAATCTTACCGAGTTCTAGCGCTCAATCACGACCATGTGCGAACAATATTCTCTATATTAGACCTAGCTCTCAAATTATGGAAAAAGTAACCACGTTATGGCGCGCCGAAAATCCAAGCGGAAATGGTCGCGCACAGTTATGGCACCACACCTTTAAAAAGTATGCCGCCGCTCAATTGAATAAACGTTTCGAAAAAGCTGCGGCCAAGCCGATGAGCGACGAATCGTGGTCCGCATGGGCCGCAGTGAAATTATTTTCTGACGTCGCTGCAAAAAGCGCGAACCCTAGTACGCAACTCTTAAATCCAAAAGAAACGAGTATCTTAGCGTTTGATGGACAAAAAGGCGTGGACCTAAACTTCAATTCAGAACTAGAGCTTCTACAACCTTTGCTTATTATAGATAATGGCGCAATCGTAAGTGAAATAAGTATAGAGAAAATCAACACACTCCGAGATGCCAATTCAAATTGTGAGACACTCGCAGCTAAAAATAAAAATGAGGACGCCGATGGAAATAATCACAACAATATCTAAACAGCTACAACTATTGATACTAGTTTTCGTCTGTAACGCAGCCATCGCCGATACTGGTCGTGTCTTCGTATCAAACGAGCGTGGCGATAGCGTGAGTGTTCTCGACGGTATTACTAATCAAGTTATCTCGACGATTTCTGTCGGCAAACGACCACGAGGTGTGGGTATTTCTCCTGACGGAACTGAAGTCTATGTGGCCGTCAGTATAGACAACTTAATCTCTGTAATTGATCCCATTAAACTTGAAGTCATTCGGACATTTTCTTGTGGTGACGATCCTGAAGCTTTTGCAGTTCACCCAAATGGCAACATCTATATTTCTAATGAAGAAGATGCTATCGCTTCAGTTTATGACCCATCGAATGGTAAGCTTATCGATACAATTGAGGTTGGCCTCGAACCGGAGGGAGTAGCAATTTCTCCGGATGGAACTAAGGTAGCTGTCACTAGTGAGTCAACCAACCTGTTGCATATTATTGGAATACCGTCGCACAACATTTTACACAATGTCGTGGTCGGAGCGAGACCTCGCTCAGCTGCCTTCAGCTCAGATAGTAAAACTGTCTATGTCACATCTGAAATCAGTAGTGAAATAATCAAAATCGATGTTAACTCGGGAGAGATTTTAAAAAAAGCATCACTTGGTGACGCCCGAGCTAAACCCAAAGACATTTTAGTTAGCAATGACGGGAGCAAACTTTACGTCGCTGGTGGTCGTAGTAACAAAATTTTTATACTAGAGGAAAAAGAGCTACGAATACTTAATTCAATACCTGTTGGGAAAAGGGTTTGGGGGCTAGCGTTATCGAGTGATGGTACAACCTTGTATACTACTGACGGAGTAGATCACCAAGTATCAGTAATCGACACTACGATGGAAAAAGTGTCTGCGACTGTACCCGTTGGAAAATTCCCATGGGGGGTAGCTATACACGACTAAACGAATACTAGAATGAGATCTTGGCTCCGGCCCAAACTGCGCGAGGAGCCCCTGAGCCTAGGAAGATGGGACTATCGTTGTCGAGTGTAGATATTACTTCGTCAGGATCTTCACCTATCAAACCAAAGTTTTCATAATCTCTATCAAAAACATTTGAAACGCGAACAAAAAGATCAAGTTGCGCAGAAGCCTCATACGATAGTCGAAGATTGGTCACTGCGTAACCTCCAAGCTTCGACAACTGATTTGACTCATCTCCGCGCAACACTTGATCGGAAAAAATAGAAAATTCTAGTCCCGTCGTCATTTTTTCAGTGATAGAAATTTCAGACACGAATTTGAATTGATGCTCAGGTATTCCTGGGATTGTATCACCTCGTCCAACGGAAATATTACCCTTGCTGTTAGCAAGAGGATGATTGGGACTTAAGACGATGAAATCGTCCTCAAATGTGGCCTTAATGTAGCTATAAGACGTAGCCCAAGATAAGCGGTGATACTTCCCAGCAATTGAACTTTCGATACCTTGTCGTCTCGTATTGTCAACATTACTAAATAACCCTCTTCCGCGGCCTGTTGTCTGAAAAATAATATCGTTTTTACTATTCGTTCGAAAAAAACTAAGCTGATAATTTAAGCGTTTAAATGATCCACGACTACCTACTTCAATCGATTCTGCCACCACCTGATCCAGCGGCGGATCTGCAAGAAATGCATTAGGAAGTCGGCACTCGAAATCAATATCATCTGGGTCATCTCCTCTCAGCGACGCAGCTGCTCGAGCAATCTCGAACACATCATCATTACAAGCTAACTCGATTGGAGTTGGTGCTCGTGATGATTCGCTGTAACTAGCATACAAGTCGACACTTGAGTTGAACCGTAAGACCCCAGATACAGTTGGGTTAAATCGTTGAAACAAATGGCGTCCTTCTATTTCAGGATGCAGGTTAGTCCGGTCTTTCAAAACAACCCTTGTACGATTATATCTTCCGCCCAAACTAACCGATACTAGGTTTTCATAGTCAACGGTCTCCAAAAAGTATGCGCTCCAGGTTGTTGAGGATGTAGACACCTTAGTTTCCTCATCTGTAAGGAAAGTACCTAGCCCCCGTCCTTGCGTACTTCTACTAATGGGATCCAACGTCGCCAGCTCGGTCTTTGAATCAAATTTAGACGTTCCTCGATGATAACCAAAACCTGCGAAAAAGACGCTATCATATTGGAGGAACTTGGAGGTGTAGAGACTCTGTAAGTCTAGGCCATAACTCTTTTGGTCTCTCGAAGAAATATTATTTATCGCCTCGCTACTAAAAGTCGTTCCACCATACACCTTGTTAGTTAAATCTTCTAAATTAAAGTGCAACTCAGCATCATCGAAATAGGCGTTCAACCTGTCTTCGAGCTGAGGCACTGAAGATGCCCCTAGAACATTATCTTCACAAACGTCATCGTCGTCCAAACCAATCAATTCCAATTTGTCCTCGTCGAACCCATCAATCAGTTTTTCGCCAGCATCTAATTCACAAACACTGTAGTCGGAGCCATCTCCGTTAAAACTATTAGTGGAGACATCCCGATAAAACATATTGTTTGTGACCGAGAAGGCCTCTCCAAAATATTTTTTTGACTCAAGCGTAAACATTTTCATCTCATTTTCTGTGATGTCAGGCGCAGTAAAGATAGCCTTACGAGATATCTCCAGGAGTCCTTTAGGCGATGATCCATTACCAATTAAATCTGTGTCCGCGTAGAACACACCTAAATCACTCTCGAAGCTCGCCCCCCTGTAACTAGCGCCTGCGTATAGGTTTAACGCGTCACTATCAGATAAGTCACGCCAACCGTCCTCTCGAAAAAAAGATATATTTGCGTAATAGCCCCAAACCCCATCATTCCCTCCAGCCTGCAAAGTACTTTTGACGCGCCCCCAAGAGCCACCCAGTATTTCTGCTGCACTGCCTAGGTAAGTAAATCCAGTTTTCATATCTAACGAGATAGCACCGCCCAAAGCATTTAAACCGAAAAGAGGATTGCCGCCAGCAAGCAAACTAACTCGTTCGATCGCACTATCTGAAACTAAATCCCAGTTTACTGCATCACCCAGCGGCTCGTTCACGCGAGCACCGTTTTGGTAGACAACTAATCCTTGTGAGAGTCCGAGTAAAGGAGACGCACTAAACCCCCTGAACTGCAAGTCTGGTTGAAGCGGATTATTTTGGGCAGAATTAATGGTCACTGACGGTGTATTAGAATGTAAATAATCGGTCAGATCGGCGGACTTAGACCCATCTAGATCCGAGGCAGAGATAGAGTGCGAAACTAGCGCTGATGTATTCGTCTCCAGCATTGGCATTTGCGCAATAATATGAATTTCGTCTTCTATACGGTCAGCGACCACATCCGATGAAAAGGACAAGAAAAACCATAACACTAGATGAAAGGCTGGCATATTATAAATTCCGAATACAGTAGTTTGTCTTCTGTATACCCGTTACGGATAAAGCCTACTTTTTGCCCTCATTCTCTTCGAACTTATTCATTTGTTCCGCTGATGCGCTTTTTTGGTGTAATAACTTCCATTCCTTATATGGCATGCCATAGATCTCTTCTCTGGCAGACTCGTAGTCTACTTCGTGACCTCTTTCTGCGGCCTCGGCCACGTACCATTTTGACAGACAGTTTCTACAGAAACCTGCAAGATTCATTAAATCAATATTTTGCACGTCCGTATTTTCTCGCAAAAAGTCTCTCAAGTACCGAAACGTAGCTGCTTCTATCTCTGTTTTCGTATCCTTATCCAAAATTTTATTCCTTATTTTTCAATTACTTAAGTAATTCACATCTGATTGGGGTTATTTGCTAGTCGCCAAATTTTTTTTATTTTACATAAAATAATGCCATTGGTTTACCTTTCCTTCACTTTAGCCTCACAAAATTCATCTAAAGTCTTGATCTACAGTTGATTCAGTGCTTAAATATTCTTATGCGCTTCGGGAGAATCGTTAAATCTTTTTATATTAGGTGGAGGAATTAGAATGATTTGGGAAACACCGTCTTATCAAGATGTTCGCTTTGGGTTCGAGGTAACGATGTACATCAACAACCGATAGAGCTAACTAAATGCACATAAAAAAGGGACTTTCTGAGTCCCTTTTTTTTTACCATGGCTTTATCCGATTAAGAAACGAAATGCCCTCTTGATAAACGTGAGAGGCCACTCCCGCGACATGTAGCGTCACGCAAACCAAAATCGCAATAGAACATAATGAATGCGCGGCAGAAAAGAAGTCATTGAGATTCTTCTGCTTCCACCCCCACGACGGCAACGGATAACCAAAGAGGCTGGTGTCGTAACCACTGAAGCTCGATGACAAATATCCTGTCAACGGTTGCGCGAATAAAAGAATATAAAAAGCAAAGTGTACAGTTTTGGACAGTAACGCTTTCCAGTTTGCAACTGGAAACGCTAAGCTCGGTGGACGATTAAATAAACGCCAAGCAAGCCTAAAAACCATAAAGATGAAAAGAGTGATACCTATTGACTTATGGGTTGCAAAATAAAACCCGCGGTCAGGCCCAGGCGGCAAATCAGTCATGAACCAACCCAAACCAAATAACAGACTGACTAGAATAACTACGACCCAATGCAAAGTTGACGCGACAGTAGTATATTTTTCTTGATGAGACACGGTGCCTATTACAATTAATGTGAATGCCAATATGATACCAAAATGAACACTGCTAACCTAAGACATTATCACAAATTAATTGTCAGAATATTACGAGAGTTAAATAGACTCATATCTAAACGAAGCGCGATTAGACAAAATAGGTATATTCGAATGCTAGTACTATCTTTTCTGACCATAATGGCAACTACGCCAGTCCTGTTTGTGCATACTGTCTGTGCCGAAGGAATTACCCATCATATACTTGTTAGTAAATCAAATCGGCAACTATCAGTCATCAGCGGAAAAGGTGTTACATTAAAAACATATTCTATCGCTTCCGGCAGAGGTGGTCCGGGAGACAAATCGCGCCTGGGCGATCAAAAAACTCCTACCGGAGTGTATAAAGTTGTTGGCTTCAAATCCAACAGTGATTTTTTCTATTTTATAAGGCTCAACTATCCGAATGAAAATGATGCTCGAAGAGGATTCAGAGATAGGTTAATCAACAAGGTGCAATACGATGCGATTCTAGATGCCTTGGATCACGATCTGACTCCACCGCAAGATACCCAGCTAGGAGGCGCCATTGGCATTCATGGAATAGGCGAAGAATCACAATCGAAAATTAGTATGCATAATACTCTAGATTGGACGCAAGGCTGTATAGCGCTTCGTAATCATGAGGTAGAAGAGTTACTCGCTTTTCTTTCTGTCGGCATACATGTTGTAATAAAAGATTGATTTTGAATTAATTAATTAATTAGTTGTAACTAAACTTAAAGAAGGAAGGTCTATGTTCGCTCACTATAAGTGGCAGCTAGCCTTATATTGGCTAACGCTTGCCGGCCTTATTCTATTTGGTATCTTTGTCTGCTGGGACAGTGGCTTGATCACCATTGTCTTAGAGACCGACCAAAGTAGAGTATCTTCTGTAATAGCCTGTGTGTTCCTAGCAGGAACTTTTCACTGCTGCACCAGAGCGATCTATGTTTCGACTCAAATCAATCAACTGAGAGATCTCGAGAAGATCAAGAAACACCCCAATTTCGCGTCAGGCGATACTAACAAACGAAAACTGCTGATTACTAATTCTGGCGTGTCTAGCCACTCAATATCCTTATCGTACTTGGCACAATCAAATATACTAGACAGTACCAGTACGAAGAGTCATAACAACCCTAACGCTTTACTCGATATCCTAATCTCAAAAGCTAAAAACTCTCATGACACCGGCTGGTTTATGGTGGACGTACTTATCAAACTTGGATTACTAGGGACAATAATTGGATTTATCCTTATGCTAGCATCAGTGTCCGTATCTGACGGCATGGACGTAGCAGGTCTTCAAAACATTATAAAAAGCATGAGTAACGGTATGGGAACTGCGCTCTACACAACACTTACTGGGCTCGTGGCTAGTATGATTCTAGCCATCCAATACCTACTCGTTGAACGAGGATCCGACTGCTTAATAGAAAGGAGCATACAGCTGGCGCTAGACTTTTCAAATTCTGAGAACTCGGCCTGACCTAACCTATGCGTTATATTACCCGATGGAACCAACGAAGAGCCTCAAGCGATCCTTTTACGGATTTGCTTTTCAACGCTCTACTAGGTTTTACGTTCCTATTTTTAGTCGCAGTACTGTTTATGAATCCGATTTCTAAAAAAGCCATCATTAACCCCAAAGCTGAATATATTATTTCTCTTAACTGGCCTGACAAAGATCCAAATGATCTCGATATATGGGTCGAAGACCCAAGTGGTAACATTATATGGTTTCGAAACAAAGAAGCAGGATTGGTTCACCTAGATAGAGATGACAGAGGAAATATCAACGATACGATAGATTTCGATGGGAAGACAATAGATAATCCCCTCAATCAAGAAATTGTAACTATACGAGGCGTACTTCCAGGAGAATATATAGTGAACGTACATTACTATGAGACAGTGAACCAGTCTCCCGTGCCCGCTAATGTCACTATCTCAAAGGTTAACCCAATACTGAACGTTGCCTTTTATGGAGAAACTATATTACATAGTAAAGGCGATGAGAGTACTGTTGCTAGATTCACCGTTAATCGCGAAGGCGACATCATAGCTATCAACAAACTGCAAAAAAATATAGTGATTTTCTAATTTTACGAGGTGTAAGACGTGGCGAATACAGCTAGTTGGCTTTTAATCCTAGCATATGTACTTATTGGGACCTTGCTAGTAGTTGCATGTATAAGGTCAAAACTATCCGCGCCATATAAGGTAAGCTTAATATTGCTTACCACCTCATTCTATTTTGCTGTTTATTTAACGATGCCAAAAATTATGGGCTGGCCTGTAGTGCGAGACGCACTCCCTAATCAATTCAAATTAGTTTCATCCGTAATATATGAGCCCAACAACGCCCAAGGAAATCGAGGCGTTATATATATGTGGGCTATCGACGCGCAAAGAGCTTGGAGCCACACGGCGACGCCAAGATCCTACGCACTGCCCTACAAAAAGGAACTCCACAAGAAACTAGCTGAAGCTCAAAATAAAATCATAAAAGGCATAGGCCAGTTAGGTGAAGTTACTAATCTAGAAAAGGGGGAAATGAGTACGAAGGTTGGAGCAGCTCAGACCCGGGATGAATCAATTGCGATTAATTTTTACGATTTACCTGATCCGTCAATCCCAGAAAAATAAGGCCAATCGATCCCATTACTGGTGTGTTTCAATATACAAATTTGATTCCCATTTTATTGTAAAACCTTTCTCTGTAATGCCTGCAACATAATTATGATTTAAGTACTGACTTCCCACAGCGACTATATCTTCATTAACTTTCACAATAGGCACAAAGTTACGCTCCCATGGAGGAATATTCCAAGTTTGAAGGAGTTTTTTTAGCTTGTGATGATGAGAACGGCCAGGTAATTGGCATATTTCCCCTCCTTTTCTGAAGGTGATTCTGGAATTACTCCCGATTACTTTTTCTCGGCTTAGGCCGCTCCCTACGGTACTGCTAGTGAGGAAGCAACCACCAGGAAGCTCTAGCTTCGAGGGTACTTTCGTCAACTTAAAATCTTTAGGGGCACGTAATGGTATCTTTCTCATGAAATACAATCGATTCCGAAATAACCTAACCTCGCTGCTTGCCCAAGTAACAACGGGACTCGCAGAATAGCTGGCATATACCATCTTTAGTATTTCGCTTATATGGCGTTGTCGAGGATTGTCCATACCAAGCTTAGCTATAACTCTTTTTATTATATAAGGATGTAGGCTGCCGGGAACTCTGTTTAATATATCAAGATCTACTTGATGCTCAGGAATTTGAAACTCTGAGAGATGAGAATCAATTATATCGTTTAATCCTTCTAGGAGTTCTCCTTGAAGCTCGGCCATTTTCAATAGACCTTTAACAGCATTTGGAACAACTGACTTCAACACTGGTAGAACAGTTTTTCTAATCCTGTTCCTGAAAAATTTTTCATCTACGTTACTCGGGTCTTCTATCCACTCGAGCTTTCGCCCTTGTGCGTACCCTGCAATGTCTCTATGAGAAGTTGTTAATAGTGGGCGAGCGAGATATCCATTGTAGAACCTTCGCACATGCCTCATTGCTTTTAAGCCATATGGGCCGGCGCCCTCCAGCACATGTTTTAAAATAGTCTCGGCTTGATCCTCATTGTGATGCGCGGTTAACAAACAACACCTCAAACCCACGAATTTTTCAAGAGATGCGTATCTAGAACTTCGTGCCCAAGCTTCTATCCCATCAGGCTTACGCTCATTAGGATCCAACTCAATAACTTCACACACCTTTCCTAGCGACTCACCAGTTGCCACGCAATGTTTAGCCCAACACTTGCTTGATACATTTAGACCATGATCCACATGCACGATAGAGTAGCTATCGCTCCCTGGGCCAAAGTATCTGCCCACCAGATCAACAAGTACCATTGAGTCTAAGCCGCCACTCAGAGCAACGACAAAGTGATCGACATCAATTTCGTCTCGAAGCTCTTTAAGCTTCGAGCTAAAATTATCAAATAGATCGTCAGGTTGCATGCAACACTACTATAAGTAACTCATTACTAGCTTCCTAGGTTCTTTACTTCTCTCTAAAATTCCCATATGAAGCAAGCTTTGCCCGTCGCTCTCTTACGAGTTGTTCGGCACTAACATCTAGCAGCGGCAAAAGTTCTGTAATAATCCCCGTCCGTAAGTTATCAATTGCTGTGGTCATATCGCGATGCGCGCCACCAATCGGTTCATCCACAATACGGTCAATTAAACCAAGACTCAATAAGGTAGGAGCGGTTATCCCCATAGCTTCCGCTGCCTCAGGGGCCTTTTCCGCACTTTTCCATAAAATTGAAGCACAGCCTTCAGGGGATATCACTGCGTAAGTTGCAAACTGTAACATTAGTACCTTATCTGCGACACCGATTGCTAAAGCACCGCCAGAACCGCCCTCGCCTATAACCGAAGCGATTACAGGGGTTTTTAGGGCTGACATTTCCAGTAGGTTCGTGGCGATCGCCTCACTTTGCCCCCGCTCTTCGGCATCCATCCCAGGATAAGCACCCGGAGTATCTATAAAAGTTAGAATAGGCATCTTATGTCTTTCAGCCAAATGCATGATACGAAGAGCTTTCCGATAGCCTTCTGGTCGCGGCATACCAAAATTACGTTCTAAATTTTCTTTTGTGCCTCGGCCCTTTTGGTGACCAATAAATGCAACACTAATTCCTTGAAACCGTCCAATACCACAAACGATGGCTTTATCATCAGAAAATACCCTATCACCATGTAACTCGTGGATCTCCTCCAAAAGAGCTCCCACGTAGTCTAAGGTATAAGGCCTCATAGGATGACGGGCTAATTTAGAAATT
>Ga0315330_10000204_pt1 | contig 33841 bp, 32 predicted proteins | sample M140m34915metaG_FD_203453 | JGI IMG/M metagenome (GOLD analysis project Ga0315330, IMG submission 203453) | Ammonia-oxidizing marine archaeal communities from Monterey Bay, California, United States - M1 40m 34915 | ecosystem: Environmental > Aquatic > Marine > Intertidal zone | place: USA...
GCAACATCACTTTTGCCTTTTATCACGCTCATTAACGACGCAGCTAGTTCTGGAAGACTGGTTCCAATAGCCACGATAGTAAGCCCTATAACTGCCTCACTTATCTCCCACAATCTCGCCAGATCTATCGCCCCTAAAACCAAAAGTTTTGACCCTCCGATGAGAGCAACGAAACCTAGGAATAAGTTGACTAGTGGCAAAAATATAGCTGGTTTGCGATAACATTCTTTACTGACCACTAAACTATCATCGGCGTTAACTTGTTCACGATAAATCATAAAAAGCAAAACTGCGACTAAAGAAATTAATAAAAAGATACCGTTCACTAGACTCAAATTTAAATCCATCAGGACAAAACATACGGCCAACATCGAAGCTAGCATTAAGGCAATATCTCGACCCATAGGAGGGCAAGCTAAACGATTAGTCGAAACTAAGAGCGTTACACCCAAGACTAGACCAATATTCGCAATATTTGAACCTAAAGCGTTAGCGACTCCTAGTAAAGGGCTACCCTCTAAGGCTGCAGAAGCAGATACTAGCGCTTCGGGGAGCGACGTCGCTAACCCTACTATAAGAATCCCGCACAATAAGGGCGAAATACCAAGATACTTTGCGGTACCTAATGCCCCGATCACAAAGCGATCCGCGCCATACACCAAAATTAATAGGCCGCCCAAAATAAAAGTCAGGATAATCAGCATGAGAAATGAAACATTAAAATCATGTCTTAATAATGCCAGATAAAGTCGACACTTAATATTCTTAATACACTCCAAACGCGACTTATAGTATTCTCAAACAAAATAAAATTAAGAATAAATGCATTGAAGGCAATAATTTTAGCTGCAGGAAAGGGCACTAGGCTAAGGCCTATAACCAACCACACACCCAAAGCATTGATCTGTGTGCACGGTGAGTGCCTTATAGAGAAACATCTTCGCGCATTAAAATTAGCCGGCTATCGAGAGATAATAGTCAATTTATGCCATTTAGGAGAATTGATCGAACAGAAATTAAAAGATGGCGCGCAGTATGGCCTCAAAATCTCATATTCAAAAGAATATGGCAAAGAACTGGAAACTGCTGGAGGGATAAAACAGGCGTTGCCTCTGCTAGGAAACCAACCCTTTCTGGTAATAAATGCAGATATACTAACAGATTTCACCTTCGGCCAGCTGCCTCAAAAAGTCGAGGAGGCCCATTTAGTTTTGGTGCCTAACCCAGAGAGCCATAGCGGTGATTTCAACCTGAGAGAAAATCTTTTAACCAACGAAAAGCCTTCGCCGTATACTTATTGTGGTATCGGAATTTATAGTCCCGCTTTCTTTTCGGAAATTCCAGATGGCAAGGTACCGCTAGGTCAAATTCTTCGGCAAAAAGTGAATAAAATGCAAATTACAGGGGAAGTATACCAAGGAGTTTGGCACGATATTGGAACGACCGAGAGATTAAGAGCCGTAAACCAACTAAATTACTAAACGCTAAATATAAGCCATCACCTTCGATCTCCCCTAACTGCCTAGTCGGAACTACCAATCCGACTCATTCTATCACCCGCCAATTGTGCCGAAAGTGAGGCTGGATAGAGTGACTTAAGCTCTTTAACCACCCGAAGTGCCGCTTTATCGTCCCCCAGCTCGTGATGCGAATAAGCTAGTTTCAACATGGCCGCCGCTCGATGCACACTTGCTGGGAAAATATTTATCATCCTATCATAGGCTATTATAGCTTCTGTAAAGTCCCTTCTGAGGTAGAGCGCTTCAGCCGCCCTATACAGGGCATCATCGGCAAAATCATGATCGGGGTATAAGGTGTAGAATGTACTAAACGATTTAGTCGCAGCAATGTAGTCACCCGACTTTAGTAAGCCTACAGCGTCGTCAAACATCGTATTAGGATCCAATATTGGTTCAGGCGCTACAATTATTTCTTGATCTTTAGGGGGATCAAGCCATCTATTTTCAATGGTGGATTCTTCGCTAATCGCAGCCGACTCTTCGGCTCCTGACTCAGGTATCTCAACCTGCGCAACTTTAATTTCCTGATCAGGTTCTATCGCGTCAATTCGACGCGACGCTATTTCGATGCTTTTTTTAAATTCCGCCACAAAAGTTTCGGTAGCAAAATTTTGATTTTCGATTGCTCCACGCAGAATTCTAACTTCTTGCTCTAACCTATCCACTTGCAAAGACAGATCTATTAGAGCTTTACTAGCTAATATTGCCTCGATCTTATTTAGTCTTGTGTCTAACGTACCATTAATGTCCTCTGCTACACCTTTTCCTGGATTGATCAGCACACATAAAATAAGTAACTGGGGGTATGATTTTTTTGCCAACACCCAGGGAGCGCTGCAACAGAAAACTCTATCGATAGACAAGTTCAACTCGCCTATTAACCGCATAAGCCGCTTCGTTATGCATCAACGCTATTGGGCGTTCCTCTCCGTATGTTATAACTGACATCTGTGACTCAGGTACACCTAGCAAGCTCAACCGTCTTTGCAATGACTGGGCGCGTCTTTCCCCTAATGCCAAATTGTACTCTCGAGAACCTCTTTCATCAGTATGTCCTTCTAGAATAACTCTAGTATTCGAGTTTTTTATCAGATATCTAGCATGTCCCTCAATAGCGGCGACATGTTTTTCTAAAATTTCAGAACTATCGTAAGCAAACTGAAAAACTCGAATGTCTAGCAAAGACGCCGTCTCACCGTTGTAGTTATCCAACAATCTTCCATCTAACGCTTCCGGTGATACTTCTCTTGCGCTAGCTAACCCCATTGTTTCTACTGAAGCTTCGGAGACATTCACTGGTGATAAACTTTTTTCGACTATTCCTTCTGATCCCTCCCCCGAAAACATACCGCAGGAGGTGCCAGACAAGAAGATAATAAATATTGTAGCGATCCGTCCAAGTTGTCTCATTAAATACTCCTTCTACTATTTATGTCCAAATAATAACCTACTTCCTAGCGAATTAATGGTCCCCATACAGGTTCCCTAACTTCGCCCCGCTGAGCCACCAACTTTTGCTTAGTGAAGCCGTCAGCAGAAACTGCAGCTAGTTGGCTTCCTTCTTCAGTTACGGTCGCATAGATAATCATAGCCCCGTTAGGCGAGAAGCTGGGCGATTCATCTAGCTCACCGATCGTAACTGCCTCATAAATTTTTGTCCGAAGATCTAGCAAAACTATACGATAGATCCCTTGAATTCCATTCACCAAAACCAGCTTTGTACCATCGGGTGAATAACGAGCTCTAGTATTATATCGGCCCATATTGTAGGTCATTCGCTTTATCGAATTATCAGCTAAATTAAAATAATAAATTTGTGGACCATCTCCTCTATCCGAAGTGAAAACTAATCCTCTGCCATCTGGTGCCCACGCAGGCTCAGTGTCGATTGCACCATGCCGCGTAACACGCATTAGGCTTTTTACCTTGAGATCATACAAGTAAATTTCTGGGTTCCCATCACGGGATAAAGTAACAGCCAGCTTTTTACCATCTCTGGAAAATGTAGGAGAACTGTTAATCCCTTTCCCATGAATTATCCTTTGTCGCCGCCCAGTGGCTAAGTCCTGTATGTAAACGGCCGAATTACGTCCCTCGAACGAGACATAAGCTAAGCGTTTCCCGTCTGGTGACCAAGCAGGCGACAAAATAGGTTCGGTGGACTGCAAGATAGTACGCGCATTATGACCATCAGAATCAGAAACTTGTAATCTATAAATCTTTTCTATGTCCGAATCTCGATCGACAGTGATATATGCCAGTAAGCTAGTGTACGCACCAGGCTTATCAAGAAGCTTTTCATATATAAAATCGCTCACTTTGTGACTGCCAAAGCGCAAATCATCACTCTGTACAGGTATTCTGTAGCCGAGTAATTGTTTGCCACTATATACATCAATCAATCTAAAATGGATATCAACTGTTCCCGAGTTCTTCTTTTCTAGTTTACCAATAACTAGATTTTCTATCCCTAGACTCGTCCAATTTTTCGTTCGAACGTCTTCCAAGGCAGTGGGTAAGGCGGGCATATCGTAAACGGGGAGTGACCTAAATAAACCAGATCTCTCTAAGTTATTTCGAACAATAGCAGCAACATCAATTAAAGACTCACCCGTATTATTCTCGAATGGCACTATAGCAATAGGCAATGCAGTAGAGACTCCTTTTTCAATTTTTATCACTAAGTCTTCGGCAATCGTCTCAAAAGAAAACAAACCGCACACAGATACCATTAACGCAACTGTCCAGCTAAAGCGACTGTTATAGCATCGGGTCGAAGACAAAAGATATACTCCTCATTTTTCGGAAAAGGCGCCTTGACTCGGGTACTGGTAGTGGCGAAGCCTTCTGCACAGCATTTTTTGCGTGGCGGTCAAATATTTCATTGCCACTAGATTGAGTAACAGCCACGCTAGCGACGTTTCCATCTGGCAACAGACGAATAGCGAGGGTGCAAGACAACCGCTCAAAATTTGGCAAAATGTTGAAAGACCGCATAACACGGATTTTGATCGCTCTTTTTATACCATCAAGTTCACTTTCGTCTGCCGCCCTCTGTGCTTCTGCCTCGGCTACCTTCCTCCCAGCTTCAACTTCACTCTTTTTCCTCTCAGCCTCCTTTCTAGCGCGCTCTGCCTGAATTGCCAGCCTCTTCTCTCTTTCAGCATTTTGTTCCGCTATTGCTGCTTCCTTATCAGCTTTGGCCTTGTCGGAGGCAGCCTTCTTCGTGGCAAGTTCTAACTCTTTCTTGCGCTTTTTGATTTCTTGCAAACGTTTCTCTTCGTCTTTTCTCTTCTTTATCGCCTTGTTTCTGTTTTGCATTGCTAAATCAAGCTTTTGTTGCAACACTTTCTGTTTTTTAGCTTCTGCAGAACGGATCCCATCCATCTCTCGTTCCAAAGCGACTTTATCAATCGCTACAGCACTAACTAATTCCGCCTGAATCGGAACGGGCGTAATCAAATCTGACTCACTCGCCGAAATAGCAATGATAAGTAATACCGCACCAGAATGAACTATCGTTGATAGTAAAAGGGGCGTAGGCTTCAGAAAAATTTTTTTAACTTTTCGGGGTATCATCATTTTATTTAGGCACAGAATAAGGTTCAGTTATTAAACCCACATCTTTTACGCCCGCGCGCTGAATCAGAGTCATTACCCTTACCACTTGACCATAATCACTGCGACTATCGCCCGCGACAAGAATATCGGTATCAGGACGATATTTCATCACCGCGGCAATGCGATTGATTAGTACTTTATCAGTGATAGGTTGCTCAGGATTCTCTCCGATATCTATAAAAATATTACCCTCAAAATCTAATGAAACCACTATAGGTTCATGCTGTCCAGGAGAGATTATTTCCGACGGAGCTAGCGGCAGACTAATCTTAACGCCCTGAGTTATTAACGGAGCCGTAATCATAAATATAATCAACAAGACAAGCATCACATCGATATATGGCACCACATTTATTTCAGAAATTATTTTACGTTGACGGCCGCGGTACGTTCTCATTAAGCTAGCTCTATTCTTTCGCTTGCCGCCGAATAATGGCAAGAAATTCTTCGATGAAAAGTTCTGAACGACCGTAGATTTGATCTATAGCGGTAGAATATCTATTAAAAGCTACAACTGCTGGTATAGCTGCGAATAGCCCCATCGCGGTCGCTACAAGTGCTTCTGAGATTCCGGGTGCAACCATGGCTAAGGTCGCCTGATGCACATTTCCCAAAGCTTGGAACGAGTTCATGATGCCCCAAACAGTTCCCAACAGACCTACATAAGGACTTACTGAACCAATTGTAGCGAGCGTAGGTAAGTCAGACTCAAGCGTTTCAAGCTCTTTACTCAAACTAATTTTCATCGAGCGTTCACACCCATCTAGTATTTCGATTGCTTCTATCCCGCCTTGTTTACGCAAGCGCACAAATTCGCCAAACCCTGCCTCAAAAATCAAAGCAAGACCGGCAGTCTTAGGTAGATCATTCGCGGTCACTCTCTCATATAAAACCGTAAGATCCTTACACGACCAAAACTCATTCTCAAAAACGGCAATCTGTTCCCGAACTTTTTTTAAGTAGCTTCGTTTAGAAAAAATTACGGCCCAGGAAATAACGGATGCAGCAAAAAGTAAAACCATAACAAGCTTTACTAAAAAGCTCGCACCCAGTATCAAGCTACCTATAGATAAGTCACTCTCCACCTTGAAAAACCCTCCTCACTGAATGGGGTATTCGCTTTGGTACAAACGTTATCATATCAACACACCCTACAACATTTACTGCACTACAAACTGATACATTAGATACTGAAACTTCTTGCTCAAACCGCACACTCGCACCCCTCAAATCAAGTAAATTAGTTTTAACAGTTACTTGGTCATCGAACTTCGCTGGCTTCCGAAAAGATATTTCAGATGCTACCATCACAAAAACAATTCCATACTGATTTTGCAGATCACTTTGTTCGATTTTTAAAGCTCTCAACCAATCGGTGCGCCCTCTCTCCATGAATTTCAAATAATTTGCGTGATAAACGACTCCGGCTGCGTCGGTATCCTCGTAATAAACACGATAACTAGATTGATTAGAATACTTCATTGTTACAACTGTAATAAACTTCGCACCTTGAGGGCTTAATCAGCACTACTTGGCAAAGGATTTTCTAAGCCAAAGTGCTGCCAAGCCAAAGCCGTTACCACACGGCCTCGCGGGGATCTGGCTAAAAAGCCTTGCTGGATTAAATAAGGCTCGATCACATCTTCTATAGTACCCCGTTCTTCGCTTATTGCTGCCGAAAGACTATCAATCCCAACCGGACCACCATCAAAATTTTTCATAAGTGTTATCAACAATTTCCTATCCATTGTATCCAAACCTCTGGCGTCGACCTCTAACATATCAAGGGCTTTGCCAGTCACGGTTTTATCTAGCGCACCGTCACTTTTTATTTCTGCATAGTCCCGTGCTCTTCGCAAAAGTCTATTCGCGATTCTAGGAGTACCTCGCGATCGTCTAGCCAGTTCTTCGGTACCCTTTGTGTCTATCATCACATCCAAAATTTTTGCCGACCTTTTTACTATTTCAGATAACTCAGATACCGTGTAAAAATCTAGGCGCTGCGCAATACCAAAACGGTCCCGAAAGGGAGACGTCAGCAGGCCTGCTCTAGTTGTAGCACCAATAAGTGTAAATCTGGGAAGATCAAGCTTTATTGCTTTCGCGGATGGTCCCTCTCCGATCATAATATCCAACTGATAATCCTCCATGGCTGGATAAAGTACTTCCTCAACTACGGGACTTAACCGATGTATCTCATCTATAAATAACACGTCATGAGGCTCGAGGTTAGTTAGCAACGCAGCTAGGTCACCCGCTTTTTCCAGAATTGGACCTGAAGTTTGTCGCATCTGTACGCCCATTTCGTTAGCAATGATGTTGGCCAATGTTGTCTTACCCAAGCCAGGGGGGCCCGAAATCAATACATGATCTAAAGCCTCCCTACGATTTTTAGCCGCAGCGATAAAAACCTCCAACTGCTCATGCACGCTTTTCTGGCCTACATAATCACGCAACAACCTCGGCCTTATCGATAAGTCCTCTGACTTATCTTCTGGGAGCTCAATCGGCTCTACCAGTCGATCATCATCTGTCATAACTCATACCGTACTCGTGTCATCTATAGCTTACCTACTGGCCAACGCTCTTAGAACTTCTCTGATTATACCTTCACTAGTTAATCCTTTCGTGTCTATCTGCCCGACGTACTTAGTAGCATTTTGTGGTTTATAACCTAACGCGATTAACCCACTTATAGCATCATCAATACTGCTACTTGAACTCCTACCCGGTGGGTGCTCACGATCTGGAGTAGTCTCTCCGACAAAGTTTAAAACTTTATCTCTCATCTCAACTATAAGGCGCTCAGCAGTTTTTTTGCCAAGCCCCGGCAGGGCGCTCAGCGTTCCGCTATCTTCGGTCTGCACGCAACGAACAAAACTAATAACATCCATACCCGACAATATCACTAACGCCATTTTTGTCCCGACACCATTAACCTTTAAGAGGCTTCTAAACAAACTTCGCTCCTGCAAACTTGAAAATGCATAAAGCAAATGAGCATCGTCTCTAATCGTCAAATGAGTGAAAACTGAAACCTTCTTGCCTAGAGCTGGCAAACTTTCGATAGTAGTTTTCGATGCTTCCAACTCATAACCAACTCCACCACAATCAATAACTAAAAAAGAGCCATCTTGCTCTATTAAAACTCCAGTAATACGACCGATCACGATTTTTCACCGAGCGCTGTCATCGTTAACTCATAACTCGAGATGTGGGCATGGCAAATAGCTACGGCTAACGCGTCTGCCGCGTCAGTTCGAGGGGCCTCAGTAAGTCCTAACAGCATCTTCACCATATGCTGTATCTGCTGCTTGTCCGCATGGCCTCGCCCCACTATCGCTTTTTTTATTTGAGTCGCGCTATGTTCAAAAACAGTCATGCTATTGATACCAGCCAACGCGAGCGCGACACCACGCGCTTGACCAAGCTTCAGTGCAGATTGCGCATTTTTTCCTACAAAAACCTTTTCCACAGCCATTGTGGTAGGGCCATAGCGATTTATCAAACTCGAAAGTTCATCAAATAAAGTTGCTAGTCTCCCTTCTATGGCTCCATTGCCTAAGGCTAAGCAACCATTCTCTAAATGTCTCACCCCAGATCGACCAAAATCTACTAAACCATATCCTGTAACACGAGATCCTGGATCAATACCTAATATGATGGCCAATTTAGTACGGGGCCCTAATATTCATTCAATGACATCAAAACATCTGCCGAGATTTCGGCGTTAGAATAAACTTTTTGTACGTCATCAATTTCCTCTAGGGCATCTAAAAATTTTAACATTGACTCCGCCGCTTCCTGTGCTAGGGATACTGTAGTCTCAGCTTGCATCGTAACTTCAGAGGTAGCTAAAGTATATCCCGCTGAAACCAAAACATCGTTCACAGATGAAATTTCTTCCCAGGCTGTGGTGATCTCATAAGATCCATCTTCATTCTGTAACACATCCTCTGCGCCTGCATCAATCGCGACCTCCATTAAGGCCTCTTCCTCAGCATTTCCTTCTATACTTATTAATCCGACTTTCTTAAAAAGATATGAGACAGAGCCATCCGTACCGAGATTACCTCCATGCTTAGTAAAGGCGTGCCTTACATCTGCAACAGTACGATTGCGATTATCCGTCATACAGTCGACCACTATCGCTACCCCATTAGGCCCGTAGCCCTCATAGCGGAGCTCTTCATAACTGTCGGAATCCAAGTTTCCAGCGCCCCTGGCAGCCGCCCTTTCAATAGTATCTTTGGGCATATTGGCGGAAAGTGCCGTATCTATGGCAGCCCGCAACCTAGGATTAGATCCAGCATCTGCTCCTCCCAGACGAGCAGCTACGGTAACTTCTCTGATCAAACGCGTAAATAATTTGCCCCGCTTCGCGTCCGTCTTTCCTTTCTTATGGCGTATATTCGCCCACTTACTATGACCTGCCATACTTTTAGTCCACGACCTCTATATATACCTTTTTAATAAATTTATACTCGCCTAGATTAGGCGTCATTGTTGCCGAACACCACTTTACCGCGGTCATCTGCAAATTTTAACAGCCGATTTATAGGCGTCCTCGCCTTAGCGGCAATATCTAACGGCACATCAATTTCATTTCGGGTATTTGCCAATACATCTCTTATTTTTTTCAAACCATTCATTGCCATCCAAGGACACTCAGCACAACTTGTGCAAGTCGCTCCTTTCCCAGCAGTCGGAGCCGCTAATAATTCTTTTTCTGGGGCTGCTTCCATCATTTTATGGAAAATACCTTTATCGGTCGCCACTATAAACTTCTTTGCTGCCGACTTTATCACCTCATTTATTAATCCAGAAGTAGACCCAACATAATCTGCTTGTAAAATCACCTGCTCCGGGGATTCGGGATGAACTAGAATTCGGGCGTCCGGGTGCCTCTCTTTCAACTCCCGTAACTCGGTGCTCTTAAACTCGTCGTGCACAACGCAAGCACCTTGCCACATAATCATATCCGCACCGGTTTCATTTTGGATATACTTGCCCAAATGTTGATCCGGCGCCCACAGTATTTTCTCCCCTTTTTTGTCTAAGTGTCTAACAATGTCCAAAGCACTGCCCGAAGTCACCATCCAGTCTGCACGTGCTTTGACACTCGCGCTCGTGTTGGCGTAGACCACTATCGTTCGTTCAGAGTGGGCATCACAAAATTGACCGAATTCATCTATATCGCAACCCAGATCTAGGGAGCAATTCGCCCCTAAATCTGGAACTAATATACGCTTCTCAGGGCTCAAAATTTTCGCTGTTTCGCCCATAAAACGGACTCCTGCAACTACTAACGTTGATGCCTCATGCTCCCGACCAAATCGAGCCATATCGAGTGAATCAGAGACATAGCCACCAGTCTCGTCGGCTAATATTTGGATTTCGCTATCAGTGTAATAATGCGCGACTAAAACTGCGTCTTTCTCTAAAAGCAGCGACTTAATCTCAGCTTTAAGATTCTTTTTCTCGTCTGGATTTAAAACCTCATGCACAACCGGAGGCACGTTCCCCAGAGCGCCGGCAATAGTAATATCTTTTACTTCCATTACTAACACCTCCAGTACGTTACTAAAAAATCCTTGTTCCTAACATATCATACCGTCGCAGGAACCCTAGAACACGAGACTTTTGAGTATAACGAAAGTTATACCGAAGTGTTTTTAGCTTGTCTAACCCTTATTGATAGGTCTCGTAATTGGCTCTCAGCAGCCTCATTAGGTGCTGCCGTCAGGGGACAACTAGCAGTCTGTGTCTTAGGAAAAGCTATAACATCTCTAATAGATTGCTCCCCCAGCATGAGCATAAGTAGTCGATCAACACCAAACGCTATTCCACCATGGGGCGGGCAACCATGTTCGAGCGCATCTAACAAAAAACTAAATTTACTATTCGCTTCCTCTTCGCCAATACCCAATAGCTCAAATATTCTCTTTTGTTCCACCGAATCATTCACTCGTATCGAGCCACCACCTATCTCTGTACCATTTAACACCATGTCATAGGCTTTGGAAATCGCCCCACCTGGATCATCGGCTACGGCCTCTATGTCTTGCTGTGCCGCGGTGAACGGGTGATGTAACGCTGTCCAACGTTTTTCCCTTTCATCCCAATCAAACATAGGGAAATCTATCACCCAGACCGGTCGCCAATCTCCCTCTAAAAGTCCCAAATCCTGTCCTACTAAATCTCGTAACGCGCCTAACGAAGCATTAACCACGCTGGCGCTATCAGCACCAAAAAATATTAGATCTCCATCTTTACAGTTAGTCCGAGACAAAATTCCTTCAATGATCGTTGCATCAAGAAATTTTAATATAGGAGATTGCAAGCCATCTACACCGTCGCTTAAACAATTCACTTTTATGTAAGCTAAACCTTTTGCTCCGTAACGCGCCACAAAATCTGTATAGTCATCAATTTGCTTTCGACTAATTGAGGCGCCACTCGGGACGCATAGGCCCACAACTCTTCCATTTTTGCTAGCTGCGGGGCCTGAAAAAACCTTGAATTCACTCTGCACCATCAGGTCCCCTAACTCAACTAGCCTTAACGGATTTCTGAGATCTGGACGATCTGAACCAAATTCCGTCATGGCTTCCTCATAGGACATCCGAGGGAATGGGTTCGGCAAATCCACTTCTAAAATGCTCTTGAACACAGAGCGAATCATTTCTTCCATTTGTTCGATTATTTGAAACTCATCAACGAACGACATCTCTATGTCTAATTGTGTAAATTCAGGTTGTCTATCCGCTCGAAGATCTTCATCCCTAAAACATTTTACAATTTGGTAGTAGCGGTCCATACCAGACATCATAAGAAGCTGTTTAAAAAGTTGCGGCGATTGAGGTAACGCAAAAAATTGACCCGGATAAGTCCTACTGGGAACCAAATAATCGCGAGCTCCTTCGGGAGTAGCTTTAGTTAACATCGGAGTTTCGATTTCTAGAAACTCATCATTCTCCAAAAACCGTCGAAGCTCGCTGACCGTCTTCGCACGCATTTTCAGATTCTTTTGCATCCTTTCAGTGCGCAAATCTATATATCGATACTTTAGTCTAGTGTCATCATGAATATGCTGATCGTCTAACTGAAACGGCGGAGTCTTAGCTTCATTCAAGATATTCAAATCCTTAACCAAAACCTCCACGCGACCAGTAACCATATCTTCATTTATGGTTCCCTTCGGACGCAATCGCACCTTCCCCGTAATTCTCAGAACGTATTCACTTCTGACGGTTTCAGCTAAAGAGAAGCTACTGGGCGTATCAGGGTCTATTACTACCTGCGCAATTCCTTTTACATCCCTTAAATCGATAAAAATCACACCCCCATGGTCGCGGCGCCTGTGCACCCAGCCGCAAAGCGTGACTTCATTATCAACCAAATCTTCGTTTATAACGCCGCAATTATGAGTTCTCATGACTTCCCTAACAATGGAACAGACAGTTTGTGTAGGTCGAGCATGATACGTATTCCGCTCATAGCCCGCAACGAAACGCCTGATTTAATTATCTGATTTAGCTGCATCCGACTTCTTACTCGCCGACTTAGATTCACTAGCCGCACTTTTTTTCTCAGTATTAGAATCTTTTTTGTCAGGCGCTGTTTTATCAGAATTTGATTCTCCTGAAGTACGCTCACTTTTTTTTGCTTCGCCCTTATTTTTAAAATCTGTCTCGTACCAACCAGTACCTTTTAGCTGAAATCCTACTGCGGAAATCAATTTTTTCAATTCATTCGCCCCGCACGCGGCACACTCTAGCGACGGCGTCTGACTAATACGATGCATAATCTCCTGTTTGTGTCCACATGATTGACATTGATATTCATAAATAGGCATTTGTCGTCATCTCCAAAAAAGTTATTCGCCGGATTTTGCTTCAGAGCAAAAGAATCACAGCCTTGTCACGATAGATAGGCAAATCGCACATGTAGGAAATATAATACGTTTTATATTATATAATAATGTGTGCACATAGGGTGAAGTATTCGGGAATCTTTCTCGCTCGCGGAATCGAGTCTTGATTAATTATTTTGTGACCAATTGCATGAGATGTTAGTGTTTTCAGTTTCTAGTATGTTCTAAGTCTATTAGTCAAGACGGAGCCACTTCAGTGGTTCCTCTCAAGTGTATGAGTGGGTGATTATATATACCGTTACCGAACATCGGGCCCCCGCCCCCTCCGGTAATTAAGTAGTCCGCATTAGTCTGTTAGGTTTAGCTATTAGAACGTTCTGCGATGCACGCTGTTAATCTCTATTTATATGCCGAGCGTAATAGATGAAATTACTAAGCCTTAGGCGCAAAGGTGGTAACTAGCATAATTTACATTATGTTTACTAGGGAACAGTAGGCGTTTATAATGCGCGCGAGTTAAGTTTTTGTCTGCTATACGTCTACTCTTTCTTAACAACTCAAAGAATTAAGAATAATAACTGGTAAATAATAAAATATTTCCATTTATAATCAATCACTTGGGGCCGTTAGCTCAGCTGGTAGAGCACCGGACTTTTAATCCGATGGTCGTAGGTTCGATCCCTACACGGCCCACCATTTTTCTACTATCCAATTCTCCAGCTAAATGATTTCTGGTTCAATTCCGCACAGCCCTTCATTTGTCGGCCCGAAAGTTACATCATATGACACGATGAATTATCGACGGTTATCTTGCTCCATTTCCAAAATAAGTTTTTCTATTTGTCCTAACCGGTAAATGATTTTTTGTCTTTGGTAATTACTCAAGGTCTTGGTGCGTCGCGCCAAACGCAGTTGCTCAGCAGCATGGGCATATTCACCGACACTTAAATAATACTCGGCCGTCGCGGTGAAAGAGTTCACCTCATCACCGAGTCCGCTTTCAGCTCTCGCCAACAAATTATAAAATTTAGGATCTCTGCGATCTGACAAACCGTAATTTGAGAGCACTTTCTTTGCATTAGACGCACTTTCGATATGCAACAAAGAATCTACATACCCGTAAACTGCAGCTCGATTTTCCGGTTCTAAAGTATAAGCTTTCCGAAAATGGGCTATCGCCTGGTCGTATTTCCTAGCCTTACTCTCGATAGTACCGGCCGCCAAATGAAAGGGCACTACCGCGGGGTAATCCTTAATAAGATCAGATATTTCACTTTGAGCTTTCTTAAAGTGCCCAGCCTCACTTAAGGCAAGCGCATATCCATAGCGCGCTACCTCCCGATATACGTAGTCCTTATTTTTCAGCTTGTAGTCAAAAATACTCACGGCTTCTGCGGGATCAAACTGTGCACGAACCTCTAATTTAGCCTTAACAAGATGGTACTGATAGCTGTCTTCTCTAATCACACTCGGACGGATCCTCTCTGCCCTTCCACGAGCTTCAGCTATCCGATTAACGGTTATAGGATGAGTCCTCAAATATTCTGGGATTAAACCAGGATCCGTGAATCGACTCGCTCTTTGCATTTTCTCAAAAAAATCAGCCATTTTTCTAGTATCGTAACCCGCAGCGGCGACCAACCGTATCCCTAACGCATCGGCCTCTTTTTCATTCGATCGCGTGAAATTAATTTGGAATTGTTGAGCTGCAGCCTGTGTTGCCATAATCGCAGCAGCACCTGCCTCAGGATCTACCGCTGTCAAGGCAATCGCAGCAAACATGGCTGCCATGGCTGGCATATTCATCCTCCTACCCGCTTCAATACCTCTGGCACCATGGCGTTGTGTTACATGCACTATCTCGTGGCCCATAACTGAAGCGAGTTCAGATTCATTCTCTGTACGTAAAATAAGACCTGTATGAAAAGCGACAAACCCGCCCGGCACGGCAAACGCATTTACAACGTTGCTATCTATCACAAAAAACTCAAATTCGTTATGATAATCTGTATGATCGGACAGGCTTCGTCCTAATTGCTGTATGTAGTCTTCTACCTCAGGATCTGTCACCAAAGGTGCCAATTTTCGCATTTGCCGTACGAAATTTTCTCCAAGCTTACGCTCCTGTGCCGGCGAAATAATCGCTCCAGCGGAATCGCCAAAATCGGGCAATTCGATATTCTCTTGGCTATAGAGTCCACTTGCAGCAAAAAGTAATCCGATGAGCAGCAAAAAACTAAAACGAATAAAAGCCAATTTAAAATCCTGTATGTTAAATTTTCGATTAACAGATTAACATGGAAAAAAGTGAGATAAGTTACGATAGTTTAATTTAGTTCTGTAATATAGAATTACGCGAAAAATTCCGAGATCTATAAAAGTATGGCACGACAAAAATTTAATGCTTTCTATGCTCAGTCAGGAGGAGTTACGGCAGTCATTAACGCGTCAGCCTGCGGCCTTATAGAAACAGCGCGTAAGGAAGCTAATATTGGTAAAATCTATGCGGGGCGAAATGGGATAATTGGAGCGGTCACTGAGGATTTAATTGACACGTCCAAAGAGAGCGACTTAGTAATTAGCAAGCTCAAACATACGCCTGCAGGCGCATTTGGTTCCTGTCGCCATAAGCTTTCCGATCCGGCAGAAAATCCAGAGGAGTACCTTAGATTAATAGAAGTCTTCAAAGCGCATGATATAAAATATTTTTTTTATAATGGCGGAGGTGACTCACAGGATACTACAAATAAAATAGCGCAGTTTAGTAAGGAGAATGACTATCCTTTGGTATGCATTGGTATACCCAAAACAATAGACAACGATCTACCTATCACCGACAATTGTCCAGGATTCGGCTCAGTAGCTAAATATGTCGCCATCTCAATAAAAGAGGCCGGATTTGATGTCGCTTCCATGGCGAAAACTTCTACTAAAATTTTTGTGCTGGAGGTTATGGGTAGGCACGCTGGCTGGATCGCTGCCGCAAGTGGTCTGGCAAGCAATCATGAAAGCGAAGCGCCTCATATAATTTTATTTCCCGAGCGCGTATTCGATGAAAAAGCTTTTTTAAAACGCGTAAAAGAGTGTGAAGAAGCCTATGGGTATTGCACTATAGTAGTGTCCGAAGGAGTGCGCGACCAGTCGGGAGCCTTTTTGGCGGATAGCGGAACAACAGACGCGTTTGGCCACGCTCAGTTAGGCGGTACTGCTCCTGTGATCGCTAAATTGGTAAAAGAGAATCTGAACCTCAAATACCACTGGGCGGTAGCCGACTACCTGCAACGGGCAGCGCGTCACATTGCGTCTAAAACAGATGTTGATCAAGCGTATGCGCTTGGGGAATCGGCTATTAAAATGGCGCTTTCGGGAGAAAATGCAATCATGCCCATTATTGAAAGAATAGCAGACGAACCCTACGAGTGGCGAATAGGGAAAGCAAATTTATCGGATGTGGCCAACGTTGAAAAAACGATGCCGGACGATTTTATAGGCCAAGACAATTTTTCTATTACAGACGCCTGCAGAACATATCTCAAACCACTGATCATGGGTGAAGATTACCCTCCGTATATCAATGGGATTCCAGACTACGTGCGTCTAAAAAATGTCTCGGTGACAAAAAAACTGAAAGAATTTTGACCTGAGCGAGATAAAAAGTACAATCGTGCGGCGTAAATGAAATAAAAACACTAATTTTCATCAATTTTTAGAACAATTGTGGTTACATCCAACAATCAACTTTAGATAGGGGCCTCTACCAATGTCGGCATTTTTATCATATATCTCAACCGAACCATTAACATTCGCCATACTCTGTGGCTTGGGCGCGGTCATCTACGGTGCTATCTCCGTTAAATGGATTCTTGCTCAACCCGAAGGCAACGAGCGTATGCGAGAAATCGCTTCAGCCATTCAAGAAGGAGCTAGCGCATACTTAAATAGGCAGTACACAGCCATCAGTCTGGTGGGGGTAGTTCTTTTTGTGGCGCTCTGGCTCGCGCTAGACTCGGCCACAGCCATCGGCTTCCTGATCGGAGCATTGTTATCTGGTGCTGCGGGATATATTGGAATGAATATATCTGTTCGATCAAACTTGCGTACCGCAGAAGCTGCTAAAGAAAGTATGAACGGAGCGCTGCAAGTAGCATTCCGCGGCGGTGCAATAACCGGGCTACTTGTTGTGGGACTTGGACTACTAGGAGTAGCCGGCTACTACGCTTACCTAGGTGGAACTGAAGGCGGCAAACACGCCCTACACGCCCTGATTGGACTTGGTTTCGGCGGCTCCTTAATATCAATTTTCGCTCGACTTGGGGGAGGAATCTTCACTAAAGGAGCGGATGTAGGGGCAGACTTGGTAGGGAAAGTTGAAGCTGGGATACCCGAAGACGACCCCCGGAATCCTGCAGTTATTGCAGATAACGTTGGAGACAACGTTGGTGACTGTGCTGGTATGGCAGCCGATCTTTTCGAAACCTACGCAGTGACTGTCATTGCTACCATGCTTTTAGGGTTCCTAATGGCTGACACAGTTGGAGCCAACGGCATTATTTATCCATTAGTTTTAGGTGGTGTTTCTATAATTGCCTCCATAATTGGATGCTTCTTTGTAAGTGCTAAGGAGGATGGTAGCGTTATGGGAGCTCTCTATAAGGGACTGGTCGCAGCTGGCATCTTAGCTGCAGCTGCCTTTTATCCTATCACGCAATCTTTGATGGGTACTGATGCCGTCAGCGCGAACGGTCTCTACGGATGTGCACTAATTGGCCTCGCGCTAACCGCAGCGTTGGTTTGGATCACAGAGTACTACACTGGTACAGACTACCACCCTGTTAAGCATATCGCTGAAGCTTCTGAAACTGGACACGCTACCAATATTATTGCTGGCATAGGTGTTTCGATGAAGGCTTGCGCTTTGCCAGTAATAGTCATCTGTGCAAGTATTTATTATGCGCACGCATGGGCTGGACTTTACGGTATAGCTATTGCAGCAACGTCAATGCTGTCAATGACTGGAATAATCGTAGCTTTAGACGCGTTTGGACCAATCACTGATAATGCCGGTGGTATTGCTGAAATGGCAGAACTACCCGCTGAAATCCGGGTCATTACTGACAAGCTTGATGCGGTCGGTAACACGACAAAAGCTGTGACAAAAGGTTATGCGATTGGTTCAGCGGCATTAGCTGCGCTAGTGTTATTTGCTGACTACACAGCAGGACTTAAAGACGCTAACTTAGAGGTAATTTTCCTGCTTTCTGACCATGAAGTGGTAATAGGACTGTTTCTCGGAGGAATGGTGCCGTTCTTGTTCGCAGCGATGGGAATGGAAGCAGTAGGAAGAGCGGCAGGATCGGTCGTTCTAGAAGTGCGTCGACAATTTAAAGAGATCCCAGGCATTATGGAAGGAACTGGAAAGCCAGACTACTCTCGAGCGGTCGACCTTTTAACCAAGGCCGCGATCAAAGAAATGATAATACCCTCATTGCTACCGGTGATCGTGCCGGTCTTGGTCGGACTGCTGCTCGGTCCTAAAGCTTTGGGTGGATTACTTCTGGGGACGATAATTACAGGACTTTTTGTCGCGATCTCCATGACTACCGGTGGGGGAGCTTGGGATAACGCAAAGAAATATATCGAAGACGGAAATTGCGGTGGCAAAGGATCTGAGGCGCATAAAGCAGCCGTCACAGGTGACACAGTAGGCGATCCGTACAAAGATACAGCGGGGCCCGCGATTAACCCATTAATTAAAATCATTAATATAGTTGCGCTGCTTATTATTCCTTTGCTTTCAGCCTAATGGAATAATTACTTGTGTCATGTGAAGCCCCAGTTTTTCTACTGGGGCTTTTTTTTGGATCAACACATTGTTCTCAAAAAATATTCGTTATACTCGGTGATAGGGAAGTCCCTCGGAAATAGACCATGCGCGATAAATCTGTTCAGATAAAATAATTTGCACTAATTTGTGCGGAAACGTTAACTTCGATAGAGACCACCTTTCCTCAGACCTAGATAGAACGCTTTCGTCTACCCCATCAGCGCCCCCAATTACTATTGCTATCTTCCTCCCGTCGTCTCTCAATATCTGTAGCTTTGCGGCCAATGATGCGCTCGTCATGTGGGTGCCACGACTATCTAAACAGATTAAGTAACAATTTTTAGGTATGTTCTTTAGTAGTCTAGTTCCTTCTTCAGCTTTCCTCCGCTGCGCATTCTGTTTGTTAGATGAAGGTGCGAGGTACGTAAACCGAAGGGAAAAATTTTTCGGCAACCTTTTTTCATATTCCTTACAAAGTGCCAAGATCGATTCCGGGGGCCGTCGACAAACGGCGAATATATCTAACATCATAATCTGGTCGGCCTAAAGTGTCCTATGTACCGACATGACCTTCCCACAGACGCTCTAATTGATAAAAGGCCCTCGTATCAGGGTGCATAATATGAACCAATACATCTCCGGCATCTACCAAAACCCATTCGTAGCCCATTTCACCCTCTATCCCATGAACTAAATAGCCGGCGTCTTTTACTAGGGTCGACACCCTCTGGCTTAAGGCCTTAACTTGGCGAGTAGAAGCGCCTGTCGCGATCACCATATAGTCTGCAATGGTTGTCATGTCTCTTACTTCGAATACTTTTAAGTCTAAGGCCTTACCGTCAGATAAGCCTTCTAAGATAATTTCACGAAGATTACAGGAATTTTTCGTAGTTGAATTAGTCATAACTGATACAAGTTCTTTTGCTCAATAAAATGCGCCACCTCTTCTGATACCAAACCCATTAATGACTCACCTTTTAAAATGTTGCAACGAATTTTAGTGGAAGAGACATCCATTAACGGCGCTTCCAAAAAATAAAGCACTCCACACTTTTTAGTATGTAAGCTGGTTACACTCTTCGAAAGCGCACTCTCAAAGGTAGACTTTAAGTGGGCGGGAATGCCGTTATGTGAATTCGGGCGGCCAGCTACTACAATATTGACAATGCTTAGTAATTTATCATACGACCTCCAGCTATCCAGTTGATCGAACGAATCTTTCCCCAAAAGTAAACACAATGATCTCGTTGGATATTCATCACGAAACGACTGAAGAGTTTCTACAGTATAGCTCACTCCACCCCTACTAATTTCTGTTTCGTCTAAAAAAAATGGAGGGCGCAATGCCCTTTGAAGCATTTTTAGTCTGTCCTCTAATCTTGTCAAACTAGCCTCCCTGTGCGCGGGCAAGTTCAGAGGGATAAACCGCACCTGCTCAAGCCCGATTAAATCAATCGCACTTTTAGCTAAATTAAGATGGCCTAAATGTACAGGATCGAAACTTCCTCCGAACAAGCCGATAGGCATTAAGGAACTAGTCAATCGAATCGTCTCTTATACACAAGAACATGACTATCGACGGACGTCTCCGTCTCCGAGCACAACCCATTTTTGACTCGTAAGCCCTTCAAGCCCCACAGGACCTCGCGCATGAAACTTATCCGTACTTATGCCTATCTCTGCCCCCAAGCCATATTCAAACCCATCAGCAAATCGTGTGGAAGCGTTTACCACGACCGAACTGGAATCTACTTTCCGAATAAAGTCGCGAGCGTTTTTCCTATCTTCGGTGACTATCGCGTCGGTATGCCTCGAACCATACTCCGCGATGTGACTGATCGCAGCGTCTAGATCATCCACAATTTTAATAGATAAAGTCGGGCCTAGATATTCTGTACCCCAATCCGTAGAACTGGCTGCTAAAATCTTAGACGAAAATTTTCTAGTCCGATCACAACCTCTTAACTCTACAGCAAGGTTGTTATAAGACTCTATCAATCTCGGAAAAATATTTTTAGCAGCGGTTGGCGTCGCCAACAACGTTTCCATAGTATTACAAGTCCCAAATCGCTGGGTTTTAGCATTCAATGCGATATCATGCGCCTTTTTTTCGTCGGCCGAATCATCTAAAAATACGTGGCACACCCCATCGAGATGTTTAATCACTGGCATTTTTGCTTCGGTACTCACAAGCTCGACTAACCCCTTCCCGCCACGGGGAATCACCACATCTATATGCTCAGAGAGATTCAACATAACATTAACCGCATTTCTATCTTTACTCTCAACTAGTTGTACCGCACCTCTAGAAAGTCCAGCGGCCGTGATAGCCGAGGAGGTCACCTCGGCAATAATTTTGTTTGAGAAAAAGGCCTCTGACCCACCTTTCAAGATTACTGCGTTCCCAGATTTGATACATAATGCAGCCACGTCAGCAGTTACATTTGGGCGTGACTCATAAACCACACCTACCACGCCCAGAGGTACTCGCATTCTTCCCACATCGATTCCTGAAGGTCTTGAAACTATATCGGTTACAAACCCCACAGGGTCTGGTAGAGCCGCCACGGAAAGCACCCCCGCCACCATGTCACTCACTCTTCGAGGGCTTAACTTAAGTCTATCTATTAGCGCATCGTCTAGCCCAGACGCCATCTCAATATCACATTCATTCGCTTCCAGAATAATAGATTCTGCATCACCCAATGCCTCAGCCATAAGTCGGAGAGCGTTATTTTTATTATCGGTAGATGCAATAGACAATACGCTCGCTGCGTCCTTACTCCGCTGGCCCAGATCCAGTAAATAGGCTGTCAAAGATTCGCTACCCCCGCCCGTATCACCTCGCTTATTCATAATAATCAGTCTTTAACCATTAACTTAGAAAACGACATCATATCGCAGATATTTAACGAAAGGATTTCAATCTCATCCCATACGCTGCCTAGCCGCGCGCCTTTTATTACGGTATCAATATAATTCGCATGCAGAAGTAACGTCAGTACTTGTGCGGCAGTAGCCTTCTGTATAAATATTTTAAACGCATCTTTTCGTGGCCCCCAGATCCTAGCGCTATCGATAATTTTCGAGACGGAACCCCCATTTTCTGCCTCTGCAATAATAAGAGCTAGTGCACGCAATTCTCTTACGATAGCCCAGATAATCAACACTGGTTCAATACCAATTTCTCTCAACCGCCGAACAACTCTTAGCGTCCGATACAAATCGCCTCGTAATAGAGTATTTGTTAAATCATATATATTAAAACTACCACTATCATTCATTGAACCGACAATATCGGCTTCCTCAATTCTGTGCCCAGATGTCGCTAGCGCAAGTTTTTCTAGCTCTTGCGAGGCAACAAGTAGATTACCCTCAACCCGTTCGCAAAAAAGCTGAAGAGCCATTTGTGAGAATTCCATCCCAAGCTCTCCACCAGTCGCGACAATCCAATGCGATAACGCAGAACTATCTAGCATTTTCGATTCAAAAAAAATACTACCGGACTGGAGAGACTTGAACCATTTAGCTTTTTTTATCGAGGCCTCATTATTTTCTAAAACAATCACAAACCGATCATCAGAATTATCGTTCTGAGTAATTTGATCAAGAACGGATACTCCCAACTTATCTGGTTTTTTTGAACCCATCCGAACTTCTATTAATCTTTTTTCGGAAAATAGAGACATCGAGTTTATTTCAGCACCAAGGGATTCCCAATCAGACGGGCCAGAGACATGACAAACTAATCGCTCAGTGATGCTCTCCTCATTAGCCTTGTTTCTAATGACATCCAAACATTTCATTAACTGGACAGGTTCGTCACCAAATAAAAAGTAAAGTTTATCGAGCTGAGCGCTTGAAAGACGCTGCTTCAGTGTGGCGACAGACATTTTCATACCGCTCAGCGCGCCTGATAAGATCTAAGTGCAGAGACAACTCGTGAAGTTAGCATAGCAACGGTTTCCTCTGTTATAGCGCGCCTCAGTACTCTCTCATTTTCGTTAGTACCGTAAATCGATGTCTCATCAAATATGAAATCTTTTCGGGTTGTATGAGTTTCAACCGGTAACACTAATGCGCCAGAGGCCGTGCGTAAATCAAAATCTACCTTAATTATCAACTCAATCTCGCGAGCCTTTCCGGTTTGAGTCGATACTGACAATAGTCTTCGTTCGTACCTCTCATTTGAAACGGCCAGGATAAAATCTGCTTTTGCTCGACCTAAAAGATCAATATCATGGAGTGCCAATTGCCTGCTCAACGAATTCGAAACATTAACAGCATTTTTTTGCTTAACATGAACCGAAGCATCCAGACTATCGTAAACTGTTGTCCCACGAAGACGCCAACCGCCACATGCACTAAGTAATGCGCATATTACTAATATCACCAAAATATGTCTCAAATTGAACATCTTTAGTCGCTCGCTACTATATTTACCAGTTTGCTGGGCACGACAATCATTCTGCGAATAGTTTGATCTTTAGTAAAGCGCTTTACATTTTCGTCTTCAAGAGCCATCGATTCGTAAACTTCTTTCGTCGCGTCGACAGGAACACTGATGATAGCTCGCTTACGTCCATTAACTTGAACAACTATATTAATCTCCGAAGTAACTAGAGCTTTCTGATCGGCTTCCGGCCAACCAACTAGCAAAAGATCTTCATGCGAACCCAAATTACGCCAAATGGCGGCTGCTATGTGAGGAACTACCGGTGCGATAAGTTTACATACAGTTTCAAATCCCTCCTGTTTAATCGCAAGTGTGTCATTATCATCAGCATTCACACTGCTTAAATGGTTCACTAGTTCCATCACGGCCGCTATAGCAGTATTAAACTTATAACGTCGACCAATATCATCTGTTACCTTTACGATAGTTCGATGAATATGCCTTCGTAATTCTTCTAACACGGGATCAAGCTCATCCGTCTTGTAAGTTCTTATATTTTGTTTAGTCGATTTGGCATGTTCAAAAACCATTCTCCAGAGAGACTTTAGAAATCTAAAAGATCCCTCCACCGCAGTATCGGACCATTCCAAAGTTTGTTCTGGGGGCGCAGCAAACATCGTATATAATCTAACCGTATCAGCGCCATACTTCTCTATTAGGGCTTGTGGATCAACTCCATTGTTTTTAGATTTTGACATTTTTTCTATCGGGCCAATGTCGACCTCGCGACCATCAGCCTTTAAAACACCACTTAATGCCACACCTTTGGAATCAGTTTTTATCTCCACCTCCTCAGGCGAAAAATACTGTCTTCGGCTATTACCCATTTCTCGGTAATATGTCTCTTTACAAACCATGCCTTGAGTTAGAAGTTTCTTAAAAGGTTCATCTGAGCTAACCAATCCAGCGTCTCGCATTGTTTTATGGAAAAAACGGGCATACAGAAGATGTAACACAGCATGTTCCACTCCGCCAATATAAATATCGACAGGCATCCAGTAATTAACTCTTTCATCTAGCATCATCTTTGCTTGATCTGACGAGCAAAATCTAGAAAAGTACCACGAAGATTCGAAGAAAGTGTCGAACGTGTCGGTCTCTCTGCGTCCGACAGTCCCATCAGGTAAAACTGTCTCAACAAACTCTTTGATATTGGATAGTGGGGTTCCTTGCCCATCGTCTGGCAGGGCCACAGGCAACATATCGTCCGAGACTGGGATTTCTGTTCCATCTTCGCTATACATCACCGGTATAGGACAACCCCAATAACGTTGCCTGGAAACCAGCCAGTCGCGCAGACGGTACTGTACCCGACGAACACCCGTTCCATTCGACTCCATGAGCTGAATAATCGATTCGCAGGCATCTTCAAAGCCTAGCCCCGAGTGGACGCCACTTTGTACAAGATTCCCTTTTTCAATATATGCACGCTCAGAAATATCAGGTATTTCACCATTCCCGCATGATATAACGGGCCTAATAGGTAAATCGTATTTTTTAGCAAAATCCCAATCTCTTTGGTCGTGGGCCGGTACTGCCATGACTGCGCCAGTCCCGTAGCTCATCAACACAAAGTTTGCCACATAAACAGGGATAGACTCATCGGTAAGGGGGTGGCGAGCATTTACACCTAATGGAATACCTTTTTTCTCCATTTTTTCAAGGGCAGCTTCGGTTGTAGACTGCAACTTACATTCGTTAAGAAATTCTGCGACCGCATCGTCATCAGCAGCAGCAGACAAAGCGAGTGGGTGCTCGGGTGCAACTGCCATGTAACTGACGCCATACAAAGTATCTGGCCTCGTCGTGAAAACCTCGAGCGAGTCATCCAGCCCAATTAACGCGAACTTCAGCTCCAAACCTTCCGAACGACCTATCCAATTCCGCTGCATGGTCTTTACCGCATCCGGCCAGTCCTCGAGATTATCTAGCTCATTTAACAATTCTTCTGCATAAGCCGTTATTTTAAGAAACCACTGGGGGATCTCTTTCCTCTCAACTAGCGCTCCCGATCGCCAGCCCCTGCCATCAATTACCTGCTCGTTAGCGAGAACAGTCTCATCCACTGGATCCCAATTAACAGTCGCGGTACTTCGGTATACTAAACCTTTCTCATAAAGCCTCAAAAAGAACCACTGTTCCCAACGATAGTATTCGGTTTTACAAGTCGCTAACTCTCGTTGCCAATCGTAACCAAAACCCAATCGCTCCAACTGAGACCTCATGTACGCTATATTTTGATCTGTCCACTTAGCCGGATGTACGCCGTTCTCTATGGCTGCATTCTCCGCCGGCAAACCAAATGCGTCCCAACCCATAGGCTGCATTACATTTTTTCCGTTCATCCTCTGAAATCGTGCTATCACGTCGCCTATGGTGTAGTTTCGAACATGGCCCATATGCAGACGGCCGCTAGGGTAGGGAAACATGCACAGACAATAAAACTTCTCTCGTTCTGAGTCCTCTGTTGCCCTGTACGCGCCTCTAGCCTCCCAGTCACTCTGAAAAGCCTCTTCTATTAAACCGGGATCGTATCGTTCAGTTAAAAAATCTTGCATCTAAAAATCTCATGTTTTATCGACATAAACTGCACTCTGCCGAAAGATAACTATAATCAAGTAAACAGCTAATGCGAAGGCAACCAGAAAGAGCCTCAATCCAAAGCATACAAGATTATCGCGCAAACAACCAAAAGCCGAACCCACAAAACTGCAATGCCACTTAGCGTGACCACAGAAAAACAAATGCCGCTCGAATGCATACATTAAGAAAATTAATTCATTATAAATTGTAACAAAACCGTCATTATTTAGTTAATATAATTGTGAATAAGCAAAACATGCGTACGCTAAGCAATGACCGCAGAAATTCTGATAGTAGAAGATGAGCCCGCCATACGACAAATAGTCGCGATGACAATGTCACACGAGGGTTTCAAGACAACAGAGGTTGATGACGTAACTGGAGCGGTCGAATCGTTAGCAACCATGGTGCCTGATCTTATCATTCTAGACTGGATGATGCCCGGTTTAACAGGCTTAGAGTTTACTAAAAGAATAAAAAAATCACGCAGAACTAAGCACATACCTATCATTCTATTAACCGCAAAAAGCCAAGAACATGATAAGGTAGCAGCATTAAATTCCGGCGCAGATGACTACATCACTAAACCATTCTCCGCAGCTGAATTAGTGGCGCGGGTTAAAGCTGTATTAAGACGAGTCAACGTCTCCAGCGATCGCGAAGTCCTCAATGTCGGAAATATAAAGGTGGACTTAAGATCCCGTCGTGCGTTTTGCGAAGGCGCTAAGTTAAACCTTAGCCCGCTCGAGTTCAAATTGTTAGAATTTTTTGTCAGTCATCCAGAACGGGTCTTTACACGCACACAATTGCTCGATCAAGTTTGGGGCACTAACACATTTATAGAGGATAGAACTGTCGATGTACACATACGTAGACTACGAAAAGTTTTGAGTCGCCACGAATGCTCCGATTACATTCAAACCGTAAGGGGCTCCGGCTACCTTTTTACCGAAACCGTCGCCTGACTTAATGCAAAAAAAAAGCCATACTGGTAAGTATGGCCAACATCTTTATTTATCATGAAAATTTCTGACCTCTGGCGCCTACTCCTTTACGTAGCATTAGGGGCTGCCCTCGGAGCACTTGGCGGACAAGTACTTTTAGGAGTAGCCTTATCACTACTGGCCTATATTTGGGATTTACATCGCAGTCTAGTCGGTCTTCTGAACCAGGTAAATGGAGTAAGTAGTGACCAAAGCCCTAAAGAATCGGGAGTATTTGAGGAGATCAATTATTCGATAAGTAAATTGTTTAACAGGCATAAAAGCCGCAGACAACGTTTAACGGCGGTACTAAGACAATTCGAGCAAGCTACTGCAGCTTGGCCCGATGCAATTGTGATACTCAATCAGACTGACGATATTGAATGGGCTAATCCCGCAGCCAGACATTTGCTCGATGTAAGATGGCCTGAAGATAAAAAACAACGAATCACTAACATAATACGCATTCCAGCACTTCGAGAATTCATTAGTTCAATTGGCAATACTGAAGAACAGACTGTCGATATAATTAGTCCACTAAAGCCAGATGTGCATCTAAGTGTATTAATGGTGCCCTACAGTAAAACACACAAAATTTTTACTGCACGAGACGTCACAGAGATTTACCGAGCGATAAAAGTTCGAAGTGACTTCGTCGCAAACGTATCGCACGAGTTGAAAACACCTCTTACAGTGTTTCGTGGCTATTTAGAAGCGCTAACCATGCAGTCGGATATCTGTCCGCCAAGCTGGCAACCCGCTTTAAAACAAATGACCGAACACGCATTAGAAATGAGCAGTCTTGTAGATACGTTACTCAACTTATCACATCTCGAGGAAAGTCAAATACCAGCTGACTCAGAACCGATTGATATAAAACTGCTTCTTGAAGAAGTCGTCAAGGCGACCAGTCAAATTTACAAAGAAAAAAATCACGCCCTAACGATTCATATTGATTCTCAGAAGCAATTGACCGGATCGAGAGTGGAACTTTATAGTGCTGTGTCGAATCTTACTTTTAACGCTGCACATTACACGCCAAAAGATGGGACGATTTCAATACGATGGTATCAACGAGATACGTACCTAGTCCTAGAGGTGAAAGACAATGGCATCGGAATTGCTGAGGAGCACTTATCACGTATAACTGAGAGGTTCTACCGAGTTGATAACTCTCGAACGAGAACCGAGCAGGGCTCCAAAAACGGCCTGGGCTTGGCGATTGTAAAGCATGTCGTTAGAAGACACAGCGCATTGTTGAATATTAGCAGTGAACTGGGCAAAGGGAGTTGTTTCTCGATTAAATTCAAACAATAGTCGACTCGTGTCTCTGATAAGCCGTCGCTAGTTCCCGATTTATTCTGACGATCGAATTTCCGCCTGAACTTGTTCCAAGGACACGTGCCGTACATTCTTTCCTTCTACTAGGTAAATCACGTTTTCAGCAATATTATTAGCATGATCACCAATTCTCTCCAAGGCCCTCACAGCTAATATCGTATCAAGGCAGGTCGAAATCGTCCTCGGGTCTTCCATCATATAAGTCATCAACTGTCTCATAATAGCACCGGTTTCCGTATCAATAGCTCGATCCTCAAGAGCGACTTTAAAAGCTGCTTCTGAATCCATTCTTGCGAACGAATCCAACGAATTTCTCACCATAAGTGCGACGTGTTTACCAAGCGTAGCCGCGCCACGATAATAACTACCGGCAACTAAGACATTATCTTCGTGCAAAATTAGACGTGCAATCTTTTCGGCCTCATCGCCCATCCGCTCTAAATCTGTAATAGTCTTGCTTACAGCCAAAACTAGTCTGAGATCGCTTGCGGCTGGTTGCCTCCGCGCCAAAATATCAGTGCAGTCATTATCGATTTCAACTTCAAGTGCGTTAATTAAATAGTCGCTCACCGCCACATACTCGACCCCCTCGACTTCTCCCTTTGAAAAGTAGGCTAAAACTTTTTCTAAATGCTGTTCGATGAGACCACCCATTGCTAGCACTTTGGAGCGAATATCTTCCAACTCATTGTCAAATTGTTGAGAAATATGATTGGGTAGTCTTGAACTGGTCACGCGCTTTCTCCTCTATTTAGAAATCGGAATCAGTAACCCTAAAATCCTAGGATACTATCTCTCTAGCCATAACGGCCGGTGATATAATCTTCAGTCTGCTTTTTCTCGGGCGTCGTGAAAAGATTTTTTGTATCACCAAACTCTATTAAGTCACCAAGATACATGAACGCCGTATAGTCCGAAACACGCGCCGCCTGCTGCATATTATGAGTAACTATAACTATCGTGTAGTCCTTCTTCAATTCAAAAATTAATTCTTCAATTTTAAGAGTAGATATCGGATCCAGCGCGGATGCGGGTTCATCAAGCAAAAGCACCTCTGGCTCTATCGCGATAGCTCGTGCAATTACTAATCTTTGCTGCTGCCCACCCGATAGGCCAAGCGCAGATTCATTCAGCCTATCCTTAACTTCTTCCCATAGCGCAGACGCCTTAAGTGCTTTTTCTACAGCTTCGTCTAAAACTGTTTTTGAAAAAGACCCTTGAATACGCAAGCCATAAGCAACATTGTCGTAAATCGACTTAGGGAATGGGTTTGGCTTTTGAAAAACCATACCAACCCTTCTGCGCAATAGCGCAACGTTCACCGAAGGGTCAAAGATATCTTCGCCTAGAAGATTTATTTTCCCAGTTATCCTTACCGTATTTATCAGATCGTTCATCCTGTTAAAGCACCGTAGCAGCGTCGATTTACCGCAACCTGAAGGCCCGATAAAAGCTGTTACCTTTTTTTGAGGAACTCTCAAGTTAATTTGGTTTAGGGCCTGCGCTTCACCATAAAACAGACTCAAATCATTAACTTCGATAGAGATTGGTGATTCGCCTGTTTTCCCTGAGTCATCGGTTGAGTCCGACCGAATAGAACTAACATCAACTGCTATCTTTGGTTCCTCTTGTCTTATCTCACTTTCGACATTCATACTAAAATCCTTCAGGTATCGATGCCATCGTATTTTTCACGAAGGCGATTTCGAACAACTATAGCAGTTAGGTTAAGCGCAACGATTATCACAATCAACAACATCGAGGTGGCGTAAACTAACGGCCTTGCGGCCTCAACATTAGGACTTTGAAAACCCACATCATAGATATGAAATCCTAAATGCATAAACTTCTGATCCAAATGTAAATACGGAAAATTTCCGTCAAGTGGAAGGGAAGGGGCTAACTTAACGACCCCAACCATCATTAGCGGCGCCACTTCTCCCGCAGCGCGAGCAACGGCCAGAATTAATCCGGTAATCATCGCAGGCGTAGCCATAGGTAACACTGTTCTCCATAATGTTTCGGCTTTAGTCGCACCGAGCGCTAGGCTACCCTCTCTTATATTTTTGGGAATCCGAGACAGGCCTTCTTCCGTCGCCACAATAACCACTGGCACCGTTAATAGCGCTAAAGTTAACGAGGACCAAAGCAAACCGGGCGTTCCAAAGGTGGGCGCGGGGAGCAGCGCGGGGAAGAGCAATTTATCTATCGATCCACCTACAATGTAAACAAAAAAACCTAGTCCAAAAACTCCATACACGATAGATGGCACTCCAGCGAGATTATTAACGGCTATCCGTATAATTCTTGTGACCTTGCCTTGATAGGCGTACTCATGTAAATATATCGCCGCGATCACGCCAAATGGCGTCACGATCACTGACATTAGCAGCACCATCATTACAGTGCCAAAGATCGCTGGAAAAACACCTCCCTCAGTATTTGCTTCTCGAGGTTCATCAAGAATAAACTCCGCCATCTTCATGAAATAGTGCGATACCTTATCAAGAAGAGACATTTTATTTGGTTGAAAGACGTTCACCAAGGTACTAAAAGGTAACCTTAACAAATTACCGTTTATCGTTTCCGCCACCAACACATCCCGATCAATTTTCTTGTAGAGAGCACTTAGTTCTCCACTAAGAGAGGCATATAATGTATCAAGCTCATTTCGCTCAAGCTTAATCTCGCTATAGCGATTATCTGATAAAGGCACAGACGCCATTTCAAGTTTCCTTAATCGCAACCTTAGGCGTTCGAGACGATAGTTAACCCCGCCCATTTCTTTTTTTTCGATTTGTTTAATTCGTTTTTTAATCGTCCTTTTTCTATCTAACCTAATATTTATCTGAGTCCATAAACCATTCTCAAGCATAGTGATGGCTTTACCGCCCTGTTCAATCCCCAAGGCAGTCCCGTAAAAATTGCCCCACTCTTCCCTTTCTGCGGTGAAAACCTCAAGAGGAAAATCTCTACTTTGTATGTGATCATCCAAGAACCAATAGAAATCAAAACCATCAACATCTCTATTTCCTGTCTTCAATAGAGTACGGTCGACAAGTTCTTGCCCCTCGGCCACTTCAATCCCTGCAGATCTAACTTGATCTGCTGTCACCGTTTCGCGATCGACTATTTCGCCCAAACTAAACCTATCCGAGACAGTCGCGTCAAGCATTTGAAACCGCACTAGACTCTTTGGCCAAAAGTGTCCCATCCCTTCAACCATAATTAAAAAAAGAAGACCAAATACCATGATTAGACTAAAACTGACCGTACCCGCCGTTAACCAAATACCCGGATCACCACCGCGTAACCATTCCCTGAATGTCAATCTTTTGCGTTCCATAAATACTATAAACTCGAGTACTTTTCTCTCAAACGTTGGCGTACAACTTCGGCTATCGTGTTAACCATAAAGGTCACCAGAAACAACACAAGGGCCGCCAGAAATAAAATTCTATAGTGAGTGCTTGCTACTTCAGCTTCAGGCATTTCTACAGCTATATTGGCTGAAAGCGCCCTAAAACCCTCAAAGATATTAAGGTCCATAATAGGGGTATTACCGGTCGCCATTAACACTATCATTGTCTCACCAACTGCGCGTCCCATACCGATCATAATTGCTGAAAATATCCCGGGGCTGGCGGTAAGCAGGACTACCCGTAATGCTGTTTGCCAAGCCGTCGCACCAAGTGCCAAAGAGCCCATAGTTAACGATCTCGGTACGCCGAAGACCGCGTCCTCACTGATAGAAAAGATTGTCGGTATCACCGCGAAACCTATTGCCATACCGACCACCAACGAGTTCCTCTGGTCGTAGGTTATTCCCATTTCGGTACTCATCCAATGAGTTAAGCTACCGTTGAAAAATGTAACCTGAATAAAATCTCCCATTATTAGGCTCAGCCACGCCGCTAAACCTAAAACTGGCACCAAAAAAAGTGCCTCCCATCCCTCTAGATTAAATCTCTTCCATGACTCTGGAATTCGGTTCCATAAATATGCTGCCAAGATAATTAGTAATGGCATTACTAACAACGCCAATGTGAAACCAGGGAGTTTTTCCTCTAAAAGTGGCGCGAGCCAAAGACCTGCCAAAAAACCTAAAATGACCGTTGGTAGAGCAGCCATAATTTCTAGGGATGGCTTAACTACTGCACGCATTCGGGGAGTCATAAAATAGGCTGTATATATCGCGCCTAAAACAGCTAGCGGTATGGCAAACAGCATAGAATAAAAGGTCGCTTTTAGCGTACCGTATGCGAGCGGAGTTAAGCTAAATTTAGGCTCAAAATCATTATTTGAAGCCGAAGACTGCCATATAAACAATGGCTCTTGGCGACTCTCGTACCACACGCTATCCCATAACGCACTGAAAGATACTTCGGGATGTTCATTATATACCTCAAATATACCAATCTTACGGTCTGGGTCTGGCAGGCCGAAAATAACCGCGTCAGCCCGAGGGGACATAGACATAAAATTAGCCACCGAGCCCTCGCGTACTCCAAAATACACCCTTTGCTCAGCCGTAGCATGATAAATGGCAAAATTACCTGCAGAATCTCCTACCGCAAACCCTTTGCGATCGTACTCGGCAGCGATGGTGGTAACGCTGCCTTCCATAGGGGCAAATTCTCTTATTCTAACTAAAGAATATATATTGTCCCTATCTCGCACCGGAAACCACTGAGAAAGGTTCCCAGCGGTGTCTCCAATGATTATCGAGAGCCCGCCACTTAAAAACTCAAAAGTAGTGACTTTCGCGCCACCGGTCGCGGCTTTTACTCGGTCTATTAAGCTAGGAGCAGTCTTATCGGTGACATCATATAGTTCCAACATCCCATCTGAAAAGAGCACGTACAAATTCCTTTGCTCTACGTCCACAGCCACCTGTGAGATCGTCTTTCCTTCAAAATTTAAGTCAGAGCGCTCTATGCTAACGCTAACCTCCTCCTCTAAAAAAGAAGACTCTACGGAAAGACCCAAAATACTAACATCCGCGTCTGACGACACAGTCACAATAGTAGTCTCATCCTCAACAGACTGACCGGCTATCAACCTTATTGGAGCGAAAGACTCATCCACCAATACTGGGTCAAACAAGCTTGTCATTGTAGGGGTAATCTTTCTTAAGTCGTTAGGATAACTTATCGCGTAATCTGGCCTTAATACACGCACATATCCATTACTCGTGCCTAACAATAGAACTCGGCTTCTCAGATCGCCTCTCGCAAATGCAGTCAAAGAAGATGTATTTTCAGACAAAATCTTACCCGTTAGCAGGCTATCTCCCGAGCTCGTGTCGAAAAATTCATAGCCCGAACTGGATTTAACTTTGAGACCAATTTCGGCGTACTCTTCTAATGCCAAGTACAAAATATCATCGCTAGACTCATGCGCGTAATATTTGGCATCGCCGACCGTTGCTTCGGTAAACAAAGGGAAAACTGAATAAAACAAGAATACAAATATCAACGTTATCGCCGCTATGACGGCAACTCCGCCTGATCCCATTACATAAGAGAAAATACGATCTTTGAGTAATCGAAATTTTTCAAAACGACGATTCTTTTCAGTTATTAACAGGGAATTTTGCACAATAATTTAAACTTATCTCTACCATTCAGTTATACG